>TARA_R100001143_G_scaffold63507_1_pt1 | contig 35824 bp, 33 predicted proteins | sample TARA_R100001143 | Tara Oceans TARA_R100001143 (sample SAMEA2621300) | marine metagenome | biome: marine biome (ENVO:00000447); feature: mesopelagic zone (ENVO:00000213); material: "saline water (ENVO:00002010), including plankton (ENVO:xxxxxxxx)" | depth 800 m | reverse complement strand
CCCGCCATGAACTTCACCGCCCCCGATCGTCATATTGGCGGACAATTAATGGCTGTATCCGGCCCAATTGCGCGCACAATCAAAGATTTAGAGCTTGGTTTTAAAGCGATGAGTGCGCCGGATATTCGCGATAGCTGGTATGTCCCTGCCCCAGCAGCAATGCCGGATTTGCCAAAGCGTGTGGTTCTGGCCAGCGCACCGGAGAATACATCTATTCACCCGGATGTCGCTGCCGCCCTACGCAAGGCCGCCGATCAATTGAGCAATGCCGGATGGGATGTGGTCGAAGGTCCCTGCCCACCCTTGCGCGCCGCTGTCGCAGCTCAGGTGACCTTGTGGCTTTCGGAATTCAAACGTGGCGCCCTGAAGGCCCTGGAGAAAGAGGATGAGGCGGATTCCAAATTCGTCTATGCGCAACTGGAACGCCATGGCGGCGTGCCTGATTTCAATTCCGTGATGGATGCGCTGCAATTACGCGCCCGGTTGGTCCGTGAATGGCAGGTTTTCTTGCAGGAAAACCCGATTGTCCTGCTGCCTGTTTCAACGGAACCACCTTTCCCCGATCAATTGGATGTATCGTCGCCCGCAGGGTTTGATCGCGTGTTTGAGGCACAATTAACCCAGGTCGCCCTGCCCTTTTTTGGGGTGCCTGCCCTGACGGTCAGCACCGGGTTCAGCGGAACGGCCCCGCTTGGGGTGCAATTGGTTGGGCCCCGCTATCGCGAAGACCTGCTATTCGCCGCCGGGACGGTTATCGAAAGCGGTGGTGTTCCACCCAGCCCGATCGATCCGTAACGTCAACTAAAGTTGGGAATACACCGCCAGTCCGACCACGGTCAGCATCGATAGGGCCATCGCCACATTGATGATGAATTGTGTGCGGTCTGACAGGTCCAACCGGTGCAGGGTAACACCCGCCCAAAGCCATAGAAAATGAATCGGAACCCAGATCGCATTCATAATGGCAAATTTGATCAGGGTTTCCGTCAAGGTACTGTCGGGCATAAAGGCGAAACCAGTAAACAGCGCTGTATTGACCGCATAAGCCTTTGGATTGATTGCCTGCAATGCCAATCCACCAACAATGCCCGGCGGTTTGCTGCGCTGGATAAACGCAATTTTTGACCCGGCAAAGGCAATCTTGGCCGCCAGATACAGCAGATAGGCCGCCGATGCGAATAGCAGAACGGTGCGAATGCGCGGATCGGCCAGGATAACGGCCGCCATACCTGATACGACCGCCAGCGCGACCAGATTGGTGCCAAGCCATAACCCCAGCAGATATCTGGTCCCCGCCCCGGGCCCATAGCTGGCACCGACGCCCGCCGTTGACAGAACACCTGGACCCGGTGTGATGATCAGGAAAAATACCGCTGCGGCGAATGTCAGCACCTATACTTCCCCATCATAGGCACGCTGATACAGGGTTTCACAATCCGCCACGCTCAGGGGAATGGGATTCCCCCCAGCCGTTGGATCAACAACAGCCATTTCCGCCATGCGATGGAATTGTGCATCATCGATGCCCAATGCCTTGGATGTCTCCGGAATTGCCAGTTTTGCACGGAAATCCAACACCCATTGCATAAACCCATCAAACCCGCCGGAAATATCCAGCCAGGCCGACAAACGGTTGATCTTATCCTCAATGGCGCTGCGATTGTGCATCAGCACGTAAGGCATATAGACCGCGTTCGTCAGGCCATGGTGGGTATGATAAAGCACGCCTGTTGGATGCGACAGGCTGTGTATCCCGCCCAGGCCTTTCTGAAAGGCAACAGCCCCCATAGCGGCGGCAGACATCATATGCCCCCGTGCTTCAATATCCGACCCATCCTTATAGGCCCGCAGCAGATTTTCTTTGACCAGGCGCATGCCCTCAACCGCGATGCCCTCAGACATCGGGTGATAAAACGGGGAGCAATAGGCCTCCAGACAATGGATGAAGGCATCCAATCCCGTTCCCGCGGTCAGGACAGGTGGCAAGCCAACCGTCAGTGCCGGGTCTGATATCACGACGGTCGGCAGCATTTTAGGATGGAAGATCACCGATTTGACCTGCTTTTCGCTATTGGTCACGACACCAGCGCGCCCAACTTCCGACCCAGTCCCCGCCGTCGTTGGCACCGCAACGATTGGATAGATCGCAGCAGCATCTGCCCGTGTCCAATAATCGCCAATATCTTCAAAATCCCAGACTGGGCGCGTCTGACCCGCCTGAAAGGCGATCAACTTGCCAATGTCCAGACCAGACCCCCCGCCAAAGGCAACAACGCCATCGTGATCCCCCGCCCGAAACGCCTTGATTCCGGCTTCCAGATTGGCATCTGTCGGGTTTGGATCGACCTCAGAGAACAAGGCACGACCCAGACCAGCCTCATTCAGGCGATCCAGCGCATTCTGTGTGATGGGCATATTGGCAAGCCCGCGATCCGTGACCAGCAAGGGGCGCAACATTCCCGCTGCACGACAGGATTCCGCCAGGTCCGCTATGCGGCCGGCACCAAACTTAATGGCGGTAGGGTAAGACCAATTGGCTGTGATGCTCATGGTTTAAGCTTTCTTTAAATGGTAAGATTTCGGACGGGTCAGAGACTGATACCCGATGATCGATAAGGCCCCGCCACGCCCGGTGTTTTTGCATCCGGTCCAGCACAGACCAGGATCCAGATAATCAGCGCGATTCATAAACACGGTACCGGTTTCAATCTGTGCACCAAGGGCCGCCGCGCGGGTGACATCCTGGGTCCACAAAGACGCGGTCAGACCAAATTCGCTGTCATTCATTAACGCGATGGCTTCCGCATCATCCTTGACCTTCATGATACCAACAACGGGCCCGAAACTTTCATCGCGCATTACCCGCATGTCATGGGTCACATCGACCAGAATCTGAGGCATCAGATACGCGCCGCCGTCATCCTGTGGAAACAAGGTCGGGTCGATCAGGGCACGGGCCCCTTTTTCAAGGGCGTCTTGTGTCTGGGCGCGAACTTCTGCCGCAAACCGCCTGTGTGCCATTGGGCCCAGCGTGGTTTCGGGATTGAGCGGGTTCCCAAGCGTATAGCCGGAAACAATGGCAACAGCCTTCTCCACGAAGGCATCAAACAATGGCTCTGCCACGTAAATCCGCTCTATCCCGCAACAGCACTGACCGGAATTGAACATCGCCCCATCGATAAGGGTATCGACAGCAGCCTCCAGATTGGCATCTTCCATCACATAGCCTGGGTCTTTGCCGCCCAGCTCAAGCCCCAATCCGGTGAACGTTCCCGCCGCAGCGCGTTCAATTGCCTGCCCCCCGCCAACAGATCCGGTGAAATTCACGAAATTGAACTGCCTGTCCGCGATCAGATCCGCTGTGGTCTGATGATCCAGAAACACATTCTGGAACACGGCTGCTGGAACGCCCGCAGCGGTAAAGGCAGCGACCATACGCTCCCCCACCAAAAGGGTTTGGCTGGCATGCTTCAACATCACCGCATTTCCTGCAATCAGCGCAGGTGCAACCGTGTTAATCGCGGTCATATAGGGGTAATTCCAGGGCGCAATCACGAGGACCAGCCCGTGGGGCTCGCGCAGGATACGCCGCTCGAAACGATCACTCTCCTCAACAACCATGGGTGCCAGGCTGTCGGCTGCAATATCGGCCATATAACTGGCGCGCTCATCCACACCGCGAAACTCACCGCCATAGCGTATTGGGCGCCCCATCATATGCGCCAATTCCGGCACGATTTGATCGGACATCTCCCCCAGGCGGGCGACCCCGGCGCGGACCAGATCAATCCGATCCTGCAGCGGTCTCGCCGCCCAATCCTTTTGGGCCTTCCGGGCATTCTTAATTGCCGATTTTGCCGCCTCAAGGGACAGAACCGGGCGCTCCGCAAAGACGGAACCGTCTATCGGAGAGATACACTGAATAGTTTGAGACATGCTGATTTAGGCCCTTTCGAAGCCGCGTGCGACTTCCCAGTCTGTGACACACCTATTGTATTCAGACAATTCCCAATCCGCCGCGCGCAGATAATGATCGATCACCCCATCGCCAAAGGCCGCCCGCAGCATTTTGGACTTGTTGGTGACCGCCATGGCATCGCGCAGATTATTGGGAATATGCCGCAGCTTGCGCCCCTTATAGGCATCCCCCGTATAGGGCTCTTCCAGTTCCAGCTTGCGTTCAATGCCATCGATCCCCGCCGCCAAAAGGGCAGACATCGCCAGATAGGGGTTCAAATCCGCCCCGCCAACGCGACATTCAACACGAATGCCCTTGGTGCCTTCTCCACACAGCCGATACCCCGCCGTGCGATTGTCGCGGGACCAGATCGCCTTGGTGGGCGCAAAGGTTCCTTCCTGGAACCGTTTGTAACTGTTCACATAGGGGGCCAGGAACAGCGTGATATCACTGGCATGGGCCAACAGGCCGGCCATGTAATGGCGCATCAGGTCCGACATTCCCATCGGGGCCTTGGGGTCATAAAATGCGGACGTGCCATCCAGGTTCCAAAGTGACTGATGCACATGGCTGGAATTCCCCGCCCTATCCGTGTGCCATTTCGCCAGAAAGGTCAGTGCGCGCCCGCGCGTCCAGGCAATTTCCTTACAGGCGTTTTTGACAAAGGCATGATTGTCAGCGGTATCCAGGGCATCGGAGTAATGCACATTGATTTCTTCCTGGCCCGCATCCGCCTCACCCTTGGAATTTTCAACGGGGATACCGGCACCCTGCAAGCCTGTGCGGATCGCCCGCATGACATGCTCTTCCTTCGTGGTCTGGAAGATGTGGTAATCCTCATTATAGTTGCTGATCGTCTGCAACCCGCGATAGCCGCTTTCCGCCGCTTCCTCATAGGAGGGTTCGAACAGGAAGAATTCCAGCTCTGTCGCCATGAATGCCTGAAACCCCATATCCTTCAGGCGCGCCACTTGCTTTTTCAAAATAGCGCGGGGGGAATGGGCGATATCATTATGGTGATGATCCTGCACATCGCACAGAACCAGGGCAGTTCCCTCCAGCCAGGGAACATGACGCAATGTCGTCAGATCCGGCTTGAAAGTGTAATCACCATAGCCTGCGGCCCAATTGGTCGACGCATAGCCCTGAACCGTTTCCATCTCTAAATCTGTTGCCAGAAGATAGTTACAGCCGTGTGTTTCGTTCCAACCGCTTTCCACGAAGAACTCTGCCTGGAAGCGCTTGCCCATCAGGCGGCCCTGCATATCAACGATACAGGCCAACACGGTATCAATCTCCCCGCGTTGAACGGCGGACTTCAAATCTTCAAATGATAAATTCCCAGGCATCGACACACTCGCTTTTTATGATTTTGAGTCAGGACATGACAATTTGTCTAATCCTGTCGCCCCCATTCAGACAAGCGCAAAAGAATACATCACAAGCCCGTTCACGTTTTAAAACGCCCCATAACAACGATCCCAAGCATTGCTGCAATGCACCATATGGATATTAAGTCCTAACCCATACCGTCTTGTCCATGACCAATTATCACGCTTTGGCGCAGTTTATGAAATTACAGAAAATTTAATCAGATCGGTCGCGAAAGTCTGTCCATCCCAGGCGGTGCGCGATATAGTCCGCGCATGTTGATCGCGACCTTTAATGTGAATTCTCTCAAGGCCCGCCTGCCCCGTGTTACGGAGTGGCTGGAACAGGCCAAGCCCGACGTTGTCCTGTTGCAGGAATTGAAATGCGTCGATGATGATTTTCCGCGCCTGGAACTGGATGCATTGGGCTATCAGGCGGAAGTCCACGGGCAAAAGACCTATAACGGTGTTGCCATTCTATCGCGCCATGCCATTGAAGATGTGCGCCGCGGATTGCCCCAATTACCAGGCCAGGATGATGGCGACGAACAGGCCCGCTATATCGAAGCAACGATCAAGGGGGTACGGGTTGCCTCCATCTATCTGCCCAATGGCAATCCTGTCGATGAGGGGGACAAATTTCCCTATAAGCTGCGCTGGATGGATCGTCTGGTCGCCCATGCCCGCGACACGATCCTGCCCATGGAAATACCCGCCGTCCTGGGGGGCGATTACAATGTTTGCCCAACCGATGATGATATTTATGATCCCGAAGGCTGGGCCGATGACGCCCTGTGCCAACCGGAAAGCCGCAACCGATTCCGCCAGTTGCTGAATCTGGGCCTGACCGAAGCCTATCGCGCGCTGCATCCCCATGAAGCCCACCGCTATTCCTATTGGGATTATGTAAAGGGTCGCTGGCAAAAGGATGAAGGATTGCGCATCGATCACCTGCTGTTGTCGCCCCGCGCAGCGGATATGCTGGAAGAATGCGATATTGATAAGAGCCCGCGCGGCAAGGAAAAGCCGTCGGATCATACCCCTGTCTGGTGCCGATTGAGCGTTTAGCCGTGGCGGCATCCAGGACCATCATTCTGCAAAGCCATAACTTCCAGGTCCTGCGCGGCTGGATCGGCCCCTGCGTTGACAGCGTGCGCCGCTGGACCGAACAACGGGGATATGACTACCGGTTTCTGGGCGATGAAATCTTTGACCTGCTGCCAGATGATCTGCGCCTGAAACTTCAGGACCATCTGCCCATTCAGGCGGATCTGGCGCGGCTGGTATTGCTGCGCGATGCGTTGAGCAATGGCTATGACCGTGCCGTCTGGTTTGATGCGGATTTGCTGGTTTTCGCACCAGACTTACTGGAAATCGACAGCATCCCGGACTCCAATGCCTTTGGGCGTGAATTATGGGTCGATACCGATGTCGGCAAGCGATTAAAGACCTGGCGCAATATTCACAACGCTGCTTGCCTGTTCAGAAAGGGTGATCCTGTTCTGCCCTTCCTGATCCATGCAACGGAAAGTATCTTAAACGAGGTCGCGCCAGATAAGATCGCCCAGCAAATTGTCGGTCCAAAATTTCTGACGTCCCTGGATACCATCACCCGTTTTGGCCGCATAAATTCGGTGGGGGCCCTAAGCCCGCTGGTGTTGTGCGATATCGCCAGCGGCGGCGGACCCGCCCTGGACGCCCTTCAAGGGGCTGTCCAAAAAGACAAATTGCCCACCCCCACAGCCGCCAATCTGTGCGCGTCCCTGCATTCATCCGACACAGCGGGGCACATGGACAGAATTGTCCAACTGCTGCTGGAAAAACGCCGACTGTTCTAATCTGGTTGCCCAGGCCGCAGGCGAAGGCCGGGGCGGATGTTTTTGAAATCCAGGCTGCCTGGATCTGCATAGACGGGGCCCGGTGCGGCAACGGTCAACACTGCACGGGCCAAGGGGGCGAAATCGGCGCGAAAATGGACGGAGCTTTTTACGACCAGAATGCCGGTCTGTGACGGCTCTATCCCAACATGGCGAAACATGGATTGATCGCCCGCCTGTTCCGGTCGCGACGCGACAACGATATCGACACCATCGCGGTGCAGACGCACATAGGGGCCCATCTGATAGCGCGCGCCGCCCCACATAGGTCCTGTGCCGGTAAAGGCACCATTGCCTAAGGCCCTGATTTCAAACGGTCCCGATATCGGGCTATCCCCGGGAAACAGCTTTCCCCCAAGGTCAAAATCCACAACCGCCCCAACCGCGTGGCGATGGGCGCGCTGGGCTGTTTCAGGGTCATTGAACACGCCTATTGTCGCGCCACCGGGCACCTGTCCTGCGCCACCAGACAAAAGCGCGCGCAGCATGCCTGTCGTATCGCCGGGCCCACCACCGCCTGGATTATCCTGCGTATCGGCTAACACGACCGGGCCTGCTCCCCGTTGCTGTAACAGCGCTTTGGCATGCTCGATCGCCTCTGCTGGTCGCCAGATACGGTCCCCAAACCCGGCCTCGTGCTGAACCATCTGATCCATCAGGGCATCGGCCGCACGGTCTGCCGCCGCCTGATCGGCCCCATAGGCCACAAGGCCCGGTCCGATTTCAGCAATGTCTGACAGGGGAAAGCCCATCGCCAATGCCAGTGCCATCAGTTTCGTGTCACCCGCCAAAAGACTGGGCAGCACGGAACCATACAAATTCTTCGGCGGTTCAATATCCGTACAGCCAAAATTCAATGGGATAAGGTACGCCGTGCGTCGAAAGGCTTTTGCCGGGCGGCCCCCCTGGGCGATCATTTTAAGCAAATGCGTCGCTGTGCGCGCCCCGGTTTCCCCCATATCGACATGGGGATAGGTCCGATAGATATCCAGCACATCGGCATGGTGCACCATTGCCTGTGTAATATTGGCATGCAGGTCCAAACTGACTGCAATAGGCAGGTCGGGCCCGACCAGCGCCCTGATGCGACGCAGCAATTCCCCTTCCCCATCCTGCAGATGATCACAGACCATCGCGCCATGCAGATCCAGATACAATCCATCCAGCCCCGCGCGATAGGCCACAGCCAGATCCGCCAGCATCATTTCCGTTATCCGCTCAAATGCATCCTGCGTTACATGGGCGGAAGGGGTCGCGGCGGACCAGCATAACGGGATGATATCCGCCCCCGCTTGGCGCAAGATATCCAGTGCCCCGGTAACGGGAATATGGACACCATCCACGGCGGGAAACAGCGCCTCCCCCCGCACCAGTCCAGGCCAGCCGCCTGGCTCTTCAAAGGCTTTGAAATCTGCCTTTACCGGCGCGAAAGTATTTGTTTCATGCTGAAACCCGCCAATGGCGATACGCGGCATAACAATCCTCACCCTGAAGGCTGTGACCCTGAATAGCCTTCAGCGTAGCGTGATTTTCGTTCAGGCGCGACTGGAACTTCCCATTACTAGGCAGCCGCTACAGGCCCTTTTTCACGTCCGGCCAGTTGCGGTCTGCGGCGGCAATGTTTCCATCAACATCCGACATCCAACGATCCTGAACCCCTTTTGAGTAATTCAGATACAATTTACCGCCTTCAATTCGGAACGCATTCGGATCAATACCGGCCGTATAACCCTGGCTGACGGCCCAGGCACAATATCCGCCATATTGTGGCGCATAAGCTTCTGGATCGGCCTTGAACTTTTCCAGGTTTTCAGCACTTGCGAAACGCCAGGTCGCGCCCATCCAGTCATAACTGAAATCGCTTTGCCCCTCGACCGCTTTCCCATCGGTGAAATAGGCGACGGGGTCCGTCCCATCAATGGCAATGCCCCCAAAGCTGGTGGCATTGACCTCTCCCGCTGTCGCAACCGTGGGTGTGCCATTCACGCCCAGCGTCACTGCCAGCATAAATACCACCGCCGAAAGTACCCGTACAAACTGACTATTGCGCATGACACACATCCTCCAAAGATATCGTTATGAAGCATATCTTAGCGATCGCTGATATCATTACCAGCCACGGAGGGGCTGTATCACGCAGCTGTCCGAAGATGTGTAAGACCTGTGAAACGGGGGGGAGGCCTAGCCCCACCCTTCCGTTGTTCCCTTACGGCGCGCACGCTGACTGGCGGTCTGAGTGCGAGACGGAGGGGGAACAGCCGGCGCCGTTTTTGCTGGGCGGGGCGGCGGAACTTTTTTCTTGGGGGGCACATCCGTAAAACTGCCCAAATCGAACTTCTCGCCCCCTACCCGATCAAAATGCGCCATGGCTTCTTCAAATTTTGCCCCAAAATCATCCGTGTCGATGACATCAGACAGGCTCAAAGCCGTCTCACTGATTTTCAGGTCCAAATTGCTGTGGCGTTCCTTCGTGACTTCGGCGATGCGGTTGGACAGTGACTTGGGGTCAATGCCTTCGTCCAGCAACAGGGAGTATTTCCCCTTCCCGATCTGACCAACCCCACTGCCACCGGCCGCCCAGGCGCGCATGGTGTGAACCAATGTGTCATTCAAGGCTCTGGCGTCTTCTGGATTGATCGCGTTTTCAACAGCGTCCCAGCCAACATCATACATGGCCAGATTAACGCCCTCGCCAGACTTTCGCGCCGCGACACCCATAGCAGCCGAACTGTTGGCAAAATCAAGAACACTCATCGGCTGTTCTGGGATCAGGGCTTCTGAACGGCGCGATGCTAGCGGAACCCGCTTTATCGCGAGATGGTGAATGCCGCGCCGCTGTGGGCTGCTCATCCCCGATACGCTGACCTGATGAACCTGGTCGCCCTCGCGGCGTAAGGTAATCAACCGATCCGATGCCCGTCCGGTGACCTGAAGCTTTTTCAAGAATTCGGTCAGAACAACCCAATCTTCATCTGCCGCCAACCCTGCGACATGCGTCCCCATCAATTCATTCGTAGACCGCCCCAACAGGCTTTTCACCGATCCTGATACGAATACCACGATCCCGTCCTGGTCCACTTCCATCAAGACGTCAGAGGCAGCAAAGGCAAAGGCGACGAAACGGTCCCGTTGCTCAACAAGTGATAATTCCGCAGCCATAACCAGCTAGCCCTCTAAATAAAGAGATACGACGTCCAGATTGTGAAAATAATACTTAAAGTGAATATATCTTATATTTCCGAAAACCGGTTCCGACAATAGCGGCAAATCATCACGCCTTGCAATTCCACCCACCGTGGAAAAAAGTTCCCAATTCCTAATGATATCCAATAAATTTAATGCTTTAGGAGCGCTCTTTAACCTTTGAGAAGCGAACATCCGGATTGTTTTGCAATTGGTGATTCAACTCCCAATGATTGCGGGCCAGGAATACCGGTGCCCCATCCCGATCCGTCGACATCGCGCTGCGGATCGCGCCCATGAATTTATCCAGCACGGCTGGATCCTCCGCAGATACCCATCGTGCCGTCTCATAAGGGGCTGGTTCCAGCGTCACATTGATCCCGTATTCAGCCTCAATCCGGGTTTGCAGCACGTCCAATTGCAATTGCCCGACAACGCCCACAATCCAGTTTGCGCCCAATTCCGGCTTAAAGACCTGTGTCACGCCTTCTTCCGCCAAACTCTCCAGCGCTTTTTTCAGATGTTTCCCCTTCATGGGATCATCCAGGCGCACACGCCGCAGAATTTCTGGCGCGAAGTTCGGAATACCGGTGAAGCGCACATCTTCCGCCTCGCTGAGTGTATCCCCAACCCGCAGCGTGCCGTGATTGGGGACCCCAATAATATCCCCCGGATAGGCTTCGTCCGCGATTTCGCGGTCCTGGGCAAAAAACAGGATCGGGTTATAGATCGCCATCGGTTTCCCAGACCGTACATGCTTCAGCTTCATGCCGCGCTTAAACTTGCCGGAACACAGGCGCACAAAGGCGATGCGGTCCCGATGGTTCGGGTCCATATTGGCCTGAACCTTGAAGACAAAGCCCGTCACCTTCTCTTCAGACGGATCAATGGCGCGCTTGTCGGTTGGCAAAGACCGGGGGGGTGGCGAATACAGGCTGATCCCGGACAGCAAATGTCCGACGCCAAAATTACGCAAGGCACTGCCGAAATAGACCGGCGTCATATGTCCTTCCAGATAGGCGGTCAGATCAAATTCCGGACAGGCGGCGCGCACCAATTCCGCCTCGTCCCGCAATTTGGAAAGTTGCGCGGCGGGGATCAAATCGGCCAGCTTGGGATCATCCAGGCCACCGACCTGTACCATTTCGGTCCGGTCTTCCCCCATCAGAAGAACACGATCATTGATCAGGTCATAGCACCCTTTGAAGTCGCGCCCAGACCCGATTGGCCAGGCCACCGGGGCGACATCCAGCGCCAGTTCATCGGCGATCTGATCCATCAGTTCAAACGGGTCGCGCGCTTCCCGGTCCAGCTTGTTGATGAAGGTCGCGATGGGCATATCCCGCAGGCGACAGACTTCAAACAATTTCCGGGTCTGGGGTTCGATCCCTTTCGCGGCATCGATCACCATGACCGCGCTGTCCACGGCTGTCAGCGTGCGATAGGTATCTTCAGAAAAATCTTCGTGGCCCGGCGTGTCCAACAGATTAAAGATCACCCCATCGCGGATAAAGGTCATCACCGATGTGGTGACCGAAATGCCACGCTGTTGTTCGATCTTCATCCAGTCGGATCTGGCGCGACGACGATCCCCCTTCGCCTTGACCTCTCCCGCCAGATGAATGGCCCCGCCGCGCAGCAACAGCTTTTCCGTCAGCGTTGTCTTACCCGCATCCGGATGGCTGATGATCGCAAAAGTGCGCCGATGCGCGACCTGATCAGACAGTTGAGACATTTACAAAGGTACCTTTCGCTTAAAGTCAGGGCTTCTCTTAATCCCCCATGTCGGGGGGATCAAGCGATCCGGCGAAAACAGTCTGCTTCCACCGCCAAAACCATAAACAGCCGTTGAGCCGGGCGCATTTTCGGTATATGCCCGGATCATGACCGATAAAATTGACAACCCCACCAAGGGTATCCTGATGATTGTAATGGCGATGTTTATCTTCGCCTGTCAGGATACAGTGACCAAGCAATTGGCGCAAAGCTATGACGCGCCACAGATTTTATGGGTGCGGTTTTTATTTTTCGGTGTCTTCGCGGTCATCCTCAGCAGTTGGAACCAACCGCTGAAACAAGTCGTCAAGGCCCACCGGCCCTGGTTACAGATTGTCCGGTCCCTGCTGATCGTCCTGGAAATCAGCGCCTTCGTTCTGGCTTTACGGATTCTGTCACTGGCGGAAACTCATGCTCTTTTTGCCAGTTTTCCGTTGATGGTGACGGCCATGTCCGCCCTGATCCTGCGGGAAAAAGTCGGCATTCGGCGCTGGGCTGCGGTCCTTGTAGGATTCTCGGGCGTGCTGATCATTCTAAGGCCCGGCTTTGGCGTCTTCCAATTGGAATCCCTGATCGCACTGTCCGCCGCCCTGATGTTTTCCATCTATCATGTGCTGACCCGTATCGTCAGTCGGAATGACAGTACAAATACATCCATGCTGTATATGGCCGTGATCGGGGCTGCGATCATGACCTGTATCGGCCCCTTATATTGGATTGAACCGACCCCCCAAGCCTGGCGTTTGCTAGCGCTATTGTCCCTGACCGGGGCGGTGGGCCACCTGCTGTTGATCAAGGCCTTGGAATGCGCGCCCGCCTCTATCCTTCAACCGTTTAATTTCACGCTGTTGGTCTGGGCGACACTGATGGGCTATATCGTATTTAACAACCTGCCCGATATGTGGACCTTGATCGGCGGCGCGGTCGTTGTGGCCAGCGGGCTGTACACGATCTATCGGGAACGCAAACGCAATGTTCCAGAAGTTCCCCCCGAAATTCGCGTAAAGCCCTGACAAATACGACGACGCCCGATAGGCTGCCTTATTAATCAAGAGGAGCCCGCAGTATGAGCGATACCGTAACGTTAAGCCTGACCGAAGCCACCGCCCTTTCTACCGCCGCCCTGACCGCCAATGGCGCAGACGCAGAAAATGCCCGCGCTGTTACCGATATCATGATCCGGGCGGAACGGGATCGCTGTGCCAGTCATGGATTGTTCCGCCTGCCGGGCTATTGCGCGTCCCTGAAAAGCGGAAAGGTCAAGGGAACGGCGCGCCCTATCGCCTCTGAAATCGCGCCCGGTGCGGTCCGCGTAAGCGGCGACGGTGGCTTTGCGCCCCTTGCCCTGGAAGTTGGGCTTCCGGTGCTTGCGAAGAAGGCAAAGTCTCAGGGGATTGCCGGGATGGGGCTGGTGGATATCTATCACTTTGCCGCCCTGTGGCCGGAGGTTGAGACCCTGGCGGAACAAGGCCTATGCGCCTTTGCCTTCACACAGGCTTCCCCCATGGTCGCGCCGGCTGGGGGGATCAAACCTTTCTTTGGCACCAACCCGATGGCCTTTTCCTGGCCCCGCCCAGGCAAGGACCCCTATGTATTCGATCAGGCCTCTGCGGCGATGGCGCGGGGGGATGTGATGATCCATGCCCGCGACGGGCACCCTGTCCCCCCAGGAACAGGCATCGATGTGGATGGCAATCCAACAACGGATCCGGCAGAGGTCCTGAAAGGCGCGCAATCCCCCTTTGGTGGATACAAGGGGTCGAATATCGCCCTGATGGTCGAATTGCTGGCGGGCGGGCTGATCGGATCGGTCTTTTCCGCTGAGGCCGGGCGATTGGACAACAAGGATGGTGGCCCCCCGATTGGTGGCGAATTCATCATGGCGATTGACCCAACCCACTTTGGCGACGCGGATCATTGGGCACAGCATTGTGAGGCATTGTTCAGTGAATTGACTGCGATGGATGGCGTACGCCTGCCCGGACAGCGCCGCCGCAAGGCCCGCACGGAGACACCGACCACCGGTATTGTCCTGCCGCGTTCTCTGGTCGATACGATCAACGGCCTGGTGGGATAGATGCAACATGAGAAACCATCCCAGCCTGCCCATTGATGCAGACCGTTTGTGGCGCAGCCATGAAGAGATGGGCCAATTGGGCGCAACCCCAAAAGGCGGGGTCAATCGCCAGGCCCTGACGGTACAGGATCAACAGGCCCGCGCGCTGTTCACCCAGTGGGCGCAGGCGGCAGGATATATCGTTGAGACCGATTGCGTTGGCAATCTGTTTGCCCGCCGTCTGGGGCGTAACCCTGCCCTGCCAGCCGTCTGCACCGGCAGTCATCTGGATACCCAACCCACGGGCGGAAAATATGATGGTGCCTATGGCGTTCTGGCCGGGCTGGAAATTCTGCGCGCCCTGAATGATGCGGGAATTGAAACCGAACGCAGCATCGAGGTTGTCGCCTGGACGAATGAAGAAGGAACCCGCTTTGCCCATAGCGGATCGGCATTGTTTGCGGGAAAGGCGGATCTGGAGCAGGCCTATAATGCAACAGACCCAACCGGCATACGATTTGAAGACGCCCTTGTCGCGATTGGGGCAAAAGGCCCCCTTCCCCTGGGAAACCGCCCCTATGACAGCCTGTTCGAAGCCCATATCGAACAGGGACCAATCCTGGAGCGGGATGGCTATGCCGTTGGCATCGTAACAGGCGCGCGTGGTCAGGTGCGCTATGATGTAACCGTGACGGGCACAGAGGGTCATGCCGGGACGATGCCAATGTCGATGCGCCAGGACGCCCTGACTGCCGCTGCACGCCTGGTCGTGGCCCTGGAAAAGATTGGTCAGGACCATCCACCCCAGGGTGTCTGTACCGTAGGGGCCCTGAATGTGTACCCCAATTCCAGGAACACCATTCCGGGCAGGGTCACATTTTCCATCGATCTGCGCCATCCCACGCAAGACGGAATATCAACAATGCAGACCGCAATTGACCATGCGATGCAGGCCGAACAGGACTATGGAAAAGTATCCGTCACCTGGACGATTCTGGATCAGGAATCCCCCCTGGTTTTTGATCAGGAGCTTGTGGCGCTGTTGAAGACCGGGGCGGCGTCTTTGGATATCCCGGTGATGGATATCTTTTCCATGGCCGGTCACGATGCTTGCTATCTGGCGGAAAACCAACCAACCGCTATGGTCTTCGTCCCCTGCAAGGATGGGATCAGCCATAATGAGCTGGAATCCGCCACCGCAGAAGACCTGGCCGCAGGCGTTGAGGTGCTGGCCAGCGCCATCCTGGCCCGGGCGATGCAGCGCTGACACTGCCCCGGTGGATCAGCTTGAAGGCCCTGCGTAAGCAACCCCATTTCGCGAACCGGTAAAATATCGGGTTCCGCGGATTGCCGTTCACCAGGCATGCGTATACACCTAGTTCAGATAGACGTGTGTGCGACTTTCCGGTCCTAAGATCGACATGTTGCGCTTTTCCGTGACCCTTCTCTTCTGGAGTTTTTGATGCATTTCACATGGCGTGACCAACCCGCCCCTGCGATCCAGGCTGACCCCAATCACACAGCCGTCACTGCGACATCAGGCCCGATTGAGGGGCAGACCCTGACAGAAGACGTTTTGGCCGCAGCACGGGCCCTGGGTCTGGATCTTGCCAGACAAGGGGCCGCCCCGCCCCATATCCGTACCCTGACGATCACAACGCCGGATCCCGATGCCTTTGATGCCGCCTTGCCCGAAATCGATCTGCTGTACCGTGAAATACTGGGGGGGAATTTCGGGGAAATCACCTTGATCAAGGGCGAGTCCCTTAGCTTTACGGCGGTCGCCCATATCCCACCCGTTACTGAATATCCCGTCTATCTGGACTATGATGCGGCGTCTCTATCACGGGAATACAGCCCGCGTGTGTCTGTGCCAGAAGCAGCCCAGATCATGGCCGCCTGGCGCGTGGACGGCACCGCCCATCAAAAGACCCGGACTGCCGAAATCAGCTATGGCCCGGATGGTGCCCATACAATCGACCTGTACCTGCCACAGGGGGTTAAGAACGCCCCTTTGCATGTCTATATCCACGGCGGCTATTGGCAGGCGCTGGATAAAAAGGACAATGCGCACCTTTGCAGAAAAATTGTAGAGGCCGGGATCGCCGTTGCCACCCTAAACTATCCCCTATGTCCGCCCGCCAGCATCGGCGATATTGTCACAGACTGCCGCGCCGCCCTGGCGCATTTGTATAAGACGGCAGATCAGCATGGCTATGATGGTGACTGGATTACAATTTCCGGCCATTCCGCCGGGGGACATCTGGTCGCGATGCTGGCCGCCACCCATTGGCCCCAGATTGATCCAGACCTTCCCCGCGACCTGATCAAGGGTACCGTCTCAATATCGGGTCTTTTTGATCTGGAACCGTTACGCCATATCGGGTTGAACAATGCCCTGCGTCTGACGGAAGACGATGCGCGCACCCTCAGCCCCATGCTGCTGAATTTGGTATCAAACGCCCCGTTTATCGCGGCTGTCGGGGGTGCGGAAAGCGAGGAATTTCGGCGGCAAAGTCAGGATTATGCCGATCATTGGCGCGACCGCCGCAAGGATATCGACTATCTGGAAATGCCGGGACTGAACCATTTCACAGTGGTTGAAGCTTTAGCAGATACAGACTCCGCCCTTTACAAAAAAGTTGTGGAGCTTGCCAAACCCAAGGCCTGATCAGGGTTCCTGATAGAATGCCAGGCCTTGCGCCCGCCAGGGTGGGGATAGGGCGGTGAGTTTCTGATAGGCTGGGCAATCTTCCCGGTGGGTTCCGGGCAGATATCCGATGGACATCAAAAACTCATTGGTGATTTCGCCCCCGGTGAATTTGAATGTCTTCTTGAACAGCTTCACCCATTGAGTTTTCTTCAACGGATGTTGGGCGGCAATCCAATTGGCGAAACTGCCATGGCTGTCGCGAAGCTGTTGAATGACCTGCGCATTATGGATCGCGGCATTCACCTTCAATCGGTTGCGCACGATCATGGGGTCATTCAGCAACCGGGCGATATCTTCATCCCCGTATTGGGCGACCGTATCGACATCAAACCCGTGGAAGGCGGCGTTCAGCCCTTCCCGCTTCTTCAGAATCAGGCCCCAGTTCAGTCCGGCCTGCATGATTTCCATGACCAGCCGCTCGAACAACCGGCGCTCGTCACTTTCCGGGAAGCCATATTCCGTATCGTGGTAGTCCCCGTGTAACGGGTCCCCAATCGCATAATCGCAATACCAGCCCATCGCCCCTACACCAGATGAACGTTCAACACATCAGCTGCCACCCAATAGGCAAACAGGATAACGAAGGCTGCCAGGGTGGACCACAGTGCCTTCTTGCCGATCATATGTTTAAGCGGTGCGCCGACATCATGCCCTTCTGTCGGGCTTTCATCCCGCTGAACACCGAAAGGCAGCACGATGAAAAAAACCAGCCACCATGCAATGATATAAACGACGATAAAGGATGCGATGCTCATAGCCGTGACCTTTATACCTGTTCCAGTTCCACCAATGTGCCACAGAAGTCCTTGGGATGCAGGAACAAGACCGGCTTGCCATGGGCCCCGATCTTCGGCTCTCCACTGCCCAGCACGCGCGCCCCATCCGCCAGCAACTTGTCGCGGGCGGCGATGATATTGTCGACCTCGTAACAAATGTGATGCATGCCACCGGATGGATTGCTTTGCAGGAACTTTGCGATGGGCGAATCATCCCCAAAGGGGTGTAAAAGCTCAATCTTGGTATTGGGCAAATTGACGAAAACCGTCGTTACTCCATGTTCCGGCAGGTCATGAGGATCGGAAACATCGCCGCCCAATGTATCGCGATACACCGCACTGGCCGCGGCCAGGTCCGGCACCACAATAGCGACATGATTAAGCTTACCAATCATCACAACTCTCCCGTCTAATCCATTCAAACTCTTAATAAATGTACATCCACCTGAGGGCGACGACGTGTCATGACCTGCAGCTTGCGACGAATAGCAATCCGCACGGCTTCCACGACCTGATCGTCATCTTTCAACTGGGCCTTTGACAGATTCTCGACCGTCTCTTCCGCCAGATCCAGCAAGTCATCCCATTCCGGCCCGTCGGAATCCAACAAGCCAGCCAGGGTCAATTGTGCCTCGTCTGCCAGTCGACCGGACTTGTCCAGGGCGATAGAAACCACGGCAGCCCCATTCTGGGCCAACCGCTTGCGCTGGCGAATCGATCCGTGATCCATGGGAATTAGGCGATCGCCATCCACCGCCAGACGTCCGGAATAGACCTGATCGATCACTTCCGCACCGTTATTGGTCAGGCTCATCAGCATTCCGTTCTGGGCGACGATGCCATGGGGCACCTGACAGCTTTCTGCCAACCGTGCATGGGCCAATAAATGCCGATGTTCCCCATGGACCGGGACGGCCACCTGGGGGCGGATCCAGGAATACATATCGGCCAGTTCATCACGGTTTGGGTGACCCGATGCATGAATTTCCGCGTCATTGGCGGTGATGATTGTGCAGCCCAGTTCGGTCAGAGAATTCTGCAATTCGCCAATCGATACCTCATTGCCCGGTATCTCACGGCTGGAGAATATTACCGTATCCCCCTGCCCCAGCTTGATATTCTGATGGTCACCCCGGGCGATGCGGGCCAGCGCAGCGCGGGGCTCCCCCTGACTGCCGGTACAAATCCACAGGACCTTTTCCGCAGGCAGGCGGGACGCGGCCTCATCATTCAGGAACGGCGGTAAATCCTGTAAATAGCCACATTCGCGGGCACATTCATTCATGCGCCACAAGGACCGACCGGCCAAAGCCGGTTGACGGCCACAGGCAATCGCTGCCTTGGCTGCACTTTCCAGGCGCGCAACATTGGACGCAAAACAGGCAATCGCAACACCGCCCTGGCAGTCACGCACCACATCCGCCAGGTTCTTGCGTACATCGCCTTCGGATCCGCTGCGTCCGGAATTCAGGGAATTGGTCGAATCACAGACCATGGCCATCACGCCTTCTTCCCCGATGGCGATCAAGCGGGCCTCATCCGTCGTCGGGCCAACCTGGGGATCAGGGTCCAGCTTCCAATCCCCCGTATGCAGAACGACCCCTGCCGATGTCCGGATCGCTAAAGCATTGGGTTCTGGAATGGAATGGGTCAGCGTGATCAGTTCAATATTGAACGGGCCAACGTCAAAGGTACCCGACATCGGTACCTCAATGATTTGGACCTTTCGGCCAAAATCAACTTCTGACAATTTCCGGCGCAGAACCGCTGCCGTAAAAGGTGTCGCATAGATCGGGCATTTCAATTTGGGCCACAGATACTGTACCGCGCCCAGATGATCCTCATGCGCATGGGTCAGGACAAGCCCGCACAAATCTTCGATACGTTCCTCAATAAAGGCCGGGTCGGGCATGATCACATCAATGCCAGGGGTGCGTTCATCCCCAAAGGTGATGCCACAATCCACCATCAACCATTTTTCGTCATGGCCATACAGGTTCAGGTTCATCCCGATCTCGCCCGTGCCGCCCAGCGGCAGGAATAGGAACTCATCAGGACCGGGTGTGTCTGTGTCGCGGAAACCAGGGGTGCTCATACAATACCCCCGTTCCGCTGATAGATTTCAACGAGCCCACGCAAGGTCAGGGATCTGTCCGTATGTTCAATAACATCCGTGCGTTCGGCGAAAAGCTCCGCCAATCCACCGGTACCAATAACTTTCATATCTTCTCCATATTCACGGCGGATTCGGTCCACCATGCCTTCAATCATACTGACATAGCCCCAGAAAATACCCGATTGCATGGCATGCACCGTGGATTTTCCGATCACTGTCTTTGACGGCGCAACTTCCACAAGGGGCAACTTGGCGGAGGCCAGATACAAGGCCTCCAATGACAAGCGTATCCCTGGTGAAATCACACCGCCGCGATAATTTCCATCTCCGTCCACCACATCAAATGTTGTGGCCGTGCCAAAATCGATACAAATCAAAGGCCCGCCATAGGTCCGATGCGCTTCTACCGCATTCACCAGGCGGTCTGCCCCGGCCTGTTCCGGCCGGTCGATTAAAACCTGAATTCCTAATTCCACACCGGGTTCACCAATAACAATTGGCTCCCCATCGAAATAACGCCGGCACAGGCTGACCAGATTGAATTCCGTTTCCGGCACCACCGACCCAATCACGGTCCCGGTGATTTTGGTGTGATCCAGCCCGTTTAATTTCATCAATTCACTCAGCCAGACGATATACTCGTCTGCGGTGCGCTTCGGATCATTGGCGCAGCGAAAGGCTTTTACAAAATCCGTCCCATCAAACACGCCGAAGACGACATTTGTATTGCCGGAGTCAATTGCAAGCAGCATTCACTTCATCCTTCAAGATCACGCAAAAAATACATCACCGGCAGAAATTCTATGTCGCGTGCCCGCCTTATCCAGAACGACCAATGCGCCATCTGCGTCCAATGTCTCAAACCGCCCAACAATTTCTTTTGATGACAGGCGGACGCGAATGTCCTGACCACGCCCATGAGCTTTGTCCAGCCAGGCGGCGTGAATCGATGGGGCACCCTGCTTATGCCAAATTCCGCGCCATCGGTCGATTCCTTCCAGCACACTGCGGCACAGTGTATCGATTTCATGGGCATAGGCCTCTTGCGCCAGATGCGTCGCAGGATAGGGCGCATCCGGTGGATGGTGGGCCACATTGACCCCCATGCCAATCAATATCCACGGGGCTGTGGCGGGGCCGCCTGCTTCCAGCAGAATACCTGCCGTCTTCTTACCCCCGATCAGGACGTCATTGGGCCATTTCAACGCAACATCAGGCAGGCCAATCGCATCATAAAGCGCAAGTGCGGCAGCAAAGGAAAGCTGTGCACAATCTGCCAGGGGCCGGTCCTCCCTCAGCAGCAATGTCATATACAGATTGCCAGCCTCTGATACCCATTGGCGGCCATATCGCCCACGACCGCCGGTCTGAATATCTGCCCGGACAACGGTTCTGTCCGGGGCATCATGGTCGGCCAGATCCCGCGCGATATCCATCGTCGACCCAACCTCCTGGAACCGCTGAACGGACCAACCGGGTGGATAGAGCGTTGTTTCAATCACTGGCGTATTGCATTGGCGTATGGCACGGGCGCTGGATCAACCGGCAAACAGGGATGTCGCGGCATAGGCTGCATAGTCCGCCAGGGTCTGGGGCAACAGGATAAAGACCAGGATTGCCAGAGACGATACCAGCAATATCCCCTTCATCGCGCGCCCTTCCATCGCATCCAGCGTTTCATCCGCCTCATCAAAATACATGACCTTGATGATGCGCAGGTAATAGAAGGCGCTGACCACGCTGGTTACGGCCCCGATGACCACCAGATAGATCAATCCCGCGTCAATTGCCGCACTGAAGACAAAGAACTTCCCAAAGAACCCGGCCAGCGGCGGAATGCCTGCCATGGAGAACATGAAGATCATCAGCGCCAGTGCCATGCCCGGGCGTGTCTTCGACAGACCGGCCAGATCAGAGATATTTTCAACCATCCTGTCCTTGACCTTCATCGACAGGATAATGGCGAAGGTTCCGACATTCATCGCCAGATAAATCGCCATATACATCATGACAGCCCCTGCCCCGGCCTCGGTCCCCGCCGCCAGGCCCATCAGGGCATAGCCGACATGACCGATGGAGGAATAGGCCATCAGACGCTTGATATTGGTCTGTGCGATGGCGGCAAATGCCCCAAGAATCATGGAGGCGACGGAAATCATCCAGATGATCTGTTGCCATTCCGCGATCAGATCCCCAAACGGGCCCAGCATGACGCGCAGAATAAGCGCCATCGCCGCGATCTTGGGGGCAACGGCGAAAAAGGCGGTCACGGATGTCGGGGCACCTTCATAAACGTCTGGCGTCCACATATGAAAAGGAACTGCCGAGATTTTGAAAGCCAGCCCGGCCGACAGGAAGACCAGACCAACGATCAGGCCCGTCGGTGCGGCATCCATATTGGCCATTTCCTGAGCCAACGCAGTGAAACTGGTGGTACCAGCAAAGCCATAGATCAGCGAACAGCCATACAGCAACAGGCCGGAACTTAAGGCACCCAGCACGAAATACTTCAATCCAGCCTCTGTCGATCGCAACTGGTCGCGCTGAAAAGCGGCCACGACATACAGCGACAGGCTCTGCAATTCCAGGCCGATATACAGCGACATCAGGTCATTTGCTGAAATCATCATCAGCATGCCCAGGGTCGCAAAACACAGCAGGATCGGATATTCAAACCGCGCCATGCCCTCACGCCGGATATAGCGATCGCTCATCACCAAACCACACAGGGCTGCGATCAACACAAGAAGTTTCATATAGACGGCGAAACTGTCGACAATGAACAATCCGCCAAAGCCGACACGATTGTCCGTCCCGGTTATGACCACCAATACGGCCGTGCCCACCAGCACCAGGATCGCCAGAAAGGAAACACGGGCCAGGGCTTTTTTGGCATCAGAAAACACGCCAACCATCATCAGTGCCATCACGCTGGCGGCCAAAGCAATTTCCGGTAGGGCCGGTGCGAATGCGGAGGTTTCGAACATACTAGGTCTCCCCCCTCTTTCTATTGGTTACCGGTGACCAGCGCGGCACCCGATTGGGCCGCGGCCAGTGCCGCATCATAATTTTCCACCAAATTCGTCACTGACACCTCAATCGGATCCAGGAAGGTCGATGGGTATATCCCCATCCACAGGGTCAGAATGATCAGCGGAACAAAGATCGCGATTTCGCGCGGGCTCATATCCAACATGCCTTTGACATCATCCTTCGTCAGCGCCCCAAAGACGACCCGGCGATACAGATACAACATATAGGCCGCCCCCAGGATCATCCCCGTCGCCAGGAAGGCCGCGACATAGGTGTTATGCTCAAACGCGCCATACAGGATCAGGAATTCACCCACAAAGCCGCTGGTGCCGGGAAGACCGACTGAGGCCATGGTGAACAGCATGAATACCAGGGCATAGCGCGGCATATTGGTCGCCAGCCCGCCATAGCGGGAAATCTCGCGGGTGTGCAGCCGGTCATAAACCACGCCCACACACAGGAACAAGGCACCTGAGACCAGACCATGGCTCAACATCTGAATAATCGATCCCGCAATCGCGGTTTCGTTCATGGAGAATATCGCCGCCGTCACAAAGCCCATATGCGCGATGGAGGAATAGGCGATCAATTTCTTCATATCCTCCTGCACCAGGGCGACCAAAGAAGTATAGACAACCGCAACACAAGACAGCGTAAAGACCAGCGGCGCATAGGCTTCAGACGCCAGAGGCATCATCGGGATAGAGAAGCGCAGGAAGCCATAGCCCCCCATCTTCAACAGCACCCCTGCCAGAATGACCGAGCCCGCAGTTGGCGCTTCTACGTGGGCGTCGGGCAACCAGGTATGAACCGGCCACATCGGCACCTTCACGGCAAAACTTGCGAAGAAGGCCAGCCACAGGATCATTTGCAGATCGCGCGGGAACACTGTTGTCATCAATGTTGGAATATCGGTCGTACCGCCTGCGCTGTAATACATCGCGATGATCGCCACCAGCATCAGGATGGATCCCAGCAGCGTGTACAGGAAGAACTTAAACGCCGCATAAATCCGGCGGCCACCGCCCCAGACACCGATGATCAGGAACATCGGCAACAGCACACCTTCAAAGAAGATGTAGAACAACAGCATATCCAGGGCGCAGAACATGCCAACCATCATGGTTTCCAGAACCAGGAAGGCGATCATATATTCGCGCACCCGCACCTTGATGGAGCGCCAGCTTGCCAGGATACACAGGGGCGACAACAGGGTGGACAACAGAACGAACCAGATCGAAATCCCGTCCACACCCATCTTATAGCCAATCCCGACCGATTCCAGCCAGGGCTGATATTCAACCAGCTGGAAATCAGCTGAGGAACCGTCAAAATTAGCCAGCACCAGCAAGGACAATAGGAAGGTCGTCACCGAGGCGACAAACGCCACCCATCGGGCATTGCGCGCCACTTCTTCGGGCGTTCCACGGATGATCATGACAAACAGCGCCCCAACCAAAGGAGCGAATGTCGTCAAACTGAGAAGAGGAAACGAGGCTTCCGACATTTTGAGGTTCGGTCCCTTCCCGACGGCCTTAGTGAGCCAACAAATAGAAGCTGATCAGCACAACAACACCGATCAACATGGCGAATGCGTAATGGTACAGATAACCGCTTTGCAGCAGGCTGATCCGCCCGGCGAGGTTTGACGTACTTTTGGCCACGCCATCCGGCCCCAGGCCATCGATGACGTCGCCATCCCCCCGTTTCCAGAACAGCCGCCCAAGGGCGAAACTGGGCCGAACGAAAAGGAAGTCGTACAATTCATCAAAGTACCATTTGTTAAGCGAGAACTGATAGAACGGGCCCCAGAAACGACCAATGGATTTGCCGCGCTCCAGACCGCCACGATACACCCAGATCGCGCCGAATATCCCGATCAGGCCGACCACCAACGGAGTAGCCTTTACCCAGAACGGAACATGATGGGCATTTTCCAGTGCCGTATGGCTTTCAAGGATCAGGATCGAATCCCCCCAGAACTGCTGGAAATGATGACCCGTGAAATAGGGTGCAAAGATAACGCCCGCAAAGACAGCCCCAATCGCCAGAACGTATAGCGGTACCAGCATGACATTGGGCGATTCATGGACATGGGCCATAACCTTCTCGTCCCCGCGCGCTGGGGTATGGAATGTCATCCACAACAGGCGCCAAGAATAAAAGGCCGTCATGATGGCCGCCGCAACGCCCAACCAGAAGGCATAGCGCCCGATCCCGGTTTCAGCGGCATAGGCGCTTTCCAGGATAACATCCTTGGAAAAGAATCCCGCAAAGCCAATGGATGTACCCGGAATGCCGATCCCTGTCAGGGCCAGGGAGCCAATCCACATCATCAGCATGGTCTTTTTGATATAGGGGGCAAGGCCACCCATTTTGCGCATATCCTGCTCGTCCGAGACGGCATGGATCACTGCACCGGCCCCCAAGAACAACAGCGCCTTGAAGAAAGCATGCGTGAACAGATGGAACATCGCGGCGGGATATGCCGAAACACCTGCGGCAAAGAACATATAGCCAAGCTGAGAACAGGTGGAATAGGCAATCACCCGTTTGATATCATTTTGGGTCAGTCCGATTGTCGCCGCAAAGAACGCTGTTGAGGCCCCGACAAAAGTTACGACCATCAAGGCGGTTTCGGAATATTCAAAAATTGGCGACAGACGGCACACCATGAAGACGCCAGCCGTCACCATGGTCGCGGCATGGATCAACGCGGAAACGGGTGTTGGCCCCTCCATCGCGTCGGGCAGCCAGGTATGCAGGCCCAATTGCGCCGATTTCCCCATCGCGCCCATGAACAGCAACAGACAGACTGCAGTCACCGCTTCCTGTCCGGTCAGCGTGAACCACAGGAAATTGAAGTTGGTTGCAGCGCCACCATCCCCAACAATGCCTGGGATCGCATTGAAAACACTGTCAAAAGACACAGATCCGGTCAGGACGAACACACCGAAAATGCCAAGGGCAAACCCAAAATCCCCGACGCGGTTGACGACAAAGGCCTTGATCGCCGCCGCATTGGCGGAAGGCTTTTTGTACCAGAACCCGATCAATAGATAGGATGCCAGACCAACGCCTTCCCAGCCAAAGAACATCTGTACCAGGTTATCGGCCGTCACCAACATCAGCATCATAAAGGTAAACAGGCTCAGATAGGCCTGGAACCGCGGAATGCTGGGATCATGATGCATGTATCCGATGGAATAGATATGCACCAGGGACGAAACCGTGGTGATCACAACCAGCATGACGCAGGTCAGCGTATCAATGCGCAATGCCCAGTCGAAGGAGAAATTCCCAACCGTCACCCAACGCAGCAACTCCACCGTATAGGCCTTGCCTGTCGGGTCTTCTGCCAGAATGCCAACCTTGATAAAGACGATCCAGGCCAGAATGGCCGACAGCACCAGCAGGCCGGAAGAGACGATCTGTGCGAACACATCCCCCTTATGCCCGCCAATGGCGCGCCCGGCAAAGCCAGCAACCAACGCCCCGATCAGCGGCAGAAATACGATGAGTGATTCCATGGGAGTACCGCCCTAACCCTTCATGTTGCTGACATCGTCAACCGCGATAGATGCGCGGTTACGATAGAAGACGACCAGGATGGCAAGACCGATTGCGGCCTCTGCCGCCGCCACGGTCAAGACGAACATGGCAAAGATCTGACCCGTCAGGTCCTGCAGGAAGGCCGAGAAAGCGACCAGATTGATATTCACCGCCAACAGCATCAATTCAACCGACATCAGGATAACAATGACATTACGGCGGTTCAAAAAGATGCCAAACAGCCCCAATGTGAACAGCACGGCCGCAACGGCAAGATAATGTGAAAGTCCGATTTCCATTTCCGTCGCTCCCCGCTAGATGCCGCTGCCAGAGTCGACCTTGACCACAATCAGCTCGTCCTTGGAAGAGCGTGACACCTGATCGGCGATAACCTGTTTCTTAACACCGGCGCGCGACCGCAGCGTCAGCACAATCGCCCCCACCATGGCGACCAGCAGAATCAGGCTGGCCCCCTGAAACAGATAGACATAATCCGTATAAATGACCTGCCCGATACTGCGCGTGTTGCTGACCGTGCCAACAACAGGGCCCAGTGTGATGGAAGACATTTGCGGGCCCAGGGTCCAGGACGTCGCCACCAGCGCCAGTTCCAGGAACAGGATGCCGCCCAATGTTGCGCCCAGATAAACATATCTCTTAACGCCGCGCCGCAATTCCACAAAGTTCACGTCCAGCATCATCACAACGAACAGGAACAGCACCGCAACCGCGCCGACATAAACGACAACAAGGATCATCGCCAGAAACTCTGCCCCGATCAGCACGAACAATCCCGCCGCATTGAAGAAGGCCAGGATCAGGAACAGGACCGAATGCACGGGGTTGCGCGATGTAATCACCATCACGGCACACGCCACGCAGATCGCGGCAAAAATGTAAAACATGAACCCGGCGAATGCCATTGGTTCCCCCCTCGGTTTCAATCAATCGGTGCGCTGTTCCGCAAGCGGTTTAGCGGTAAGGCGCGTCCAATTCAAGGTTAGCCGCGATCTCCGATTCCCAACGTTCGCCATTCGCAAGGAGCTTATCCTTGTTATAGAACAGTTCTTCGCGGGTTTCGGTCGCAAATTCGTAGTTCGGTCCTTCAACAATTGCATCCACCGGGCAGGCCTCCTGGCAATAGCCGCAATAGATACATTTGGTCATATCAATGTCATAGCGAGTCGTCCGGCGTGATCCATCAGCGCGCGGTTCGGCCTCAATCGTGATCGCCTGGGCGGGGCATACGGCCTCGCACAGTTTGCACGCGATGCAGCGCTCTTCCCCATTGGGATAGCGGCGCAGGGCGTGCTCTCCCCGGAAACGGGGGCTCAAGGGCCCCTTTTCATAGGGATAATTGATCGTGTGTTTAGGGCTGAACATCATCTTGAGTGTCAGCGCCATACCGCTGAGCAATTCCGTCAGCAGGAAAGATCGGGCAGTTCTGTCGAGGCTTGCCATCCAGCGTCTCTCCTTTCCGTTAATTCGTGCCAGTGGGCAACAGGTCAAATGCGACCAGGAACCCGGCGGTTGCAACGACCCAGAACAGCGACAGGGGCAGGAAAACCTTCCAGCCCAGGCGCATCAATTGGTCATATCGATAGCGCGGAAATGTCGCGCGGACCCACAGGAAGATGAACAGCACAAAGGCGATCTTCAGCGCAAACCAAATTGGTCCCGGCACCCAGGTAAAGGGCTGTGCATCCACCGGCGGCAACCAGCCCCCCAGGAACAGAACCACGGTCATCCCGCTCATCAAAATCATGTTGGCATATTCACCCAGGAAGAACAGGGCAAAGGCCATTGCCGAATATTCGACGTTATAGCCTGAAACCAGCTCCGCTTCTGCTTCCGGCAAGTCAAACGGCGCACGGTTCGTTTCCGCCAGGGCCGAAATGATGAAGACCACGAACATCGGCAGCAGGGGCAGGAAATACCAGTTCCAGAAGCCGCCCCCGGCCTGGGACCGCACAATGTCACTGAGGTTCAGTGAACCGACACAGATCAGCACGGTTACGATTACAAACCCGATGGAGACTTCGTAAGACACCATCTGCGCCGCAGAACGCAACGCGCCGAGAAAGGCGTATTTAGAGTTCGATGCCCAACCCGCGATAATGATGCCATAGACGCCCAGCGATGAAATCGCGAAGAGATACAGAACCCCGACATTGATATCCGCCAAGACCATACCTTCATCAAACGGAATAACCGCCCAGGCAATCAGTGCCAGTACAAAGGTCAACATCGGCGCAATCAGGAACAGGACTGGGTTCGCCCCTGCCGGGATGATGGTTTCCTTCATCAGCAGCTTTAACGCATCCGCAATTGGCTGTAACAGGCCAAAGGGTCCCACCACATTCGGGCCCTTGCGCAATTGCATCCAGCCGATGACCTTGCGCTCTGCCAGCGTCAGATAGGCAACCGACAGCATAACCGGAATCATAATGCACAGGATCAGAAGAACCGTGATCAGCGTCGGCCAGACATAGCCAGACCACCAAATGCCTTCAAACAGGTCAGCCATGGGTCCCGGTCCCCTTCCCGTTACGGTCCAGCACAAATGTCTGTGTGCATTCCGCCATCGTCTCCGACGCCCGCGAAATCGGGTCGGTCATATAAAAATTCTCAATCGGCGTGGTAAAGGCGGCCGCGTCCATCGCGCCAGGCGTGCCAAAATCAGCCCAGCTTGCCGGTTCTGCATCATCAATGCGTGCCAGATGCGGATGGGCCCCGCGCATCGCCATGCGCAATTCATCAAAACTGATCCAGGGTAAGGGTTTACCCAGCGTTTCGGACAGGGCGCGTATGATCGCCCAATCATCCTTTGCTTCGCCTGGTGGGAAGGTCGCCCGACGGGCCAGTTGAACGCGCCCTTCCGTGTTCACATAGGTCGCATTCTTTTCGGTATAGGCCGCACCCGGGAAGATCACATCGGCGACATGCGCGCCCTTATCCCCATGGTGACCGTGATAGACGACAAAGGCACCACTGTCTTTCAACGGGGCCAGGTCCATTTCATCGGTTCCCAACAGATAGACCAGCTTAATCGCGCCCGTTGCCGCACCAGCCAGAATGCCGTCACGATCAGCCCCCTTGTCGCCAGGGACGAATCCAACATCCAGCGCCCCAACGCGGCTGGCCGCGGTGTGCAGAACGTTAAAGCCGTTCCAGTCTTCCTTAATCATGCCACTGATATCAGCAATTTTCTTCGCTGCGGCCAGAACCGCCGCGCCATCCTTGCGCGTCAAAGCGCCCTGCCCGACAATGATCATCGGGTTTTCAGCAGATTTCAAAATTTCTGCAAAAGGATGACTGCCATCCGCAACAGCGCTCAAAGTCTCAGGGCCAGCCCCCAGATAATCGCTGTCATAGGTCGTTTTGATCTGTTCGCCGATGGTCGCAACCTGCAACGCGCCGGTCAGCCAACGCTTGCGAATGCGGGCATTGATAATCGGGGCTTCCCACCGAATATTCGCGCCGACGATCAACAGCGCATCAGCCTGTTCGATTCCAGCAATCGTGGTGTTGAAGATGTAACCGGCGCGCACGCCAGCGTCCAGCTTGGCCCCATCCTGACGGCAATCTAGATTGGGGGAACCCATCAGGTCCATCAGCTTCTTCAGGGAATAGACGCTTTCCACACAGGCCTGATCCCCGGTCAGGGCGGCGATCTGCTCCCCTTTCAGGCCATTTGCCGCCTTGGCGACAGCAGCCATGGCATCCTGCCAGCTTGCCGGTTTCAGCTTGCCATCCATGCCCCGGATGTACGGCTTGTCCAAACGCTGACGGCGCAGCCCGTCACAGGCATAGCGCGTCTTGTCAGAAATCCATTCCTCATTCACGTCTTCATTCAGGCGCGGCAGGATTCGCAGAACCTCATTCCCGCGCGCATCGACGCGGATGTTGGAACCAACGGCGTCCATCACATCCACGCTTTCGGTCTTCTTCAATTCCCAGGGACGTGCATTGTACTGATAGGGTTTGGATGTCAGGGCGCCGACCGGGCACAAATCAATGACATTGGCAGACAATTCGCTGTCGACCGCCTGCTCCAGGCTTGAAATTTCAGCATTTTCGCCCCGGTTCAGCAGGCCGATTTCTTCCGCGCCCGCGACTTCCGCGACAAAGCGCACACAGCGCGTGCAATGAATGCACCGGGTCATGATCGTATTGATCAGGGGGCCCATATATTTGTCCTTCACCGCGCGCTTATTCTCGGTATAGCGAGACCCGTCGCGGCCAAAGGCCATGGCCTGATCCTGCAGGTCGCATTCGCCGCCCTGGTCACAGATCGGGCAATCCAGCGGATGATTGATCAACAGGAATTCCATCACGCCCTTGCGCGCCTTCACCACCATTTCGGATTCGGTGAAGATTTCCTGATTGGGGGCCACCGGCAGCGCGCAGGACGCGGCAGGCTTCGGCGGGCCAGGCTTCACCTCAACCAGACACATACGGCAATTGCCCGCGACCGACAGACGCTCATGATAGCAAAAGCGCGGCACTTCGACGCCGGCCTGCTCACAGGCCTGCAGCACGGTCATGCCCTGCTCGACCTCTTGCTCTTGCCCGTTAATCTTGATCGTTATCGTCGCCATATCGAGCGCCCTATCCTTATTCAGCCGCGACCGCGCCAACGGCGACGCGGGTGCGGTTTTTGATGCGATCTTCGATTTCGTCGCGGAAATGGCGGACCAGCCCCTGGATCGGCCAGGCTGCTGCATCGCCAAGCGCACAGATCGTGTGACCTTCAACCTGTTTGGTGACTTCCAGCAGGGTGTCGATCTCTTCGATCTCTGCCTGCCCCTTAACCAACCGTTCCATCACGCGCCACATCCAGCCGGTGCCTTCGCGGCACGGGGTGCACTGACCACAGCTTTCGTGCTTATAAAAATAGCTCAACCGGGCGATCGCCTTGATGACATCGGTGGACTGATCCATGACGATCACCGCTGCCGTTCCCAGGCCGGACTTCTGTTCCTTCAGCGCATCGAAATCCATCAGCACCGTGTCGCAGATATCCTTGGGCAGCAGCGGCACGGACGATCCGCCCGGGATCACCGCCTTCAGATTGTCCCAACCGCCGCGCACACCGCCGCAATGCCGTTCCAGCAATTCTTTCAGCGGGATCGACATGGCTTCTTCAACGTTACAGGGCTTCTCAACATGGCCTGAGACACAGAACAGCTTCGTGCCAGCATTGTTTTCGCGACCAAAGCCCAGGAACCATTCAGCCCCACGGCGCAGGATGGCTGGCGCAACCGCGATGCTTTCCACATTGTTCACTGTGGTCGGGCACCCATACAGGCCCGCCATCGCCGGGAAAGGCGGTTTCAGGCGCGGCTGGCCCTTCTTGCCTTCCAGGCTTTCCAACAGTGCGGTTTCTTCACCACAGATATATGCGCCCGCGCCATGATGGATATAAATATCAAATGGATAGTCACTGCCACAGGCCTTCGGGCCGACCAGACCGGCCTCATAGGCTTCGGCAACAGCCTTTTCAAGAATGTTGTATTCGTAGCGATATTCGCCACGAATATAGACATAACAATGATGCGCACCCATCGCGATGGAGGCCAGCAGGCAACCTTCGATAAAGGTATGGGGATCATTGCGCATGATCTCCCGGTCCTTACAGGTGCCGGGCTCTGATTCATCAGCATTCACGACCAAATAGGACGGTTTGTCCGACGTTGCCTTGGGCATGAACGACCATTTCAGGCCGGTCGGGAACCCTGCCCCGCCGCGCCCGCGCAAGCCGGATGCCTTAACGATCTCAACAATCTTGTCACGGCCAAGGTCAATCAATGCCTTGGTATTGTCCCAGGCACCGCGCTTTTTCGCCGATTCCAAGTTCCACGAATGATATCCGTAAAGATTCTTGAAAATCCGGTCTTCGTCCTGAAGTGGCGACCAATCTGGCATCTGTCGGCCCCCTTAGCTTCTGATCTGCGGCGCAGGGCCGGTTTGCAGGGTTTTCGGGCCACCTTCCGGCTCAGAGCCGGAGCGTCCATTCTGAGGACCGGGCGTCACAGCTTCCCCCTTAGCCAATTTCTCGATCAGGCCCGTCATGATATCGGGGGTCAGATCCTCAAAGTAATCATCGTTGATCTGAACCATCGGCGCGTTACAGCAGGCCCCCAGGCATTCAACCTCTGTCAGGGTGAATTTCTTGTCCGGTGTCGTCTGTCCCGCATGAATGCCAAGCTTCGATTCAATCGCGGACTTGATGTCTTCCGCGCCACGCAACATGCACGGCGTTGTTCCGCACAGTTGGATATGAAACTCGCCAACTGGTTCCAGATTGATCTGGGTGAAGAAACTGGCAACCTCCATCACGCGGATATAGGGCATATCCAGCATTTCAGAGATTGTGCGCATAACCGCTTCGTCGCAGTAATGACCCTGATCATGGCGCTGTTCCTGTGCCAGGAACAATAAGGTGAGAACGGCCGATTGCTGACGCCCTTGCGGATATTTTGCAATATTCCGCTGGGCTTCCTTCAGGAAGTCGCCGGTGAATTCAAAGCTCTCAGCACTCATCGTCTAACCTACCCTTACAGGACAAACCGCGACTAGCGGTCGATCTCTCCAAACACGACATCGAAAGAGCCCAGCACGGCCACCGAATCAGCCAGCATATGTCCCTTACAGACGTGATCCATTACCTGCAGATGCGCAAAGCCCGGTGCCCGGATTTTACAGCGATACGGCTTGTTCGATCCATCGGACACCAGATAGACGCCAAATTCCCCTTTGGGGGCTTCGACGGCTGTATAGGTTTCCCCCTCCGGCACATGGAAGCCTTCGGTATACAGTTTGAAATGATGGATCAATGCTTCCATCGACCGCTTCATATCACCCCGTCGTGGTGGGGCAACCTTCGTGTTTTCCGTCAAAACGGGCCCGCTGGGCATATCCCGCAGACATTGTTTAATGATCGACAGGGATTGCCGCATTTCCTCAACCCGAACCAGATATCGGCTATAACAATCCCCAGTCTTGCCGGTTGGGATATCGAAGTCCAAGCGATCATAGACCTCGTAAGGTTGTGATTTGCGCAAGTCCCAGGCAATTCCGGATGCCCGCAATACCGGCCCGGTCAGGCCCCAGGCCATGGCGTCTTCTGGCGAAATAATCCCGATATCGACGGACCGCTGTTTAAAAATGCGGTTTTCCGTCAGCATGTTTTCCAGGTCATCGATGAATTTAGGGAAACCATCGACCCATTCCCCAATCTTCTCCGCCATCGGGGGCGGCATGTCCTGGTGAACACCGCCGACGCGATAAAAGGCGGCATGCATGCGCGCACCGCAAACGCCTTCATAAAACTCCATCAGCTTTTCGCGCTCTTCAAACGCCCACAACATCGGCGTCATGGCCCCGACATCCAGGGCATAGGCGGGCACGTTCAGCAGATGATTCAAAATCCGGCTGATCTCGTCAAACAAGACGCGCATATACTGGCCGCGCAAGGGCACTTCCAGCCCCAACAGACGCTCTGTCGCCAGACAGAAGGCGTGCTCCTGCGCCATTGGTGCGACATAGTCCAACCGATCAAAATAGGGGATCGCCTGAAGATAGGTTTTATATTCGATCAGCTTTTCCGTGCCACGATGCAACAGGCCGATATGCGGGTCCAGGCGTTCGATCACCTCCCCGTCCATCTCCATCACCATACGCAACACGCCATGGGCGGCTGGATGCTGGGGGCCAAAATTCATCGTAAGGGTTTTGATGGTCGGATCCTGATCGGTCCCACCCAAGGCCTTATTGGCAAGACTTCTATCGAACGGCTCGGTGAGGCTCATGCCTTATCCCCTTCAGCCTGCTCTTCGGCTTTCTCGTCCCCCGGCAGTTTCGGGGTCATCCCCTCCCACGGGCTCATAAAGTCGAAGCTACGAAATTCCTGTGTCAATTTGACGGGCTCATAGACGACCCGACGTTGTTCTTCGTCATAGCGCAATTCAACAAAACCGGTCAGCGGGAAATCGCGACGCTGGGGATGACCATCAAAGCCATAATCCGTCAGAATGCGGCGCAGGTCCGGGTGGTCGCCAAAGAACACACCATACATGTCCCAGACTTCACGCTCGTACCAATCCGCCGCAGGCCAGATCGATACGACGGATGGCACCGTGGTGTCCGCATCAGCGATCACTTTCACGCGACAGCGGATATTATGCTTCATGCTCAACAGGTTATAGACAACTTCGAAACGCTTTTCCCGCTCTGGAAAATCCACCCCGCAAATGTCGATCAACTGGCTGAACAGGCAATGCGAATCATCGCGCAGAAACTTACACAGCTTCAGCAAATTCTGGCACGAGATTGTCACCACCAGTTCCCCATTGATCAGGGTCTGGCTGTCCATCTGCTCGCCGAATTTGGACTCGATATACGCCCCAAGGTCTCTCAAGGCTTCGCGTGTCGCGCTCATGATCACCCTAACTTCATATCAAAACGGACTGACATGCCGACCCGAAACCGCTTATCGCAGGATCGTTCCAGTACGCCGAATTTTCTTTTGCAATTGCAGCACACCGTAAACCAGGGCTTCTGCAGTGGGCGGGCATCCAGGGACATAGATATCGACCGGGACAATTCGGTCACAGCCGCGCACGACGGAATAGCTATAGTGATAATAGCCCCCCCCATTCGCGCAGGACCCCATGGAAATAACCCAGCGCGGCTCTGCCATCTGGTCATAAACCTTGCGCAGCGCCGGGGCCATTTTATTGGTCAGCGTTCCAGCAACGATCATGACATCTGACTGACGGGGACTGCCGCGCGGAACAACACCAAATCGGTCCAGGTCATAGCGCGGCATATACGCATGCATCATTTCCACGGCGCAGCAGGCCAGACCAAAGGTCATCGGCCACAGCGACCCTGTGCGCGCCCAGTTGACCAGCTTGTCCAGATTCGCAACGACAAAGCCCTTGTCCTGCAGCGCGTCGGTAACCGCATCCAGCGCCAGATCCTGACCGGGGCCAGGTGGCAGCACGGTTCCTTGATGACCGGTGGTTACTCCCATTCCAGTGCCCCTTTGCGCCATTCGTAAATAAAACCAATGGTCAACACGCCCAGGAAGACCACCATCGACCAGAAACCGAACAATCCGATATCCCCCAAGGCAACAGCCCAAGGAAACAGGAATGCAACTTCCAGGTCGAAGATGATGAAAAGCAATGTGACCAGGTAAAACCGGACATCAAACCGCGACCGCGCGTCGTCAAACGCCTCAAAGCCACATTCATAGGCCGATAATTTTTCAGAGTCGGGATGCTGTTTCGCGGCAATCATGCTGCCACCCACCATGAGTATCGCAATGCCCATCGCGATCCCAAGGAAAACCAAGATTGGGAAGTATTGGCTCAGCAGCTCTTCCATCGCGGTCTCCGCACCGGT
>TARA_R100001143_G_C3361215_1_pt1 | contig 36288 bp, 38 predicted proteins | sample TARA_R100001143 | Tara Oceans TARA_R100001143 (sample SAMEA2621300) | marine metagenome | biome: marine biome (ENVO:00000447); feature: mesopelagic zone (ENVO:00000213); material: "saline water (ENVO:00002010), including plankton (ENVO:xxxxxxxx)" | depth 800 m | reverse complement strand
GGATAGGTTTAGGTAAAAATGGTTGTTAGTAATGAGTGAAAATTCTAATCAATAGTATTGATCTACATTTTAAATATGGGAGAGAACTCCTTTAGAGGGAGTTCATGAGTGTTGCTGTTGTCCTCTTTAGAACGTTCCAGGGTCATTTCATAGATTACCTTGTCATTTCTATAGTATCTTTTTTGATAATAAAGCGGTTTGCCACCGATGGTGAAAGTAAGCCTGTCGATAAGAAATAGTGGCGAATGCAGGCCTACTTTTAATTCATTAGAGAGATTTTCGTCGGCGATAACGGCAGACATTCGGTACGACCCTTTAAGGATTGGAACATCATACTGTTTTTCCAGGATGTCGTAGATCGTTGATTCCGACAGATCTTTTTCGTTCAGCAGTTGTCCGTATCGAACAGGCAACCAGGTAGCGTCAAACGCGATGGGTTCGCCATCTCCCAATCTCAATCGATCGATTTGAAGAACTTTGGAAGATTCATCAATTTGTAATTGCTCTGCAAGCCAGGAGGGGACAGAAACAGTCTCAAATTTTTTTACAACAGATGAGGGTGTAAGCCCCGCGTTTGACATGTCTTCGTTAAAATCTGTCAATTTAATAAGATTGTGAGCCGCTCTGTCTTCACTTACAAAAGAGCCCAAACCCTGACATCTATAGATAATAGAGGCACTTTCCAACGATTGAAGGGCGCGTCGAACGGTTACCCTGCTCACTTTAAATTTTTTAGCCAACTCATTTTCTGATGGCAATTTATCATCCGGCTTAAAATTACCCTCTTCAATTTCAGTTCTGAGCCACTGAGAGATTTGCGTATGTCGCGGTATTCCTTCTTTTAACATGATTTTCAACTAAATTATATACATTTATGATAAATAAAACAGGAATAAGTGTCAATACCTGTATTTACATGTTGGTTCTAATAGTATTGGTTTCAGAAAGAAGAGATTCAAAACATAGTGAAAAAGAAAAAATTAAATAGAAATAGCTGGTTTAGATCCAAATGTGTGGGCGTTGGAACGAAAAGAAAATTGTACTTGTATTGACAAGTAGATACATATGTTTTATCTTAGGTCAGAAACAATAAATTAATTAACAAAATAATGATTGAATTTTTATCACAACCGTGGCCTTGGTATATAGGAGGCCCTATTATTGGATTAACCGTCCCCTTGCTTTTATTGGCAGGCGGAAAAGTGTTTGGTGTTTCATCGAATCTCCGACATGTTTGTGCAGCATGCAATATTGGTAATATTGAATTTTTTAATTACGACTGGAAAGAAGTGGGTCGATGGAATCTCACTTTTATAACCGGTGCAGTTTTGGGTGGTTTTTTGGGCGGATATGTCTTTGCAAACCCGGAACCGATCGCACTCGCACAATCAACCATTTCAGATTTACAAGGGTTGGGAATCTCGGATTTCAGTGGCTACGTGCCAAATGAACTATTTACATGGGGTTCTTTAGGATCAGTAACCGGTATCATCGTATTGGTTTTGGGAGGTTTTTTGGTTGGTTTTGGGGCTCGATATGCAGGAGGCTGTACATCGGGTCATGCCATATCAGGCACATCCAATCTACAGTTAGCATCATATCTGGCCGTGATTGGATTCTTCATTGGGGGGCTGATCATGACCTATTTGATCTATCCTATCATTCTAACATAAAAAAGAGATTAATAAGAGCATGAAATTTTCAGATTATCTAAAATATTTGTCTATTGGTACCATCTTCGGATTTGTACTGATGAAAACAGAAGTGGTGTCATGGTTCCGCATACAGGAAATGTTTCGTTTTGACTCTATCCACATGTATGGGATTATCGGCCTTGCAATTTTGATTGGGTTGATCTCTATTCAGATCATTAAACGATTTAATGTAAAAGACCTGGAAGGAAAACCTATTACGATACCGCCAAAAGATTCAAGTCAGGTAACCCGATATGTTTTGGGGGGCACCTTTTTTGGGTTGGGATGGGCTCTTCTGGGAGCATGCCCCGGACCAATGTTTGCACTGCTTGGCAGTGGAATCACTGTGATGATAATACCTATTTTAGCCGGAATAGCCGGCACCTACACATATGGGGCCTTCAAGGATCAATTACCCCATTAAGAGAATCATTAATAACAGCTAAAGGAGAAAAACATGTATTTCAAACAATTTTTTGATGAAAAATTAGCACAATATGCATATCTCATTGGATGTCAAGCCAACGGGACTGCGGTGATTATTGATCCGATGAGAGATATCGATCACTACATAGATGCAGCCGCTAAAGCGAACCTGACGATTACAGCTGCTGCAGATACACACATTCATGCCGATTATATCTCAGGATTACGTGAATTTGCAGAGAGAGGGGTAAAAGTATACGCCTCTGATGAAGGAGATAAGGATTGGAAATATGAGTGGTTAAAAAACAGTGATTATGATTACGAACTCTTAAAGGACGGGGATGAATTTAAAATTGGTAACATCACGATAAGAGCCTGGCATACCCCCGGACATACACCCGAACATCTAAGCTACTTTATTACAGATGGAGCCACTGCTGACGAACCATTAGGTGTGGTTACCGGCGACTTTGTTTTTGTAGGTGATGTGGGCCGGCCGGATCTGCTGGAATCGGCAGCAGGGCAAAAAGACGTTATGGAACCATCTGCCAGAACACTCTTCAAAACTGTAGAATCCTTTAAATCTATACCGGAATATGTACAGGTATGGCCCGGCCACGGTGCAGGCAGTGCATGCGGAAAAGCACTGGGTGCAATTCCAAAATCAACAGTCGGTTATGAATTGAAGTTTAACAATTCATTAAAAGCGGCCACGTCAGAAGATAATTTTGTGAATTTTATATTGGATGGACAGCCCGAACCCCCTCTCTATTTTGCAAGAATGAAGAGAGATAATAAAATGGGTCCGGCAGTGATAGGAGGGCCGCCTAAAGCCCGCCGCTTGACCATCAAGGAGATGAAGGAAATATCAGGTAATAAGGATACTGTGATATTGGATACACGTGAGAGAACTGATTTTTATGAAGGACATGTTCCGGGTTCTATTCTGTCACCATTCAACAAACAGTTTAATACAGTAGCCGGATCCTATATTACAGAAGAACAAAAAATTATTCTATTGGTAGATGAATACCAGGCAGAAGAAGCGATCCTGGATCTTTATCGAATCGGATTGGATCATGTAATTGGTTATGTAACTGTAAAAGATTTTCAAAACTATAAAAATCAGGATGGGCAAATAGAGATTCTTAAAGCCATAAAATTTTCTGATCTGGATGAATTAGAAAAGGATGATGTCTTACTGGATGTGAGGAAACTGTCAGAGTACAATGAATTTAATATCGATGGATCCATCAATGTTGCTCATACGAGATTACTGCCAAATATTGAGAAATTGTCCAGGGATCGGAAGCATTATGTTCATTGTCAGGCGGGGGGAAGATCTGCCGTGGCGGCTGCACTTCTGAAAAGAAATGGATTTGATGTCATCGTTATCGATGATGAATTAGACAGATATAAAGCAACAGTCTCTGCATAAATTAAAGTTGGCGGTAGGAAAGCAGTACCGCCTATTTTTGCGCATAATGGTTTTAAAAACGGGTGCAACAATTCAATCAATGAATGCGTGAGTACCCGAACAAATCAAGAACAGATCAACTGTTTGCCATTCAAAAATTGCCGGTCAAATATATATGGAACCACAAATCGCGATTGTATTAGCCATTATGGCTTTTACAATATTCATGCTTGTTACGGAAAAAATTCGCATCGACGTAACAGCAATTCTAACGATGCTCGCACTGAGCTGGAGTGGTATTTTAAACAGCAGTGAGGCATTATCCGGTTTTTCAAGCAACGCTGTTGTTGCCATGATTGCCGTGATGATCCTTGGAGAAGGAGTCGCTAAAACAGGGATGATGTCGAGATTTTCCAAGTGGCTTCTGAAACGAGTCGGCTCGGAAAAAAAGACCGTCTTGGGAACACTTTCACTTTCTGTCGGAACCCTCTCCGGAGTTATACAAAATATAGGAGCAGCGGCACTTTTTCTTCCAAGTATCATTGATATATCCCGCAGGATAAAAATATCTGCTTCAGAGATGATAATGCCGATCGGTTTTATGGCAATTATCGGCGGTACCCTCACAATGGTAGGGTCCGGACACCTGATCTTAACGAACGACCTTCTTGAAGCTGCAGGCCTGGAGCCATATGGCCTGTTTGCCGTTACACCGGTCGGAGCGGCACTGCTACTCTCCGCGATCCTGTTTTTTTTATTTTTTGGTAAAATCTTTCTTCCTCAAGTTTCTGAATCAAATGCCGTTGAATCAACAGAACAGGAGAAAGTGATCCGTGCATTTAATCTTCAAAAAGAGATTCAATATTATAAGATTCCGGCCGGATGTAGTTTAATTGGCAAAAATATTGAAGAATCCGGTATCTGGAACAATTATGAGATCAATATATTAGCCCTTTCTGAAGAAAATAAAGTGAATTACGCTCCATGGAGAGAAACGAAGCTTCATGCCGGACATATAATGGCACTTTATGGTGATGATGAGCGTATTCAGAAGTACGCAGAAAACTACAATCTGGAAGCAGCCAGTGATAACAATCTGTTTGAAAATATGAGTGATCCGGATGAATCCGGGTTTGTAGAAGTGATTGTGCCTCCGCGATCAGAATTAGTAGGACATAGTATCCGAGAGTTCTCAATGCGTAAAAGGTTTTCAGTCGAACCCATCATGCTTTTTAGTAGTGGTGAGCGTGTTATGGGTGATTTTTCAGACTATATCATCCGCGCAGGGGATACTTTTATCATTTATGGTCCCTGGAATCATATAAAAAATTTACAGAGTACAGATCCATTTGTTGTAGCCACTCCTTTTTCTGTTGAATCAAAAGATCCTTCAAAAACTTGGCAAGCTGCCGGCAGCTTCCTTTTAGCAATCGTATTGGCGCTCAGTGGATTTTCCATTTCGATTTCATTTTTAACCGGCGCGATGGTGATGGTTCTGTTAAATGTAATGACGATACAGGACGCATATAAAGCGATAGAATGGAAAGTCGTTTTTTTATTGGTTGGTTTAATTCCGCTGGGTATTGCCATGCAAAATAGTGGGACCGCTGAATTTTTAGCAGAGGGCGTGATGAGTGTAGTGGAGGGAAGTCACCTGCTCATTCTACTCTTTTCAGTCGCCATCCTATCTACTGTTTTTTCACTGGTGATGTCGAATGTAGGAGCCGTAGTGGTCCTGGCACCATTGGTTGTGAGTATCGGCCTGCTCGCAGGTGTAGACCCAAGGCCATTGGTTTTGCTTGCCGCAGTGAACGCCGGAAATTCCTTTATCCTCCCTACACATCAAGTGAATGCGTTAATGATGACCGCCGGTGGATACAAAACCATGGATTACTTTAAGGCAGGCGGCGGCATGACTCTACTATTTTTGTTCGTGTCTGTTCTGTTTTTTTACTTTACATTCTTCTGATACATGATTCCCATTTATTCAATGTTTAAGGGATGTATCAAAACAATTTTTCAATTCAAGAATCAATTCAGAAATATGTTCAATTCAAAAAATCTAAATATCAGTACCGCAGAGTTTAAGGAGAAGTTAGACAGTGAGAGAGGGGTCATCATAGATGTCCGGACAAAAGAGGAATATGATGCGGGTCATTTAAAATTTACAGATGATCAGATTGATTTTTTAAACGGTGATTTTCAGGAGAGGGTAAATTCACTCGATAAAAACAAAACATACTATTTATACTGCAGAAGCGGTAACAGAAGCGGAAAAGCCGCCCAAATATTAGATAAAGAAGGGTTTAAAAATGTATACAATGTAGGCGGTTATGAGGATTTGGTAAACGCCGGGTTTGAATCAAACAAATAGTTTTTTAAAAATACTCTTCACACATTTTGGAGCCTATCATAGACGGATTTTGCAATTAAACATCCATCAACGTACCGTGGATTTACAATTGTAACATTTCTCACTTATACTCTTTTCAACCAGGTGAAAAGGGTTCTTGAATGTTTAATAAAAGGTTTTGTTTTCAGACTCCATCTCTTTCAGGAGATCAGCAGCTTTAAACCTTACTCCATGATCGTTTTGAAGTTTTGAAAGGATTTTATTGAGTTCAGCAACTCCTAATTTGTCGATATACCTGAATGGGCCTCCCAGGAATGGGGGGAAACCAAGCCCCAGTATAGCCCCCAAATCTCCGTCAGAAGGACTTAAAAGAATATCTTCCTGCAAGCAAAGTACTGCTTCGTTGATCATCATCATGGACATACGCTGACGAATCGTATCATCATCAAACTCTTTTCTATTTTGCCCGCCAAAAAAGTCATAAATTTCCTGATTGATCTCCTTTTTCTTTTTTGAATCACTGTATTGATAAAATCCCTTCTTGTTTTTACGCCCCTTATACCCGGCATCAACCAATTCTGCTGCTTTGTCGCTCGTTTTTGCCCCTCGCGACCGGAAGGTATCGCTTAAAACTTCCGAAACATGAGCTCCCACATCAATTCCGACTTCATCGAATAGGGCAATCGGCCCCACCGGAAACCCAAACTGCTTCATTACACGCTCCAGCTGTTCAATAGCAGCACCTTCCTCAAGAAGTAAAAGAGCTTCATTCATGAATGGAGCAAGAATTCGGGTCGTGTAAAATCCCGGCCCGTCATTGACTACAATGACCGTTTTACCTTGTCGAATTCCAACATCGTAAGCTGTGGCTATTACCCAGTCGACCGTTTTATCAGTTTTAATTATTTCGAGCAGAGGCATTTTTTGAACAGGGGAAAAGTAGTGCATACCGATTATATTCTCAGGCCTTGCCGCTTTTGCTGCAATGTCAGAAATGGGAAGTGATGACGTGTTGGAAGCAAAAATTGTATGCTCACCGGAAGCGTCTTCCACTTCTTTTACGATGGACTGTTTTAAATTCAGATCTTCAAAAACGGCTTCTATAACCAGATCAATTTTATCAAATGGGTCGTAGCTAGTTGTTGGATGAATAAATCCCATTTTCTCATCCCTTTCAAATGAGGAAATGATCCGTTTTGAAACCTGTTTGTCTAAATTATTTTTAATGTCGCCGGCTCCTTTCAATGCATTTTTAATGGTTTGGTCTTTCAGCCAGACACGGATTCCATCATCAATAGTCACTTCCGTAATGCCTGAGCCCATCAATCCGGCACCTAAAACAGCTACGCGATGAACCTCTCTTTTTTTATCATCCATCGGATTCTTCTTGGCATCATTCATGCCAAAAAATAGCTGAACCAGCGCACGGGATTCGGGGGTGACGGCCAGCTCGCCAAATAGCTTAGCTTCATTTTGGATTCCTTTTTTGAGACCATGTTTTAGCCCGAATCTGACACTTTCAATGATTTTGAGCGGTGCCGGATAATTCCCTTTGGTTTCCCCCAATGTTCGCTTTCGTGCCTGACTAAAGATAATTTTTTTACCAATTGGGTTTCCTTCCAGCAGTTTTTCCTTCCAAGAACGACGGCCGGTTCTTTTAAAATGATTGCTGTTCAGTTTCTTCACGGCTTTAATACCGGCTGTAACCAACGCATGTCTGTGGACGACTTCATCGGCAAACCCGGTTTTTTTTGCCTGATAGCTGTACATATTTTTACCGGGAAGCATATATCCCAATGCGTTCTGAATACCAATCAATCTGGGCAGTCTTTGAGTGCCTCCCATCCCCGGGAGCAGTCCTAATTTGACTTCAGGAAGCCCTATCTTTGTGGAGCTATGGTCTGATACGATTCTGTAGTGGCAGGCGAGTGCCAGCTCAGTTCCACCCCCCATACAGGAACCGTGGATTCCAACAACAACAGGTTTTTTTAGGTTTTCAATTCGCAACAGGATTTCGTGTCCGTCTAGACTGAGTTGCTCGAGTTCTTCAGCCGTTTCCCTGGTTTTGAACATCTCAATATCTGCGCCGGCTATAAAATTTCCATCTTTACCGCTAATCAGCAGTGCGCCGTCGAGGGAGTCGTCTTTTTCGAATGAGTCAATAAATGAAGTGAATTCATTCATCAGATTCTCATTCAGTTTATTTACTTTTTCACCGGGAGTGTCGAGGGTTATGATAGCAACACGATCCTTTTTTTGAATAGAAAATATATCCTTCTTCATAGTGTTAATTTTTATATCGATGAATTAATCATTGAAAGATTCGATAATCATTGCATGTCCCTGTCCGCCGGCAGCACATGCGGCGATCAGTGCATATTTCCCGCCCTCATCGCGCAGCCGATTGGCAGCGGTTGTTACAAGCCGGGTACCGGTGGCCCCAAAAGGATGTCCGATAGAGAGGGATCCGCCACGGGTGTTTAGTTTTTCAAGAGGGATTTCCCCCACTTTTTTATCCCGGTTGAGGCGTGACTTGGCAAATTCATCACTATCCAGGGCTTTTAGTACTGTCACCATTTGTCCTGCAAAAGCTTCATGAAACTCAAAAACATCAATATCCTTTAGGGTCAAGTTCATTTCATCCAGAACAATGGGTACGGCCAATGCCGGACCAATCAATAACTCATCCCCCGGTTTTTTCGCGACGTAGGTAAAGCTTCGTATGATTGCTTTCGGTTTGTAACCGTTTTTCAGTGCGTACTCTTTCTCCATCAGCAGGCCGGCAGATGCACCATCCGTCAGGAAAGAGGCATTTCCGGCAGTTACGGTACCGTGAGGTTTGATAAATGCAGGCCGCAGGGAAGATAGTTTTTCAAGGGTACTGTCGCCACGAATCCCATTGTCTGATGTAACCACATGTTCTCCATTTTTGACGGATACGGGTATAATTTCATCGTCAAAGAGTCCATCTTCCTGTGCTTTTGCTGCTAAATGATGGGAGCGGAGAGCGAACTCATCCTGCTCCTCTCTTGTTGCTCCATATTTGGCAGCCATTTTATCACAGCTTTCGCCCATGGTTTCGCCGGTGGAGAATTCAGAAATAGAAGGAATTTCCGGAAGCAAGTCGGATGGACGGAGGCCTTTAAAGAATTTAAGCCAGTCGGTGGGCTTTTTATATTTTTGTGTTTCAAGAAGTTTCTGGCGAAATTTTTTCCGGAACCGAATAGGAATATCACTCATTACCTCGACCCCTCCGACGGCGGATACATTGATCTGCCCCATCGAAATGGCATTTACAGCTGTTGATATTGCAATATTTGATGATATGCAAGCCATGGACGTTGTGGTAGCCGGAATATGGCCGGGCAGACCGGCTGCAAGGGATATCTCCCGTGCGATATTGCTTGTATTAATGTCCTGAATAACATTTCCAAAATAGATGTGGCCGATGTCAGCGCCTCCTATTTTTGTTCTGGTGATTAACCCTGTTAAAGCAAATCGGCCTAAATCATAGGCAGAGAATTTTTTAAAGTCGGTTTGTGATCGAAGAAACGGGGTTCGAACCCCATCGATGAAAACAACTTCCTTTTTCAAAGATTGATTATTCATAATAGACAATAAGATTATGATTAATTGTGCAACTTAACAGTGTTAACTTCTACTATATAGATAAAAAAAAATTAGTTTACTAAAAACTGTTTTATCAGATTTATATAGTTCTTATATTTAAAGCTATTCAGTTATTCAGGGCAATTAGCTCAGTTGGTTAGAGCACCTCGTTTACACCGAGGGGGTCGGGGGTTCGAATCCCTCATTGCCCACATCAGTATAAACGACAAGGACGATTCTGAAAAGGGTTGTCCTTTTTTGTTAAACCCACTTGGGAATTAGATTATAGTAACCTTTCTTTCTATTCTAAATCCGCACTGCAGAAATTATCTATGCAGATGTAAACATGCACATGTATCGCGATTATCGGAAAGGTTATGGCCTTTAAGCTGAATCCTTAATTTTTAATTGATTGAAGATAGCCCCATTAAATATTAATTTTTGATGGAGCTTTTTTAGCAATAAATATTTTTAAATCAAGAAACTTTTTTTACTTAAAGACACTTAAATGAGTTGATCTGACTCATTCGTAGTGATATAAAACTGCTGATATTATTTCATACATTGAACAAACAAGTACATTTCGGACCCTTTAAAATTCAATAAAAATGTTTAAAAATCTTTCCATAACCCTCACCATTTTCCTCCTATTTTCCTCAATAAGCTGTACCACTATTGAAATTACGGAGAGTGATGCTTTTGATGCTCACAGAACCATTACTCCGGCTACATTTGACGTCAATGCCTTCAATTTTCAACAACATACTATTGAAACCGAGGATGGGGAGTCGTTGGATGCCTGGTTCCTGCAACGTGATGATGCTGTTGCCACCGTTCTCTATCTGGGTGGAAATGGTTTTTTGATGGTAAAATCACGCCCTCTTATCCAGGCATATGCCACGCTGCCGGTAAATTTGCTTCTGATTGATTATCGGGGTTATGGCTTGAGTAGCGGAGACCCAACAGTAAGAGGGGTTCAGGAAGATGCAAGATCTGCATTTCGTTTTATCACATCAGATGCAGTTCCGCAAACGGATAAAATTTTTGTTCATGGGCATTCAATGGGCACTTTTTTAGCTGCGATACTTACAGAGGAGAATTCGGTTGACGGTTACATTCTTGAAAGCCCCGCAACGGAAGTGGAGCGCTGGACAAAAAGGTTGATACCGTGGATCATGAGGCCTTTTGTACGATTTGAGATTGACGAAGATGTGAAAGCACAAAGTAATTCTGATAAAGTGGCGTCTATAACGACTCCACTATTGATTATGGGAGGTACAGCGGATGATGTTACGCCTATTCGAATGGCAGAAGAGCTGTATGAAAAGTCAGCATCAAATCAGAAAAAATTAGTGAAAATATCCGGCGGCGGACACAATAACCTCCCAAATACTTCTCTGTACCGACAGTCGCTTCGAGAGTTTATCAGATAGTTAACCAGACTTTCACTTTTTCGTTTTATTGCTTTTAACTCCTTTCCATAACAAGGAGCCTAACCATGCTGCGACGATACCGGTCACTATTGCCATAAAAAGAGAAAGTTCAAACCGACTCTGGATATAACTGGTAAGAAGTATCGTTGATACAAAATGAATCACTACAGCCGTTACATATCCAATTGCAAAACAGCCAATCATATCTCTCAATTTCAGGTTTACAACAAATTGAGTGATAATTGAAGCAATAAGCCCTAATAGCAACCAGATCAGAAGAAAGGAGATATCCGTAAAATCTATTTGCCGGGCACTGCTTGTCCAAAGCGGCAAGCCCGCTGCAATCGTTGATACCAGAATTGTAATTAATCTGTAGTTATGTCGTGTAGCTTCAAGCATGCATGTTTACAAATATTTTTAAAAAAAGTATATCTGATTAATGAGAATTGTAAATATATAATAAAATAAATGAAAGATGTGAATTATTAAGATAAAATATATTAGAGCGAATAATCTAATTTTATGATTACAAAAATAATTAATACATTTTCAAACAGGAGTATGTACAAATAAAACTCTATTTAACGTAAATATTTTATGAACATCAAATTTGTAAAACGATCTCAGATAAAATCAAGTAAAAGAAGAGCCTCAAAGTTTAAACCGTTGATGGATGCTTTGGATAAACTTGAGGAAGGGGGTCAGGCGATAGAGGTATCTTACACAAATGATAAGATGGTTAACTCAATGCGGACAGCTGTTTATCAGTATAACCAGGAAAATAAAGTAAAGATTAGAAGCGGGAAAGATACGGTTAATAAAAAAATCTATTTCTATAGAGAAAAATAAATATTAAAGTATCAAACTTAATGATCAGTCTGCATTTTAGAATGAGACCAATTGATGTATAATGATCGGATATCTGCTATTTGAAGGTCAATGGATTGATCACTGCTGTTTTTTAAACTTATTGGAGGATGGATATGGGCCGTTATGACCCCGGGTTTTGTGATCATAAAAGCACCGGGACTTAATTCACGATTTCCTTCAAAATAGATGGGCACGATTGGATAATCGAGTTCTAATGCCATACGAAAAGGCCCTTTTTTGAATGGGCCGATCACCCCCGCATGTTTTCTGGAGCCTTCCGGAGACATAAGCAGTGACAGTTTATCCCGTTTTATTCTGGCCACATTTTTTTTCAGCGTTTCGACCGCTTTATCAGATTTCTCTCTCCGAATAAAAACCTGTCCGGTTAGCCTGCCCAGTAAAAAAAAGAGTGGATTATATTGAAACTGCCACTTTGCGACAAACCGAATTCGGGGTAAACTGAGCGCTAAGATCGTGAGAACATCTAATGTGGATGCGTGATTAATGATATAGAGAGCTTGCCCGGGAAGAGAATCTGTATGCATTTTAACCTGAAATCGAATACCGGCAATCCATAACGATATTCTGGCGATCGGTCCGGCAATCTTTTCTACAATTAAGTTTGTAAATTTTCCGAAAGATATGAGCAGCAGGAAAAGTATTAACGGTGTAAAGATAATAAGCAGAAGAAAAAAAGAGGCAATGGAGAGAATGCTTCTCAAATAATCAAAAAAAGTAAATGAGACGGATCTGGTAGACATTTCGTGTACTTTGATAATATGATTTTAGTCATTCGTTCAAGAGAGATACAAAATCCCCGGATTATATTAAAATCCAAAGATATTATCTGAAAGCATCTTCAAAATGTGTTATATCAGGGGATTCATTTCCTTTCTGCACAATTGAGATTACATCAAACCGAACGACTGCGGTCTCCATCTTCCGTTCATATATCCACGCTTCGGCTGCTTTTTTAATGTTTTTTTCTTTTGCCGGTGTCACATGCTCTTCGGGATACCCGAAATAGGTATCAGACCTCATTTTAACCTCAATGAAAATGATATAATTACGATCCGTGGCTACGATATCCACTTCCGCTTTCTGGAAAAAATAGTTTCTGTCCAGAACAATCCAATCTTTCGCTTCCAGATAAGCGCAAGCTAAATCTTCCCCCTCTAACCCTCGTTCCCGGGTTGTTTTTTTATTGGACTTACTCATTATCAGTATCAGTTGACGTTCTTTTCCCCTTAAGCGATTGGTGAGCTTCTGCTATTTTTACAAGATGTTTTAAAAACGTGAGATTCTTTTTGTTGATGTAGGGTAGTAGTGCTTTTGTAAATCGCTCGAACATTTCCAAAAAGTCGATGAACTCTTCTATTCTCTCTTTGAAAGCAATTTCATCAGGCTGTACTTCCCTATTCTGATCAAATAGTTCCAGGGTTTCTGTTAAACTCTCTTTAATAGGGTCGATTTCTCTCTGGTGCCTCTCTTTAACAATGATGGATACGATATTCCATACATCTTGTTCAGCCGTATAAAAATCTTTTCTCTTTCCCTTAAAATGGACTTTTTGAATGAGTTGCCACTGTATCAGGTTTCGGAGGTTCATATTCGCGTTGCCCCGGCTGATACTCAATTGCTTCATAATCGTATCCGTATCAAGGGGCTGACTCTCAGCATAGAGAAGGGCATGAATTTGAGCCATTGTTTTATTGATACCCCAAGCCGATGCCATCTCTCCCCACAATAGCACAAACTGATCAACAGCTTGCTGGTGGGTCAGGGACTTATCGGGATCTATCGGGGAAATACTATTTTGTGTCATCACTTATTTTTTCTGCAGGCTCTGTTTTGGAATCTGCTTCTTTCACATGGCCATTCTCCGTTTTTGGCTTTCCACTATTTTTGTAGTCTGTTACATACCATCCGGTCCCCTTGTAAACGACACCGCCCCCGCCCGAAATAATTCGTTTCACGGCCTGACCCGTTTCCGGGCAAGTTGTAAGCTTTTCATCGTTTATACTCTGTGTTATTTCAAATGTTGTACCGTCTTCACGCTTATACTCGTATGTAGGCATAAATTCTTAATTTTGTTTTTGTTCAAAAAGGATGATGATTGGAAATCAATAATAATAACAGTTGATTTCCCGGAAGATCGTTAAAGCAGAAAATGTGCCAAAACAGATTTTCTGCTCATCATGTCAGTAAAAAATTAAATTTAAGAGAGTGATGATAAACCGTCTTTAATTCTTTGGTTAGCTTCCCTGAGATCGTCCATGGATGCTGCATAACTCAATCGAATTCCATTTGGTTCACCAAAAGCGTCTCCGGGCACAACGGCAACGCCCTGTTTTTCTAACAGGTAGAGCGCCAGATCTGTACTCGTCTCTATCGATTCACCCTCGGGTGTTTTTTTGCCTAAAAATGCGTGGATATCGGGAAACACATAAAAAGCGCCGGCCGGAACGAAACATTCGACTCCTTCGATCGATTTCAGTGCATCAACGATATAATCGCGCCTTTTTTTGAAAGACACTCGCATCTCTTCAACCGGTTTCATCGTTCCGGTATAAGCAGCTAATCCGGCTTTCTGAGAGATTGACGATGGAGCGGAAGTCTCCTGGCTCTGAATTTTAGAAACTGCATTTGCAATTTCCTGAGGGCCGGCCATATATCCGAGACGCCAGCCGGTCATGGCAAATCCTTTAGAAAAACCATTGATTAGTACGGTTCGATCGATCAGATGGGGGGCGGCATTTAGGATACCGGTGTGCTCTTCTTCAAAAACGATATATTCATAAATTTCATCGGAGAAAATCAGTACATCTGGATAATTATCGAGAACTTCAGCAAGTTCTTTGAGTTCTTTGCGTGTATAACAAGCTCCGGTTGGATTCGAAGGGGAACAGAGAATGAGCCCCTTGGTTTTCTCGTTTAAAGAGTCATCCAGTTGCTTTGGGGTCAATTTATAGTTGTTACTAAAGAGTGTTTTGGCGACAACGGGGACACCGCCCGCCATCTTTACCATCTCCGGATAGGACACCCAATATGGGGCCGGGATCACGACCTCATCGCCCGGGTCAATAGTAGCAAGCAGTGCAAAACCGATCGACTGTTTTGCTCCGTTTGAGACAACAATCTGGTTCGGTTCGAAACGCAATCGATTTTCCTGAAGCAGTTTCTTGCAGATCGCTTCTCTGAGCTCCGGCATGCCTGTATTCATGGTGTACCCATGAAACCCATATGTGATGGCTGTGATTGCGGCGTTACAGATGTGTGCAGGTGTTTTGAAGTCGGGTTCACCGGCGCTGAGTGAAATGATGGAAGCACCGCTTCTGGCTAACTCTTTAGCTTTGGCAGATATTTTTAAAGTTTCTGAGGGGGAAATATTTGTAGCCAGTTTGGAGATCATTCCTTTTTTCATCATTAAGTTCATTTTTTTAAATATAAGAAATTAGATCTGACAAACGAGACAAGAAATCTTGGTTATTTAATGTTGAACCCGGGTATTTTATTGAACCAAGTATGATTTATAAAGTCATCCTGAATTTATTTCAGGATCTCCGGATATAAGACGAGTTCAGTAGAGAATTATTAGCCCGGTATAAACGTAAGGAGATGCTGATCTGCTTGAGCATGACGCGTTGGTGGCGTATAGAATAAAGTATATACTTATCGAACTTAAGAGTACTTTTCCCGGAGCGCTTTCGCCACATGTTTGGGCACAAAACTGCTCAGATCCCCACCCCAAGCGGCCACTTCTTTAACAATGGTCGCAGATATAAACGTAAGCTGTTCATCCGGCATCAGAAATAGGGTATCAATTTCCGGGGCGAGACGCCTGTTAGTCAATGCCATTCGGAATTCATATTCAAAATCAGAGATCTGACGAACGCCCCTCAACAGAATATTCACCTTTTTCTTGCGGGCATAGTCGATCAGCAGGCCGGTAAACTGTTCTATTTCAATTTTATCTTTCCACTCTTTATCCTGAATGGCTTCCTCTAAAAGAGCGACTCGTTCATCACCGGAAAAAACGGCGGATTTCTGATTATTTACGGCAACGGTTACATAGACTTTCTCGAACATTTTGGCAGCACGCTCCAATATGTCGAGGTGACCATTGGTGAGTGGATCGAATGAACCGGGATAGATGGCACTGTTTTTCATGACTTTTTGATTCTGATATCAGAAGATAGTCAATTTTAAGGGATCGATGGAATTACAGCCCTGTATGAACAGGGATCTCTAGAAATCTACACTGTTCAGCTTAAAAATACTAACAATGGTTCTACCGTACGGTTTTGCAAAAACACAATGGTCATGATCGGAGAAATTGTGCCTTTTATCATGCTCAAGTACAAACCAGCCATCTTCAGTAAGCCAGTTATTTTGCAGAACAACATCAATCATCTCAGCCATTTTATAGTAATCGTAGGGTGGATCGGCAAAGATGATATCAAATTGGCCATATGTTTTCTCCAGAAAAATTTCAATATCAGCTGTTAAAACAGTGATCTTATCTGCAATTCCAAACTGAGCCGCAGTTTTTTCGATCATTTTGGTGTGTCCCGCTTCAGAGTCAACAAACAGGCAGTGTTCAGAACCTCTGGAAATGGCTTCAAATCCTAAATTTCCACTGCCCGCAAAGAGATCTAAAACTCTGGTCCTGTCAAAATAGGTGCGCGCATCGATTACTGAAAAGAGGCCTTCCTTGGTTCGGTCTGATGTTGGACGCAACAACCCGGTATTGGGAACCGGTATGTTTCGCCCTTTCAATTTTCCCGTGATGATTCTCATTATACCGTTTCTTTAACATCCTGGTTCAGGCTCATGATAATCGCCGGAAAAGCACTTTCAAGGCGGAAACCATACGTTTTTTCCCGGGCATCCACTTTCATTGCCGGGAGAGAGTCGAGAAATTGAATCGCGCCGTGATCATACCAATAGGACTGCATCATTTCGGAGACTTTTTTCCCATATTCTCCAAAGATATAAGCGTCGTCATGCATTCCATTCATCCAGGTTAATTTTTCAGAATAGAGACTCCAGAGATAAGGCAGATCGGATAATGTTTCAAATTCAAGGTATGTTGTGCCACGTAATTTACCGAGAATAAACGAGCTCACCGTCAAGACATTTTCCATGCAGTGAATCATGACAAATGAACCCCGATTCTGCGTATGCTGTTGCCAATCCATACCCAGTTCAAAATCAGATACATATTCACTGCTGTTAAACGATTTAAAGAGTTCATCAAAACCGGTCATCGAATCGCTATCCCTTAATAGCAGCAGTTTTGTGTCTGTATTGCTAATGGTGTGCCACATAACCTGCACCTGATTACGGTCTGATCCCCGCATCATCAACTGAACATGCGCTTCTCTTTCGGTGGAATCTTCATAAACAGATCTGGGAACGACCGACCAGCACTCTTCAGAAGCGGGTGCCAGTATCTTGACAGTATCACAATTGTACTCTTGTTGGATCTGTTCCAGAGAGCTTTTGAGAGCGGGAAAACCGACAGTATTTCCCGTTATAATCGCTTTCCCTACATCAAAATTGAAATCGATACTGCCAATTCTGGCAAGCTCACCATTCCGTTCAGGGTGATTAACTGAGTAAAATAGATGATTACCCGTGTAGCAAACGCCTAAACATGACTGCACGGGTTCCATTTAGTTCCAGTTTGGTGCGTTGAGCATTGTAGTTCTTTCCAAATCTCCAATTCGATCGCCGGTACCCGGATTTACCAAGAGGTATAGCACAGGCCGGATCGTATCGTTTAAAGTATACTCAAAACGATTGTGAGGTGGCCGTGGCGAGTAAATAAGCGAATCAGGAGTGTAGGTAGATGGAGGTAAGAAAGTAAACATAGAATCCCCACGTGCAACCATTAAAGAGTCTGTTTGTAAGAATGTCACCAAACTATCGAGCCCGCCTTCAGTTGGAGGAAATCCACCTTTTCTGGTTCGGTATTGTACAAGAACGTCGCGAACCAACTCCATTCGGTGCCGTTCTCTCTCAACCATTTCTCTCTCTTCAATAACTTCTTGATAAGGATCAACAATAGAACGGTACAGGAACCATGCTAAAAATACGATGACAACAGCTAAAATGATGGTTATGATATTATTTCGTGTATTTAAATTCATGTGAGAAAATGTCTTGGTTAGCGATATAGGATAAAGAAATATTCAGGCATCAAAATAAATGCAGTCGCCCTGATATGCAACTTTCTAATTTAAGCTATACAAATAGAACCCACTAATCAGGTTTTATATAGGTTTCCTACCTGAAAGTAGCAATAAATATTCAATTAAATCACTTTTTAAGCCACGATTTAGAAATTTTTCAAAATTTTGGATTTTTAATGAGTTCTTTTGAAGTATTTGGATATCAAAAATTTCTGAAAACATCTGTTTAATTTCGTCCGGATCCACACTGAATGGCGGTCCATTCATTTCAGATTGATTATAGCTTAACAGATGCATCAATATTTTTGTATAGGCGGATGATAAAGAGATGATTTTGTTTGAGTAGCTCTGGCGCATATTTTTTGGCAGGGCAACAATGGACGCTTTATCATAGATCAGATCCACATCCCCCATTTTTTTCTGCGGCAGCTTCATAAAATCACCACACCAAAACTCAATATTTTGACTGTGATATATGTCAAAGGATGCGAAACGGGTTGTTGTATATTCCATTTCGTGTTGATTATAAAACTGTTTAATCGCAACATCTGAAATTTCAACGCATATGACTTTTCGGGCCCGATCTGCAATCCATTGAATATCAACACTTTTACCCGCTAAAGGAATCAGTACGACCGGGTTTTGCCGGATGGGTAGTGACGGCCAATGAATGCTCAGCCCCGGATATCCATTTTCCATGTGAAATCCTGTATTTCCTTTATTCCATCGACTGAGCCAATAACTTAATTCCATAAACTGTTTTATTCCTGTCGATTAAACGATAATTTCAGAGCCATAAGACTATAGAATAAACAATCTCCGGAAAACTTGTATCGATGTCATTGGTTTGAATAAGCCCATTTTAAGACTCGCAATCCCAAACATTATCAGTAATCTTTCTGTACCCCTGCTGGGAGCGGTGGATACCGCTTTGGTTGGCCACTTAGATCAAGTATTCTATTTAGGCGCACTGGCCGTTGGAAGTGTAATCTTCAACTTTATTTTTTGGGGTTTTGGTTTCCTCAGAATGGGTACGACCGGACTCACGGCACAAGAGTATGGTAAACGGGACCGCATGGAGATGATGATGATTCTGGCCAGAGTTCAGTTTATCGCAATGGGCATCGGGCTCCTGATCTTACTTCTTCAAAACCCAATCATCACATTGAGTCTCTATATGATAGAGAGCTCTGTTGAAGTGGCTGAGTTCACCAAAGTATATTATGATATCCGTATTCTCACGGCACCGGCGGTTTTAGCACTATATGGACTCAACGGCTGGTTTTTAGGTATGCAAAATGCAAAATACCCGATGATTATAACGATTGTCCTGAACCTGCTAAACATCATTTTTAATGGTTTTTTCATCTACGGTTTTGGAATGCACGTAGATGGCGTGGCTTACGGGACTCTTATTTCAACCTATTTAGCATTGGGCCTGGCAGTGGCCTTGTTCCTTAAAAGATATCGGAGATACCTCTCCTATTTTTTAAAGGACGAGGTATTCAATAAGACAGAGCTGATCAAGTATTTTTCAGTGAATCGTGATATTTTCATCCGAACACTCTGTCTTATCTTTACATTCTCATTTTTTACAGCAGTATCTGCTAAACAGGGTGATTTGATTCTTGCCGCAAATACAATACTGTTACAGTTTTGGTTTATTGCTTCCTATGGAATTGATGGTTTTGCATATGCTGCTGAGAGCCTGGTGGGCAAATTTAAAGGCGGCAGAAATCAAAAAGCTCTTCGATCTGCAATCTATTATTCATTGGGTTGGGGTTTGATGCTGGGCCTGTCCGGCACTATCATCTACTTTATCAGTGGAAATCAATTATTGAATGTTTTTACGAATAATATTGAAGTCATTGAACTCGCTCAAAGTGTACTTTTTTGGACGATCATTGCTCCGTTTGTCTCAAGTATCTGTTATGTATTGGATGGGGTATTTATAGGTGCTACTGAAACCAAACCGATGAGAAATACGATGCTTGCAGCTACATTTTTGGTTTTTTTGCCAGTGTACTATGCAGGCACTTATTATTTAGGGGTTCATGGCCTCTGGCTGGCGATGGTACTTTTCATGATATCCAGGGGAGTGGCATTGGCCTACTATCTTCCCGGGACTGTGATGGAACATAAGATAGGATAATGTGTAAAAATAGAAGTGAATAAAAATCAAGAAAGTCTTTTTCACAGTTTTAGATATGTGAAACTCCCTTGCAAAACATTTATATTTGAGCTTATTTTTCAAAAGATGAAATCGATCAGCTCAACAACTATTAAAATAGCTCAATGGATTTAAAGAAGATATTAATTATGCGTCATGCCAAATCATTATGGGGAGAGGGTTCAATTAAAGATTTTGATCGGCCTCTGAATGAGAGGGGCATGAATGATGCTCCCCGAATGGGAAAATATTTGAAAGAACTGAACATAATTCCGGGCCAATTTATCTGCTCACCGGCATTGCGGGCAAAACAGACTGTTTTAAAAGTATCCAATGAGCTGGGTTTAGAAGAGGATATAATTACATGGGATGAAGATCTCTATTTTAGAGGCGCCATCTCTTATATTCATGCTTTAAAAAGAGTAAAAGAGCAAACTTCTGTGGTATTAATAGCCGGTCACTATCCGATGGTCTCAGATGTGGTATCCACTTTGATAGGAATTGAATTGACAGAACACTTTTCAACAGCATCTATTGCATGCGTTGAGGGATTTTTAAAGAGTTGGGATGATCTGGATGAGGGAATGTTTGAGTTGAAATGGATGGTAAAACCGAAGGAACTCAAGGAAATTTAGACTCAGTTATTCAGGCCATAATGCTGTATATAATGAAGCATTTGTTGTATATTCATTGAATCGCGGAACCTAAAATTGAAGATGTAAATGATTTACAAGCAAAAATTTTATTATCTCACAAAAACCCCATTAAGTGCTGAAGGCCCAAAGAATGTTGAGATCATTGACAGGGCAGACGATAGCAATCAGTTTCCTGCACTTTTTCAGAAATATGAAGAGTTGAGATCACACGCTTTCAATGAAGATAATTTATACAGTATCGTTCGCGCTGATGATATCTATGATCTGGTAAGAACAGGCACTGAAAAAGAGGCTAAAGAGCTCGCATTTGAAAATGCTGAACCGGAAATTATTACCAATTTGCAACATCGTGTGATGCAGAAGGGTGATAAAAATGCCAAAGCGATTCTAAAAGAAGTTCATCAGGTAGAAGACTAATTCTTTTAGAGAAATAATTATTTAAGAGAGGTTCAGTATAGCTGAAATTGATCATCCATTCAAAAATAGCATGCCCCAACGCTATATTGGAATGGTTTCGGCGCTTTATTTGTCATTGTATAATAGTACAAACAATTTACGTGCAGATCGTTCGATGCGACAGAACGATATATTGTGAAGTTTATAGCACGGTTAAAAATAAAAAAGATCAAAGAGCTAATTTAAAGTTATGAAAGGAGAAGATATGGACGTGAATATTGGGATTTCAAAAGATAAAAGAACGGCAATTGCTGAGGGCCTTTCAAAAGTATTGGCAGACAGTTATATGGTCTATTTAAAGACACATAACTATCACTGGAATGTCACCGGTGAGCATTTTCGATCTCTTCATACACAGTTTGAAGAGCAATACACTGAACTGGCAACGGCCATCGATGATATTGCGGAGCGAATCCGGTCGCTGGGGCATCGCGCACCCGGATCTTTTCGTGAATATCAGGAATTGACATCTATTCAGGAAGATACCGACCAGCCAAAAGCACTTGAGATGGTTCGAAGATTGGCCGTTGATAATGAAACGATATTGAGAACCGCCAGAGAGACGCTTCCGGTGTGCCAGGAAGCCGATGATGAAGCAACGATCGACCTGCTGACCCAACGGCTTCATATCCATTCCAAAACAGCCTGGATGCTCAGAAGTCACTTGGAATGATATAGCGATTTTACTCTTTTAGTATTACTATTATGGTATTAATCAATTAACCTAATTTTAGAATTATGCTAAAAGAGTTCAAAAAATTTATCATGACCGGGAATGTCATAGACTTGGCTGTTGCTGTGATTTTGGCAGGTGCCGTTGGTTTGGTTATAACCGGTTTTGTCAATAATATAATGATGCCGGTTGTCGGTGAATTTACCGGTGGCATGGATTTTTCAGAGTTCAAGATCGTATTGTCACAAGCTGTAATTGCAGTAGATGGAACTATAATCACTCCGGAAAATGCTATTCAATACGGGGCTTGGGTGAATAGCCTGATCAATTTAGTTATTGTTGGCTTTGTCCTCTTTCTGATTGTTAAATCTTATAACAATTTCAGGAAAAAGGAAGAAAAAGCCGCTCCTGCTCCGGCCGGCCCCACTCAAACGGATCTGTTAATCGAGATCAGAGATTTACTGAAAAAATAAAATAACCAGCCACCCATTCGGTGGCTTTTTTATGCTCTTTTTTACAAACAGATCAGTAAAGGAGATCCATTGCCTTTTTTTTTAAATAATCGGTAACTTAAATAAAACAATAATTTACAACGATAATTTTTTATGGAAGAAACATTTGGACAATATTCAGACTCGCTGCTTCCAATAGTCGTCGAGCATGGACTAAGTGTTCTTGGTGCTATTGTAATTTTAATCACCGGTTATATCATAGCCGGTTGGGCTGCAAGGAAAGTCATCAAGAAGGCCCGGAAATCAGAAAAGCTTGATGATACATTGACCCCGATTTTGGGACAAACAACCCGGGCATTTATACTGATTATCACTATCCTTGCCGTATTAAATCAATTTGGTGTTGAGACAGCGAGCATTATCGCAGTCTTGGGTGCTTCTGCATTGGCAGTTGGGCTTGCCCTGCAAGGAACCCTGAGCAATGTAGCTGCCGGAGTTATGTTATTAGTACTCAGGCCTTTTAAAGTAGGCGATGTGGTCAGTATAGGCCAAACCATGGGAGTTGTTGATGAAATCGGACTGTTTACAACTGAAATGCACTCTTTCGATAATATTGGTATCTCGATGCCGAACTCTAAAGTTTGGGGAAATGAGATTCAGAATTATAATCGATTTGATACACGACGCGTTGACATGGTATTTGGAATCGGATATGGTGACGACATGGATAAAGCGATTAATATCATTAAAGAGATTTTAGATGAAGATGAGAGGATATTGAAAGATCCGGAACCGTTAATTGCTATTGGCAATTTGGGGGACAGTTCTGTTGATATCAGAGTCAGGCCGTGGACTGAACGGAGTAATGTATGGCCATTACGCTATGATCTTACGAAAAAAGTTAAGGAGCGTTTTGATGAAAATGATATAAGCATACCATTTCCTCAGAGAGATGTTCATCTATTTCAGGAGAAAGAATAGACAACCGTTTAAAATTTGAAGAAAAGAAAAGCCCCGGTATCGGGGCTTTTCTTGTTTTAAATAACCTAAATCCATTTGAGTAATTTTCCCGGATAAAATTTTTTAGAACGAAGTCATCAGATCATTGGTTTGTAGAGACGTTCTATTTGAGTATCGTTTATCCTAAAAGTTGACTCCATATTTAATCTTCAGTAAACTACAAGGCTAACAGGGTAGGCTTCGAGCCGTAATATTGCAACAAAATGAGTTCTATTTTGATGAACAAAGACGAAAAAAGTAATTTAACCGATAAAGAAACAGAAAATATCGATCAGAATGTCGAATTAAATGAGCAGGAATCACCGATCGATGAAGCAGAAAATTCGGAAATAAAAAAAGAAAATATTCAAAGTGCTCCTGAATCTGAACCGGAAGTTGAAGAAAACGTAAATAATTCAGAGAAAAATACTGAAGAGGCGAAGGAAGAGCCTGCCAAAGAAGAGATGGATGCAGAGGGAGTCAAAGATTCCTCCGATGAGCCCACCGAAAGTAAAGTGTTAGAAGATCATGCTGATCAGCCTGAAACTGAATCTGATGTAAAAGATGAACTTGAATCAGAAGAGGCTGATAAAAATACAGATGCGCCTGATTTGAGTGACATGACTCCATCTGATGAAGAAGAAGATGAAGCTGTAGTTACTGAAACTGAAACTGAATCCGAAGCTGATGTATCTGATGAAGAAGTTGAAGATGCATCTACTGCTGGAGCTGAGGCTGATACATCGAAAGAAATTGAACCGGATAATGTTACTGAAAAAGTTGAAGCAGACGCTGAGAGTGAGGCTGTTTCTGAAGAGAAAGAGGAGTCAGCAGAGGGTTATTATGCAGAATTAGCTGATAAAGCGGAGTCACTATTGAATTTAAGTGACTGGGCAATGGCCTCAATGGAATTTGATAATATAGACCATTTGTGGAAAGAGGGGCCGGATCCTGAAGAGGCCGATATAAAACCCTATAGAGAGAAAATTGACCGGTTCAGAGAGCAACTGGAAGAGAAGAAAAAAGCCCATTATGAACTTCAGAAGAAGATAAGAGAAGAAAATCTGGGTAAAAAGAAAGACCTTTTAAAAGAGTTTAAGCAAATTATTGATGATGAGAAGTGGTCTCACACCCGGGACGTAGCCCGTATCCGAAACAGATGGGATAAAATCAAACCGATACCGGCTGAAGAGACGGAAAATCTGGAAGCATCATTCACAGCCTTTTTGTCAACGTTTGATGAGCATAAAGTGGATCGCCTGGTTAAGAAGAAACAGGAGGAAGAGGATAATCTTACGGTAAAACTGGTGATCCTGGAGAAGATGGAGACGTTTATCGAGGGTATTGATGAAAAGTCAGAATGGGCTGAACTCGATAAAAAACTGGCTGAATATGTGAGGCAGTTTAGAAAAATCGGACGAATCCCGTCGGATAAAAATCAAGAAACGTGGGATCGATTCTATGAGGCACAGGATACATTTCATTCCATGCGCTTCAAATATGATTCAAACTACAGAAAAGAGATTGAAAAATTTCTTTCTAAAAAGAAAAAACTGATTGATGAAGCTGAGGCACTCCTCGACTCTGATGATTTGGCGGATGCGGCCAGAAAAGTGAATAAACTTCATCGCAGGTGGAAGAAGATTGGCAATCTTCCGCAAAAGGATGAAAATGAAATGTGGGATCGTTTCAAGGCTGCCACGGATGCTTTTAATGAGAAAAAGAGTGAAAATATTGATGAGCTTCGAGATCAGGAAGAGGAGAATTACAATGAGAAGCTGAAACTGATTGAAAAAGCAGTCTCCATTCAAGATTCTGAAGAGTGGGAGAGTACTCATAAGGAGTACCAGAAGTTGATGAATGAATGGAAGAAGGTGGGGCCGGTTCCCAGAAAAAAATCGGGTAAAATCTGGAAGAAATTTAAAGGTGCTATGGATCACTTCTATGATCGGCGCCGTGACTATTTCAAGGAGGTAAAAGAGGAGAGAAAGGATAATCTTAAAGAGAAAGATGAGATTATCAATCAGCTAAAAGCATTAGCCAGCCATGATAATCCGGTTGAAGCTGTGGAACTGGCAAAACCTCTTCAAGAGGAGTTTAAAAAAGCCGGTTATGTTCCAATCAAGCATAAAAATCGGCTTTGGAAAGAGTACAGGGAAGCCTGTGATGTGATATATGATCGGTTTAGGGCAGCAAAATCGGCTGTTGAGATCGTTGGAAAAGAAAATATTGATCAGTTTTCAAATGACGACCTTTCAAAAATCAAGAAAAAACAAGATCAGGTGAATAATCTGAGGAAGCAGATTAGTAAACAGAGCAGTGAGTTGATTCAAATGAAAGAGTCATTGAGCTACTTCAAGCCCTCCAAAGGCGGAAGCTCTATCCTGGATGATGCCAAAAAGAGGATAGAGAATTCCGAAAAGGAGATTGCAGACAAAGAGCAGCAGCTCAATAAACTCGAGGTGGAAATCGACAAATTGAAACGAACGGATTAAATCTACAAGAAGAATCGTAGTCCAAGTCCGCCATCAACCCCAAAAGAGGTACTTGGAACCAGGTCGAATGTAGGGGCAATCTCAAAAAATAGAGAGATTCGGGTAGAGTCGATGATATACTGCATTCCAAGCGGGAATCGGGCACCTACTCTTGGATCATCAGCAAAAACTGCTTTCACACCGGGGCCATAGTAAAACATTAGTACACCCTGATCTACATCCAGATCGTTATGAAAAAGATAGTCGGCATGAACATGTACGGCCTCATTTCTGCCCAGTGACCAAGCCACGGCGCCATCAATTGCCGTATTTCCGGATTGCCAGAATTTAAAACTGATACCGGTTGGCTCACCTAAAATGATCCCTAATTCTGTATTTGTCGGCCTGTTTTGCGCTTCGGCAGTTTGAATGGTTGATACTGCAAAAATCATTAAAAATAGCGCCAGGGATAAAATATGCGTTTGAAAAATTTTTTGAAAAGTAGTTTTGATAACGGTAGTCTTCATATGTGTATTAATTTAATAAAGCGTATTTAGTTAGTTATTTCATTCTGTTGAATGGTACCTTTGATACAGTTTTTTTGCAAAAATGTTTCATCTTATTGATATGGAAAAAGTACTTTTGATATTTATTAAAAATCCGGAATTAGGTAAAGTTAAAACACGCCTGGCCAAGAGTATAGGAGAAGTTAAAGCTCTTCAAGTATATAAAGAATTACTAAAAAAAACGATCACTGTTGCCGAAAGAACAGAAGCACGAAGACAAGTCTGGTACTCATCCTATATAGACGATTTGGATGGGATCTCCACTGATAAATTTGAAAAATATCTCCAATCAGGCTCGAATCTGGGCGAGAGAATGAGTAATTCCTTTCAACAGGCATTTGAGGAAGGTGTGGATCAAGTTGCCATTATTGGCAGTGACTGCCCATCACTGAATGAGGGGATCATAGAAAATGCATTTGATCAATTACAGAAGCATGACCTGGTGATTGGCCCATCAGAAGATGGGGGCTACTATCTGTTGGCAATGAACCGTTTTTACGAGGCCCTTTTCGAAGATATCGAATGGAGTACAGAATCGGTGTTGGAATCCACAATACAAAAAGCGAAAAAGGAAGAACTGAAGGTATTTCAACTTCCCGTATTAAATGATATTGACAACATTGAGGATCTTAAGAAAAGCAATTTGATGTGACGAAAATGAAAATGAGCATCATTATTCCGGCACTCAATGAGGAGAAACAAATAGGAGAGTTGATCCGATATTTGAAGAAATTTGGATCTGAGTATATCTCAGAGATTATTATTTCTGATGGCGGAAGCACAGATCAAACAACTAAAATTGCGAAAGAATCAGGGGCCGTTGTACTGCTTGCACCGGGAAAAGGCCGGGCACTGCAGATGAATGCCGGCGCTGAAATTGCAACATCAAAGATCCTCTATTTTTTGCATGCGGATTCATTGCCGCCACAAAATTTTTGCCTGGAAATAGCCGAAGCGATCCAAAAAGGTGCCGATGCAGGTTCATTTACATTGTGTTTTGATTCGCCAAATCTCGTCTTGAAGCTCTATTCACTTTTTACCCACCTGCCAATTACGGCCGTGCGTTTTGGAGATCAGAGCCTGTTTGTGAAAAGGAATTTGTTTGAGCTTGTGGGAGGGTTTAGAAATGAATTAATCGTCATGGAAGATCAGCAAATTGTCCGCGATTTAAAGCGGAATGGAAAATTCAAACTGGTAAAAAAACCGGTCAAAACATCGGCCCGAAAATATAGAGCCATTGGCGCATTTAAATTACAATTCCTTTTCACAATTATTTGGGCAGGATACTATTTAGGGGCACATCAAAACACACTTCAGCACATTTATAAGAGTTTCATTCGCACAGATTAGGGTAAATGTTGCAGAAACTTATAAACAACTTTTCCACAATTTTTAAAAAAGGGTTTTTATAAGCTTTCATGCATGATTTTAAAGAGACGAATGGGTCGTGTTTTTGATAAAATTTTGAGTTAAAAGCCTTAAATTAAAACACATTGTTAACAGCGAGATAACATTGACTTCTTATATTCCATTATTAATTATAAATCAAACAAAACCAAAAAATATGTTTAACAGATACCTATCCATTTTTATTACAGCTCTGGTTGTATTGTTTGTCGGATTTGGACATACAGCTCATGCTCAGGGAGTCACAACAGGATCCATAGAGGGACTGATTGTGGATGCTCAGGGGGAAGCCCTTCCGGGGGCTAATGTTATTGCGGTTCACCTTCCAACCGGAACAACATATGGAACTTCATCAAGGGTAGATGGCCGATATACAATCAGGAATGTGCGTGTTGGCGGGCCCTATGAAGTTCGTATTTCATTTATCGGTTTTGAGTCTCAAATAAAGGAAATCACCAGAATTGAATTGGGTGAGCGGCTAACGGTAGATTTTACACTGGTAGAAGGCGCACTAGAACTTGGAGAAATTTCAGTGATTGCAACGGTCGATCAGGTTTTTAACAGAGACAGAACCGGTGCAAGAACAAATATATCATCTGCTGATATTGAGAGAACCCCTTCAGTATTTCGTTCATTGGGTGATTTTACACGTTTAACACCTCAAGTGACAAGCGGTAACAGTTTTGGCGGTGCAAATGATCGATACAATAATATTCTTGTCGATGGTGCTACACTTAATGATGTTTTCGGACTGGGTGATGCAACTCCGGGTTCACAGGCAGGAGTCGGTTCTCCATTGAGTATTGACGCTATTGCTGAATTTAATGTAGATATCGCGCCATTTGATGTAACCAATAATGGTTTTACAGGCGGTCAAATAAACGCTGTAACAAAAAGCGGAACGAATACTTACACCGGATCTGTATATTTTCAAACAAGAAATGAAAATTTCGTTGGGAATTATGATATCGATGGGGAAACATCAAACGATTTCCCTCAATTCTCCGAAAATTATATTGGTTTGAATGTTGGCGGACCCATTATTGAGGATAAATTATTCTTTTTCCTGAATGCGGAGTTTAAGAGAGAAACAAGCCCTATTACAGATGGAATTCTTGGAAGCGGTGCGCCGAATGTCATCGACTTTGAAGCGTCTACATTTGACCGGATTCAAAACGTATTACAATCTCAGTATGGATACGACGCGGGCTCATATACTTCTCCGCTGGATTCAGAGACAAACAACGATAAGATCTTGGCGAAGATCGATTATAACATTAATCAAAATAATAAGTTGAGTGTTCGATTTAATTATGTTGATGCGATTGCGAACCGGGGAATAAGCCGGGGAAGCAGTAGTTATACTTTCAGCAATCGTCAATATGATTTTAACAGTAATCAAAAATCATTTGTTGCTGAACTGACAAGCCGAATCAGTGATAATGCATTTAATGAAGCCCGGGTCGTTTACACAGCCATTCGTGATTCAAGGGATGTACCGGCTTCAGGACGTTTCCCAAGTGTGACTGTCAGCATGCCTTATGACACAGACAGAAGTGGATTTGGTGCAATCAATGCCGGAGTTGAGCGGTTTTCTCAAGCCAATGGTTTGGATCAGGATTTGATTGAGATCACCAACAACTTTACCTACATCAGGGGAGCTCATGAAATCACTTTAGGCACAAATAATCAGATTTTTACTTTTGATAATCTCTTTGTTCAGGATGCTTTTGGAAACTATACATTCTTTAGTATAGATGCTTTGGAAGCCGGTAGTCCACAGCAATACAGCCACAGTTACTTACTGCCAGGGGGAAGCCCGACTGCAAACTTTACCGGAATGCAGTTTGGATTTTATGCCCAGGATAAATGGCTGGTTAATCCAAACTTAACACTAACCTACGGTTTAAGGGTGGATATACCGGTATTGCCGGATAAACCAAGTTTTAATCCGAATGTACCGGACGCTTTTCCGGGTTTTTCAACGGATAAAATTGCCAGTGGACAGATTCTATGGGCCCCACGTTTCGGATTTAACTGGGATGTTTCAGGGAATAGAACCACACAGGTTCGTGGTGGAGTCGGGATCTTTTCAGGAACACCTCCTTTTGTATGGATCTCTAACCAGTACAGTAATACAGGGGTTGATTATGGACGTGTGAGTACTCGTACAAACTTTGCTGGTTATACGGGCCTGTTTTCACCGGATCCTGATAATCAGCCAACACCTGCAACAAGTAACGTACTTGATCCTATTGAGACTACTGAAATTAACTTGCTTGCAGATGACTTTAAGTATCCGCAATCACTTAAAGTAAACGTTGCTGTAGATCAGGAGTTACCCTATGGTATCAGAGGTACACTTGAAGGCGTATATTCAAGTGCGATAAATGATGTTGTATTTCAGAATATCAACACCACCGCTTCATTCACCTCTGCTCACGGAAGACCCATTTATGGTGATATCTTCTACAACAGCAGATTTGGAACAGCATCCGGAAGTCTTTTTAGAAATGACCCCCGATTCACCAATGCACTGTTGTTAAGCAATAGCAATAAAGGATACCAATACAGTGTAACTGCAGAACTGGAGAAAAACTTCGACTTCGGCCTCTTTACAAGGGTAGCCTATACGTTAAACCGTGCTGAAAATGTGAACAACGGGACGTCCAGCCGTGCCATTTCAAACTGGCAGTTTAATGAGAATGTCGATGTTAATAATGCTGAGCTTGGAACTGCTGACTTTGAAAGAAGACATCGATTTCTGGCAATTGTTTCTTATAGAGCCGATTGGTCTGATCGTTTGGCAACCACCTTTTCTCTGATCTATGACGGTCGCTCAGGTGAACCATTCAGCTGGATTTACAATGGAGATGCAAACGGTGACGGCCGATTTGATAACGACCTGCTCTATGTGCCTCAAAATCAGGATGAAGTAGTCATGGTTGATGTTACAAGTGGCGGAATTGTACCGGGTAATAACTGGAGTCAATATGATGCATGGATTTCAAGCGAAAGTTCACTCAGTGATTTCAGAGGTGGATTTATTGATAGAAATTCTGCACGTGAGCCGTGGACAAATTTCCTTGATTTTAAAATCACTCAGGAAGTCAACACATTTAACGGCCAATCCCTTGAGTTTGGATTAAGCATGATCAACTTTCTCAACTTCCTGAATTCAGAGTGGGGAGTTCGTAAAGGAGTTTCATTTAACAACTATCGTGCTGTAGATTTCTTACAGTACGTAACGGATGATTTCATTGCCGACAATCCTAGCCTTGGATTATCCAGTGCTGATATCGGCAAACCGGTTGTTAATTTTGATCCTGAAAATGTCACCGAGGATAGAATTTTTAACGTGAGTGATTTCAGCTCAAGATGGCAGATGCAGTTTACTGTTCGTTACAAGTTCTAAGGCTAACATAAATAGCTATTATATTAAAAGAAGAGGCAGTTCAGCCTCTTCTTTTTTTTTAAAACGATTTCAAAACCTATCCGGTTATTATATCATTAGTCAAATGATCAAATAATTCTAAAGACAGATCTATGAACAGGCATCCGTTTTACAGTTTTTTTGCAGTGTTAATCTTCTTAATCGTTGGATTAAACAGTTGCGATCAATCCGAGCCACTAAGTAATTCTCAGGTAAATACTGATTCAGAACCCGTTCTTTTAATTTCTATTGATGGGCTTATGAATGAATATCTGGAGCGGAACGAAACTCCGAATTTTGATCTGTTTCTTTCAAATGGGGTACAAGCTGAGTACCTGACTCCCGCATTTCCTACAAATACTTTTCCAAATCATTGGTCAATTGTTACCGGACTCCATGTTGAAAATCATGGTATTATTGCGAACAGTTTCTATGATTATGAACTTGAAGCTCGATTTAGTTATGGGCCTGTCGGCGGACCCAACGATGAAAGATGGTGGGGCGGTGAACCGATCTGGATTACTGCTGAAAAAGAGGGGAAGACTGCGGCTACATTCTTTTGGCCCGGATCTGAGGCTTCCATTGATGGACTCAGGCCCACAAAATGGGTTAATTATGACGGTTCAATTTCAAATAGTGTTCGCATCGACAGCGTAATGAATTGGCTGGATCCTGCCGGAAATGTTCAGGCAGATTTTGCGACACTCTACTTCAGTTTTATAGATAGCCGTGGCCATACTTATGGGCCTGAATCATCGGAAGTGGATGAAGCAGTGGTAGAAATGGACGCTATTTTAGGAGTTCTCTTTGAACAAGTTGAGGAAGCCGGATTGAGTGACAGACTAAATATTATCATTGTTTCTGATCATGGAATGGCATCCACCTCATCGGATAGAGTTGTTATTTTAGATGATATCATTGATTTAAACAGTGTTGATATGGTTACATGGACGCCGGTTGCGATGATCAAACCGGATGAAGGCAAAACCTCAGAAGTTTATGAAGCACTAAAAACAAATGAAGAAAATTACCGTGTATACCTGAAAGATGATCTTCCGGAACGGTTTCATTTTAGAAATCACTATCGAATACCTGAGATTATCATGATCGCCGATGCGGGCTATACAATCACCAGCCAGTCGTTTTTAGAGGATAGAGGAGTTGTTGCCGGAACACATGGATACGATAATTTGGCCCCGGAGATGAGAACCTTCTTTGCAGCGGCCGGACCCGCTTTTGTAGAAGGGGAAACTTCACCGCCTTTTGAATCTGTTCATATCTATGAGTTAATAGCCCATATTCTGGATATTCAGCCGGCCGAAAATGACGGAAGTATTGATGAAGTTAAATTCCTCTTAAAGAATCGTTGATTAATTTCAGGAGTTAAGAATGTACCTTTCTTTAAACAATCGCTATTTTGGATTGCATCTTAATACTATTTCGAATAAAATAGTACGTCTCTTATTTCTTTATTAATCACAATACATTGCAAAATTAATGGCATACGTAGTAACTGAACCTTGTATCAATTGTAAATATACCAACTGCGCTGCGGTTTGTCCCGTTGACGCATTCAGGGAAGGGCCTAATTTTTTAACAATCGATCCACTTGAGTGTATTGATTGTGACGCTTGTGTACCTGAATGTCCGGTTGAAGCGATCTATCCGGATGATGAAGTTCCTGAAAAGTGGGAAAGCTACATCGATCTAAATGAGCGCCTGGCTGAAAAATGGGAAGATCACGTAATCAACGAAACCAAAGATGAGCTTCCTGATGCAGACGAATGGGCAGAAAAAGAGGGCAAGTTAGACGAGCTTAAAGAAGATTGGGATTGATTTTCGATCATTAATCGAATAAAAAATCCTTACTATCTTCTGACAGTCACTCTCAAAAATTTGATTCATATTGAATTAGGTTTAAGTAAAGGCCATTATAAAAGCGCTTCCAACAGCATCCCTTCACCCTTTTTAAAAATTCTTTTCTGATTAGAGAAGCAAGATGACAGATTTCAAAGTAAGAGACCGCAGCCTTGATATAAGTCAGCCTATCGTCATGGGTATATTGAATGCCACTCCCGACTCATTCTCCGACGGTGGAAAATATCTCAATGAAGAGAGAGCGATGGATCAGATCAGAAGGATGATTCAAGAAGGAGCCAAAATTATTGACATTGGAGGGGAGTCGACCCGTCCCGGGTCAGAACCGGTTACCGAAGAAGAGGAAATGGAACGGGTGATTCCGATCATAAAAGAGGCTATAAAAGAGTTTCCGAAGACCATTTTTTCTATTGATACAACCAAATACGGGGTAGCAAAAGAGTCACTGAAAGCAGGTGTTCACATTATCAATGATGTAAGTGGTTTAAAAAAAGAGCCGCAATTCGCCCAACTTTGTGCGGAATACCAAGCCGGATATGTTTTAATGCATTCTCAGGGCGATCCGAAAACAATGCAGAAGAATCCGGTTTATAGTGATGTAATTGGGGAGATAAACCATTTTTTTTCAGAAGGTATTAAACGTTTAAAGAGCTCAGGGGTGAAATCTATAATGATCGATCCGGGGATCGGTTTTGGTAAAACCTTAGAGCATAACATCAAAATTATACAGAATCTGAAACAGTTTGATAGAGCCGGGATCCCGCTTCTTGTTGGAGTATCCAGAAAATCGATGATTGGCCAGCTATTGGATGGCCGTGCATCAGAAGGCCGGTTAGCCGGAACAATTGCCCTGCACTATCACACTCTTTTGATGGGAGCAAAAATATTGAGAGTGCATGATGTTAGGGAGGCGCTGGATTCAATTAAAATTTTCCAAAATTTGAGTGTGTAACCATATAAACGTTAAGTTTTCTTATTTTAACTCCACATTGATCACGAACGACCTCATTCCAACCCTATAAACAGAAATCGATGCCTATTGGATTTTTAGAATTCGGCCTTAAAGATCTCCTTGAGGTGATGGTTATTGCGTTGGTGCTGTTCTATCTCTACAAATGGATCCGGGGCACTTTTGCAATACAGGCTGCGCTCGGATTACTCTTTATCATCTTGATTAATGCAGCAGTTAGTTTGTTGGGATTTACAACGCTAAACTTTATGCTGAGAAGTGTATTGGATGTGGGTGTTTTGGCTGTATTTATCATATTTCAACCTGAAATTCGCAAATTACTTTACAATTTAGGCCAGAATACCTCATTCGACAGATTTATCGGGCGAACCGGCTCAGACAGTATGATCGATGAAGTGATCAATGCAGTTCGTAATATGGCACAAACCAAAACAGGTGCACTGATCGTCTTTTCCCGTACATCATCTCTTCAGGATCTTGTGGATGTCGGAGTGAAATTAGATGCGCGTGTAAATGCAGAGTTAATACAAACTATTTTTCAGCGAGATACCCCACTTCACGATGGTGCCGTAATCATCAGAAATAATCGAATTGTGGCTGCCAGTTGTTATCTGCCGATTTCACAGAATCCAAATATATCCACCGTTTTTGGTACCCGACACCGCGCAGCCGTTGGAGTAAGTGAGGCCAATAATGTTTTTGTAGTCATTGTTTCAGAAGAGACCGGCCGTATCTCAATAGCGAAAAATGGGGCCCTATCGAGCGGTTTATCCATTCAAAAACTACGTTCTGAAATGGAGAAAAATCTGGGTGAGGGTAAAACTGAAGAAGTCGGTTTTAGTGCGGAAAAACCCGATCTGGATATGAATTAGTCAACGGATGTACAATGAATATCCGTTTTTGGAAAGTGGACCAACTAGTTCTGTTCGCTTTGTGATTGCACGGGCACGGGTACTGAAATGTCGCCGGCCAAAGCAAATTTCAGAACTAAGTGAACTTCATCGCCCACATTTAATGGTTGGTTCAATTGCATGAGCATAATATGAAAGCCGCCCGGTTGCATTGACACAACTCCCCTGCCCGGGAAAACCGGGTTTTCTGCTTCTCGCATCCCCATCATATCATCTGCAAGTTCATATGTTTCATGGAGTTCAACTAATCCGGCAATGGATGATGATAGACTGATCAACGTATCCGGCTCAGCTGAACCATTCAGAACATTCATGTAAATGGCAGAAACGCCATTAATACGTCCGGGCCTGGCCCAGGCATCTGTTATTTCAATCCCACTATCCGGTAATTCAAACTGAGATGATTGCAACTCAGTATTTTCGCTATTGCATGAACTAGTGAGTATAAAAAACGTGATGCTTAAAAGCAGCGGGGGAACAGGTTTCATAATTTTTCCAAATCTTCAATGATAATATTAGGTGGGGTCATACTGCCTCCATAATCAAAAATGAGTCTCGACCGGCTATCAATCAGAAGAATCTTATCCGAGTGATTTAGAAAATACATCCTTTCCCCATCCTCAATTTCTCTGGAGTAAGATTCTTGTGTTCGAACTCCAACCCGAGTCATAAGCTGATCAATTACATCCGGGTCTCCGGTTAAAAATTGAAAGGGATCTTTGTCCATATCAAAGGCATTGGCATAATTTTTTAAGACTTCAGAGGTATCTCTATCAGGATCAAAAGTAACCAGGACAAATTGGGTTTCTCCCGGATTCTCCATCTCATTATAAACCTTAGAAACATTTGCAGTGATAAAAGAACAGATATCCGGACAGTTTGTATAGATAAACCCCATTACAACAGGTGCCCCCTCATAATCATCCGGGAAAATGACGGATTCTCCATTTTGATCCATTAAATGATATTGCACATCACTGTAATCATCCAGCGCAGGGGATGAGCATGAGATAGCGAATCCAATTGTAAAAATAACAAGGATTAAGTTTCGAATATATAATCTCATATTAAAAACCGGGTGTTAGAGTGTTAAAGTACAAAAGTTTTAGAGTGTAAGCTTGGTGTCAGGCGTAACTTTCTGGAATTCGGGATGACAATGGGTCAGCGTATTATTAACCGATAACCGATAACCGATAACCGATAGCTGATAGCTGATAGCTGATAGCTGATAGCTGATAGCTGAT
>TARA_R100001143_G_scaffold4447_3_pt1 | contig 37157 bp, 34 predicted proteins | sample TARA_R100001143 | Tara Oceans TARA_R100001143 (sample SAMEA2621300) | marine metagenome | biome: marine biome (ENVO:00000447); feature: mesopelagic zone (ENVO:00000213); material: "saline water (ENVO:00002010), including plankton (ENVO:xxxxxxxx)" | depth 800 m | reverse complement strand
ACCCCCGCCGCTATATCCGATGCGCATCATTGCAACACCGACTGCCCCCATTTCGGCGGCTGTTTCGGCGACGGGGAAGATATAGTCAGCGGGGCCGCCGCTGCTGAGATCGCCATGCAGAACAATAACCAGCGTCTTGGTTTGGGCAGGCGTGCCGGGCAGATAGGTCTGGATCGCCAAACACTCCTCCCCACCCTGAACATAGGTTTGGTTATCTGCGGGTCGGCAATCATCATCCGATGCCTGTGCCGGCGCAACAATTGACAGGGTAGGTAGGACCAGAAGGCCGAAAACGAAAATCCAGAAACGCATGGGTCGATCTCCCTATAAACTATCGCACTGTATGCGGATTTTCCTATGAGTATGGTAGGGGAATAGGGGAGATAGGCAATAATCAAAATGGGCCAGACGGTCTGTAAGCCGGGTTCTGTCCTCCCCCCGCTGACCCAAGGATCATTGGGGCGATGGACGGCCATTCCTCTGGGACACCCGTTGCCGGGTGCCTCTCGCAACCTACCCGGATGGGGCGCGGAAACCCGCCTGCCGTCTTCCAGGGGCGATATCTCATAAGAGATCAACCCCAGTGCGGCTACCATCCCTACTCGGTTTTGCTCCCGGTGGGGTTTACCATGCCTCTTCCGTTGCCGGACGAGCGGTGCGCTCTTACCGCACCCTTTCACCCTTACCCCGATTGAAATCGAGGCGGTTTGCTTTCTGTGGCACTTTCCCTAGGGTCGCCCCCGCCGGTCGTTAACCGGCACCGTGTTTCCGTGGAGCCCGGACTTTCCTCACCCAGACGGGTTTCCCCATTGCCTGGGCGCGACCGTCCAACCGTCTGGCCCAGGGGAGGAGATACGCCCTATTGTGGATGCTTTCAACGCTGGTGACATCCGCATAGACTAAAAGCCATGAACAGGGATGATCGAATATCGGGTAAGGGATCAGGAATGGCCGCAGGCGGAACCGCGCCTGCGGCCTTAAATGTCGGCATTGTGCCCTTACCGAACTTCACCCTGAATGCGTTTGCGTCCTTTATTGATGCCTTGCGGTTGGCCGCGGATGAACGGGACCGGTCGCGCCCGATCCGATGCCGCTGGGAGGTGATGTCCCATGATGGGCGCATGATCCCGGCAAGCTGTGGTGTCAGTATTACTGCAAGCAGCACATTTCTGTCCCCGGAACGCTTTGACTATGTGGTCGTGATTGGCGGATTGCTGGGGCATGACGAGGATAAAGAAGATCCCGTCCTGGACTATTTGCGCCAGGCCGCCAGTGGAGGTGTTGCCTTGGTAGGAATTTGTACCGGTGTTTTTGCCATGGCGCGGGCGGGATTACTGGATGGGCGCAAGGCCTGTGTCAGTTGGTTGCACTATCAGGATATGATTGATCGGTTCGACAGTGTGGAACCCGATGCCAGCCGCCTGTTCGTCGCAGATGGTAAGCGGATTACCTGTGCAGGGGGTGTCGGGGCGGCACGTTTGGCAGCCTGGATGATTGAACGGCATCTGGGGCGGGATCTGGCGCAGAAGGCCCTGAGCATCATGATGGTCGAAAACAGCCGTGCGACGGCGACGCCGCAACCCCAGCCCCCGGTGGCCCAGTCGGTGCGCGACCCCCGTGTGGCCCGCGCGATCCTGCTGTTGGAAGAAAAACTGTCCGATCCGCCGCGCATTGATCAATTGGCGCGCACCATCGGTATCTCCAGGCGACAGTTGGAACGCGGTTTCCGGGATGAATTGGGTATGAGCTTTGGGGAGTTTTCCAGAGCATTGCGATTGGATCATGGCCTGTGGTTGGTCCTGACAACGGATAGATCCATTCTGGATATCACGCTGGAATGCGGGTTTAACGGTCAGTCCCATTTTGCGACCTTGTTTCGCAAGGCCTATGGCCTGACCCCGACGGAGGCGCGCGGCTTACCCTTGCTGGACCGGGATGCGCTGATGCAGTCAAAACTTCGGTTTCGCCCCAGAGCCGCAAACGATTCACGAAAGACCCACTGGACGCAGTAAACCCACTGGATGCAATAAACTGGCCTAAAACTGATCCAGCAGCCGGTCGATATAGTCCAGCTCTTCTGGCGGACGGGCGCGTTCTCCGGCACGTCGGCGTAATTCGTCCCGAATTTCCCGGGCTTTTTCCAGCCCGCCCTTGTCTGGCACTTTCACCTGGCCCTGCATGCTGCCGCGGAAGGTATCACTGGCTTCGCGCCCAAATGGATCCATTGTCTGTTCGCCAGATTGACCGGGCACTTGCTGACCCATTCCCATTTGTTGCTCAAACCGTTCAATAAAGGCGTTTCGCGCCGCATCGGCGGCTTCCTGCATTGCATCCAGCGCCTTACCTTGGGAGTCCACGGCTTCACCGGGCTTGCCGTCGCCTAATTGCTGTGTCGCATCGCCCATGCCTTCATCCGCGCGGCCAAAGGGTTCAGGAATTTCCCCCATCATTTCACCAAATTTGCGCATCACTTCACCCAGTTGACGGCGCAGGGCATCTTGCAGAACGGCATCTGCACTATCCTGCGCGCGCTGTTGGTCGCCGGATTCTCCCCGCTGACCCTGTTCAGCCTGGCCCTGGCTTTGCTGATTGCGCTGGGCCTGGTTTTGCTGTCCGGCCTGACCCTGTTCCGGGTTGCTTTCGCCCCGGCGTTCCAGGTCGCGGCGATGGGTTCGGTCCATCAATTCGCGCTGGCTTTCCATGATGTCCTTCATGGAATTCAGCATTTCCATGGCTTGCTGATTCTGGGGGGACATTTGCTGTTGCATGCCCGCCTGCATGTTTTCCATCATATTGCGCAGTTGTTCCAGCATCTGCTGGGCGCTTTCGGTCATGCCATTCTGCATCATGTCGCGCAATTGCTGCATCATGTCTTCAAGATCGCGCTGGGAAACAACATTTTCGCCGGGGGCGATTTCCGGGGGTTGTTCGCCTTCTGCCATATTCTGGCGCATCTGATCGGCCATGGCCTGCATGTAATCCTGCATGGCCTGCTGCAACTCATCCATCAATTGATCCAGCTCGGCAGCATCCGCCCCGTTTTCAAGGGCATCCATCAGGGCCTGTTGTGCCTCGCGCAAGCGCTGCAGGGCCAGCGATACGCCGCCATCTTCCAGATACAGCGCCGTTTTCCATAAAAGATCGATCACAGACGCAATGGCCTGCGGCTCAGGGGCGGCACCGGTGCGACGATGGGGCGTCAGGGCACGTACCGCCTGGCGCAGCGCCATGAAGACCGTAACCTTGTCATCAAAAGTCGAATGTTCCCATGATACCGCATCCAGCGCGTCTGAAACGCCCCGATAATTCTGTAAAGGGTTCCAGGCCAGTTCACGCCGCAAGTCGATTATGATCTTTGCCACCGGGTGGTTGAACTCCCGCGCGGGCAGGATCAATGTCACAGGTTCTGATCGACCTTCCTGGCCCAGGGCGTCTGTTGCCACCAGGGTCAGGCGCACCTCTCCCCCGGCCCAGGGATGGGCGGTGTAATCCCGATAAGCACGGCGTTTGGTGCCGTATTTGTCAGGATCCGGGACGGGCAGTTGGGTGATGATTTTCATGTCCTCATCGCCTTGAGCGCTGCTTTGGGCAGAGCCTGCAAGCCTGTCCGCGCGCTCTATTTCTGCCCTTAAGGACAGAACGCCGAAGTCATCGCTGACCGTATGGGTGATGGTCAGGGCGCGCTGAACACTGGCAATCGGGGGTTCTGGCAGGGTGACAATGGGGGGCGCATCCGGCACGGCGCGAATTTCCCAGGATGCAACGGTTTCCCCTTCAGACTGAATGGAAAACGTGCCGGACTTTAGAATTTCATGCTCCAGCGCCACCGCATTCTGGGCAAATGGCGCCATTGGCATTGGGCCCTGGGGCGTTATCAGGGTCGCCCCATCCGGCACGCCGCTGACCTGAACCACCAGCCGCGACCCGACCGGGGTGCTGTGTTCATCGCCCTGCATTGTTGTTGGGATCGTATCGGTCGTGTCAGGCGATTGTTGCTTGCTGCTGGACATAAAAAGCGGGGGCAGACCGGTATAGTCCGGCGGTGTCAGCCAAGCATCGATGCCAACCGTAAGGGTCGGACCGCTGGTGCCAATATTGGGGACCAGTGCCGTCCGCAGGCGCTGCAGACTGTCGCCTCCCGCAGCGATCAGCGCGATGATCAGGAAGAATGGCGCAATCAGCCGCAGGGCGCGGGGATCGCGCCGTGCCAATTGGGGATCCGGGGTGCCAGCGGATAAAGGCCCCAGGCGTTGCCGCAGGCGCGCCTGATGGGCCTGCCACAGGGCCAGTTGGACCGGGTTATCGCTGCTGGGACGATCTGCCAGACTTTCCAGTGGGCGGTGATCTAGTTTGTTGACCCGTTCGACCCGGCGACGGGCGGCTTCATAGCGGGGCAGGTGAAACCGTCGATATCCCTGAACCATGAAGCCACTGAAAACCGCGGCTGACACCGCCAGGATGGTCGCATGCAACCAGGCAGGCAGGTCTGGCAGAAATCCGGTGATCGCGATGGCAAGAAACAGGATCAGAAAGCTGACAGGCTTCCAGAAGGCGACTTCCAGCGCCTCCCAGATCAAAACCGCACGGGAGAGACCGATGGGCAATTCCATACCCGTCGCGTCTTTCTGGCCCCCCCGAGCCGAGTGATCTGTCATCCTGTTGCTCCAATCCTTTAGGCAGCGTGATCCTTTGAGTCAGTCTGTAACCAATCTGGAATTCTGTCCATGCCGATCAACTCTTCATAGGTCTGTCTGGGCCGGATCACAGCATAGTGATCGCCATCGACCAAGACTTCCGGGACCAGTAATCTGGTATTATAGGTCGATGCCATCACCGCGCCATAGGCACCAGCCGTCCCAAATGCGACCAGATCCCCTTCTTCTATCAGGGGCAGCATGCGGTCCTTGGCAAAAGTATCGCCCGATTCACAGACCGGCCCGACAACGTCAACCGGCATCAGCGGGGCATCTGCCGCCGGTTCATTGACCGGGCGCACGCCATGGTGACCATTGTACAGGGCGGGGCGGATCAGGTCATTCATGGCCGCATCTAGGATCAGGAAGCGCTTCGCCTCGCCAGGCTTCACGACCAGGGCTCGCGACAACAATATCCCGGCATTACCCACGATCATGCGTCCTGGTTCCAGCATCACCTGACAGTTCAAATGCGCGATTTCTTCTGCTGCCATTTTTGCATAGGCATCTGGCAGCGGCGGGTTTTCCGCATCATAGGGGATGCCAAGGCCGCCCCCCAGATCAACGCGGGTGATCTTGTGGCCCAGACTGCGCAGCCGCTCAACCAATTGGGCAACCCGGCGAAACGCCTGACGATAGGGATCCAGATCGGTCAACTGGCTGCCGATATGGACAGCAACAGTGACCGGGGCAAGGCCTAGAAGAGAGGCCGCCAGTGCGTAAATTTCCTCGGCACGGTCAATATCTATGCCGAATTTATTTTCCTTCCGGCCGGTCGAAATCTTCTCATGGGTTTTGGCATCAACGTCGGGATTGACCCGTACCGCGATTTCCGCCGTCACATTCATGCTGGCGGCGATCCGGGATAGCAGCCTGATTTCGCTTTCGGATTCCACATTTATTTCATGAATTCCGGTTTCCAGGGCAAATCGAAGCTCACTTTCGCTTTTGCCAACACCGGAAAAGACGATGCGATCCGGGGGAATTCCAGCAGCCAGGGCACGGCGTAACTCCCCTTCGGATACGACATCCGCCCCCGCACCCAATTGACCCAATAAGGCGATCACCGCCAGATTGCTGTTCGCCTTGACGGCATAACAGATCTTGGCATCCAGGCCGGCTGCGCGAAAGGCGTCGGCAAAAACCGTATAGTGGCGGGTCAATGTCGCCCGGGAATAGACATAGACGGGGGTTCCGACCTCTTGCGCGATCTGTGTCAGGGGGACATTTTCAGCGCATAAAACCCCATCGTGATACTCAAAATGGTTCATTTCACAGGTGCCAATCTAATAGTGATGCGATTACAAAATCACGATGTCAGGAAGGGACCGCCCCGGACGGATAGGTCCGTGGATAGGGCGCATCATCGCCTGAAGGGGGTTCCGGTTGCGATTTTTTGCCACACGCCGCCAGGGGAAGACTGATCGCAACGGTCAACAGCACGGCTGTTCCGGCCCGGCGCAACAGTGCGCGACGTGTCGTTTCTTCCATATCCTGAAACTCCCTGACAAATGCTTACAGATACTGTTTTCTGGCTGCCGCTGCTGCTTCCCGCACGCGGCTGGGCGCAGTACCGCCAAAACTGGTCCGGCTAGCAACGGATGCCGCAGGACTTAGCACAGAATATATATCAGATGTAATGCGCTTTTCCACCGATTGCATCTCTTCCAGCGACAGTTCCGCCAGATCAACGCCGCGTGCTTCTGCCTTTGCAACCAGCGCGCCGGTCACATGATGGGCATCCCGGAAGGGCAGATTGAGGACCCGCACACACCAGTCGGCCAGATCGGTTGCAGTGGGGAAGCCCTTTTCCAGCCCGGCCATCATGCGGTCGGGGCGGGGTTGCATATCATCGACCATGCCTGCGGTCGCAGCAACGGCCAGGGTCAGGGATTCAACAGCATCAAACAAAGGTTCCTTGTCTTCCTGCATATCCTTGCAGAACGTCATGGGCAGTCCCTTCATCATTGTTGATACACTGATAAAGGCCCCCAGCAACCGCCCGGGTTTGGCGCGCACCAGCTCTGCCGCATCCGGGTTCTTCTTTTGCGGCATGATGGACGACCCGGTGGTGAAGGCGTCGCTGAGCGTGATGAATGCGAAACGGTCGGACATCCACATCACGATTTCTTCAGCAAGACGGCTGAGATGGATCGCATGAATGGACCCTGCGGCCAGGAATTCCAGAATGAAATCACGGCTGCCGACGCTGTCCATGGAATTGGCGGTGGGTCGATCAAAGCCCAGCGCCTTGGCAGTTCTGTGCCGATCAATGGGGAAGGATGTCCCAGCCAGCGCTGCCGCGCCCAATGGGCATTCGTTCAGACGCTTGCGACAATCTGCCAGCCGACCGCGATCCCGCCCGACCATTTCGACATAGGCCATCAGGTGATGACCGAATGTGACCGGCTGGGCGCTTTGTAAATGGGTATAGCCCGGCATCAGAACGTCGGCATGGGCTTCGGCCTTGTCGATCAGGGCGCGCTGAAGGTCCGCCATCAGCGCGTCCAGACCGTCCAGCGCATCGCGGGTCCACAGGCGGACATCGGTGATGACCTGATCGTTGCGGCTGCGTCCCGTATGCAGGCGCGCGCCGGGATCTCCGATCTTTTCGCGCAGCCGGGCTTCCACATTCATGTGGATATCTTCCAGCTCGGTCTTGAAATCAAAGGTTCCTGCCTCTATTTCCTGTTGTATCTCAGCAAGGCCCTGATGGATCGCATCGCGGTCCTGGGTCGTGATGATGCCTTGGGCGGCCAGCATGTCGGAATGCGCCAGGGACCCCTGAATGTCCTGTTTATACAGGTTTTTGTCGAAACCAATGGAGGCGTTGATTTTTTCCATGATTTCCGCCGGACCGCCAGAGAACCGACCGCCCCACATATCGTTCTTAGACATACTGTCTCACCCTTGTTATCGTTACTCTATGATGAATTGGAGGTTCAGCCTGTGACCGATCCCGTAAAAACATCCCCTTTGGTGCCGACACGCCGTGACTTTGGCCTTGGCGTTTACGGCCTTGGCATTTGCGCCATGGGCCTGACTGCCCTTGCGCCATCCATACTGCATACACGCCCGGTTCAGGCGGCTGCGGACTATCCTCCGACTGATGGGGAGATGCAAGAATTCGTTCTGTTAAAGGAACGCGCGCCGGCCCCCGTTACCCCATTTTTTGATGGCGATGGCGCTGAATTTCATTTCACGGATTTTACCGGGAAAGTATTGCTGGTCAATTTCTGGGCGACATGGTGCGCGCCCTGTATCAAGGAAATGCCCAGTCTGGCCCGTTTGAACGATGCCCTGGCCGGGCCGAATTTCCGCTTGTTGACGATCAGCCAGGATCGCGGTGGCAAGGCGGTTGCCGAACCTTTCCTGCGCGACCGGTTGGGACTGCCGGATCTGGAATTGTTCTATGACCCTAAATTAAAGCTGGGTCGGGAACTGGGGTTGCGGGGCTTGCCCAGTACCTATCTGATTGATCAGCAGGGCAACTTGGTTGGCGGTCTGGCAGGGGCTGCGGAATGGGACAGCCCGGACGCGATTGAAATGATCAAATATGTCATGCTGCAAGGCGGCGACATGGAAAAGACAGACAGCCAGTCCAGCACTTAGGGCGTCAGACTTTCCGTCCGTTGCGTCACGGTTTCCTGTATCTGTCCGCCAATAGTTGAGAGACAGGCAGCGCCAGGACACATAGGAAGGAAACCTGCCACCAGGATGCCCAGATGGAGAAATTGGCCAGGGAACTGGTCCAGAAAGACGCCATCACGGCACAGGTGATCCATGCACTGGCATGGCCGCGCAAGGCTTTACGGGCGACCGCGATCACCAATAGCAATTGCGTACCGCAAAACAGGACCAGCCCCACAATTCCCGTTTCTGACCAGATTTCCAGAATCCAGTTATGTGGGTGTCCGGGGATATATTCAGCGCTTTGAAGACCGGGAACCATTTCGCTGGCCCCCTCTGTTTTGTTGATCGTGTTGATGCCATAGCCCGTAATGGGGGCATCCTGTGCCTTCTGATAGACAAACCCCCAGATCACCTGTCTGTGAAAGTCGATAATTGGCAATGGGGGAGACAGGACATCTTGTTCTTTTGTGGGGGGATGGGGCAGGACCCTAAAGACGCTGATACCAACCGCCACACACAGGCCAAGAGTGGCGATAATCAACATAACACGGCCACGCCGCGACAGGGCGCGCGCGATCAGCAGTAAAACCAGAACCAAGCCGACCCCTATTAAGCCGCCAACCGCCGATTCCGCAGTTTGACCGGTGATGCCAGCGAATAATGCGATGTCACAGATCAGGGCAATGGACACCACGCCGATCCAGATGCCGCGCCGCTGCCATGCCAGATACAGCAGTACAGGTACGGACAGGGCCAGAACCGATTGCAGCGATTTGAACATATTTTCCCGCATGATCGGACCTTCATGCAACGGCTTGAAAACATGCAGCAGGGCGGGTTCGACAATAACCGCAATAACGGCCAGGGTTCCCAGGACGGCAGACCCAATCATAATGCTGGATTCTGCGATATGGCGGGCCTGTGGGCGTTCCGCCAATGCAACGATCACCCAGATGAAGGCCATGATGTAGACTGTCATGCGGCTGACAACCTGTATCGAACTGATCGGATCAATTGAGGTTATGGTAATGCCCACCCACCACAGCAAGGTCAGCAAGGCCGCTGTTCCAACCCGGGTTTTTGCCAGCGCCATGGCCTGTTGCCTGGCAGACGGGTTCGCCATCGCAACAGCGGCCAAAATCGCCGCAAAGCCAAAGGCGATGGCAAGGGCCAGATTGCCCATATAAGTTACGGGTACAGCGATACCGGTCAGCAATCCTAAAGCCCAGGCATATCCACGACTGTAGGTGAACTGCTGGGGATTAATTACGGTGGTCACGTTCACGCCCTCAGTGACCGGCCAGAGGGATTTCTGGCAACGGTTTCTAAACGCTTGGTTTGTAAGAAAAAGTCTATTAGTGCTATGACACGAAGCGTTTAGCATGCCGATATCAGCAACGCAATTGGCAGATTTTATGGCAAGAATTAGATGGATTTGGGCGGTCCTCGCCATCATTGTGATATTGGGGCTGTTGGTAGTCTTTGTTCGCACCAATGAAGCGGCCTTTACGGTGTATAAGCGCCTTAAAGCACAGGACCAGTATGTCTATGAGGAGGTCCGCCCCAGTCTTGTGGCGCAGGATCCCGCCACTTTCATATCGATCAGAACGCCTGCGGATGTTTTGACATATCGTGAAACGTTAAATCGACTGGTCTATGGCGGGGACGGGCAGCGCCTGGCGGAAACCCCGATTTCGGCTGATAGTGATAGTCCGGTTCTGGATGCCGTTCGGCAGTTTTCTGGCGTTGCGGAGGCGCATCGTTTCGCCCTGGAAGTCCGACCCGGCCTTTATTCCTATATCTATCTTATGGTGCCTGCGAACCCGATGCCGCACCGTGGACTGATTTATCATCATGGCTTTGCAGGCAGTTTTCCCCAGCGCCAGGATTTGATTGAGGCCGCCCTTAAAAAGGGGCTGACGGTTATCGTCATGGATCAATTGGCCTATGGGGAGAATGCCGGGGAGGCCCCCTGTGATTTTCCGGCAGGGGCCGACTGTCAGGCCAATCTGCAATTTGATCTGACCAAATTAAAGAACCCCCTGGCGATCCATGTTGAACCCGTGCGCGTCGCCATTGATCTGTTGAATGAACGGGGCATCAATGATGTGACCGTGGTGGGCTTTTCCGCGGGATCAGGAACAATTGTTCTGACCGCTGCTTTGGATGACAGAATTCGAACATCCATCGCGGTGGCGGGGACGTTGCCCTATTACCTGCGCGAAGGACAGGACGCCCCGATCGGCGTGGCGAATTATACCCCGTTGCGCGACGCAATGAGTTTGATGGATCTTTATATTCTGGGCGCATCGGGTGGGGGGCGGATGCAGACACATCTGTTCAATCGATATGACCGATGTTGCTTCCGGAATGTGAAAGGGTTGTTGTACGAACCGGTGATTTCTGATCGCTTGAAGGAACTGGACCTGGATGGTCAGTTCCAGATACGCATTGATGAAAGTCACGCCCGTCATGGTATTTCAAAATGGGGAATTGCCATGATCTTTGAGCTTATGGGGCTTCAGGAATAGGCTGTTTCCAAGGAGGAATTTAGAATGACGAATGTTTATGCCGGGGCGACTGGCGCTGCTGTGGGGCACAATCATGCAGACTTTGTGGATCTGCGCAGCGATACCGTGACGCGCCCGACGCCCGGCATGCTGGCTGCCATGGCGGGGGCTGAGGTGGGGGATGATGTCTATGGCGATGACCCCACCGCCATTGCCCTGGAACAGAAAGTAGCGGAAACCTTTGGCAAAGAGGCCGGGCTGTTCCTGCCCACCGGAACCCAGAGTAATTTCTGCGCCCTGCTGGCCCATTGCGGGCGCGGGGAAGAAGTTTTGGTGGGGCGGGCCTATCACGTCTATTCCTATGAGGCCAAAGGGGCCTCTGTCCTGGGGGGAATTGGGCTGGAACCTTTGGATGTTGCCGCAGATAACGGACTTGAACCCGAAACCGTTGCCCGGGCGGTGAAGGGCAATGACCCGCATTTGCCCATCACGCGCCTGTTGTCCCTGGAAAACACGGTCAGCGGCAAGGCCGTTCCCCTGGCACGGCAGGAGGCGGCGGCTGCGGTTGCGCGCGATGTCGGTCTGTCTGTGCATCTGGATGGTGCGCGGGCCTTCAATGCGGCGATTGCCCTGGGCATTGATCCCAAAACATTGGCGCGATGTGCGGATTCCGTGTCGGTGTGTTTGTCCAAAGGGTTGGGAACGCCAGCTGGATCGGTCCTGTGTGGTCCCAAATCCCTGATCCAGAAGGCGCACCGATATCGCAAAATGTTGGGTGGTGGCATGCGGCAAGTGGGGATTCTGGCCGCCGCGGGGCTGTATGCACTGGAACACCATGCCCCTAATCTGGCGCAGGACCATCAGCGCGCGGAGCAATTGCGGCTGGCCTTGAGTGAGCTTCCCGGCCTTTCCGTCGATCTGTCGCCGCTGCAAACCAATATGGTGCTGTTGCAAACACACGATGTTGATGCGGCGTCGCTGGTCGTTGCCTTAAAAGCCCATGGCATCATCGCCAGCGGGGCGGGAAAGAATATGCGTCTGGTCGTCCATCGCGACATCAATGACGATGGCATCGACCGGGTTATCGCAGGATTCAGGGCAAGCCTATAGGCGCGCCGCCATCAAGTCGACAAACCGATTGAACAGGTAATGACTGTCCTGTGGTCCGGGGGAGGCTTCCGGGTGGTACTGTACTGAAAAGACAGGACGCCCGGTGACTTGCAGGCCCGCCAATGACCCGTCGAACAGGGAAAAATGGGTCCCCTCCACGCCGTTGGGCAGGCTGTCTTTATCGACCACGAAACCATGGTTCTGGCTGGTGATTTCAACCTTATTGGTGGTCAGGTCCTTGATCGGATGATTGGCACCATGATGACCCAAATGCATCTTTGCGGTCTTCGCGCCCAGCGCCAAAGCCAGCATCTGGTGGCCCAGGCAAATGCCGAAAACCGGGATGTCGGTCTTCAGGATGTCTTGGATCATCGGCACGGCATAGGTTCCAGTCGCTGCCGGATCGCCCGGACCATTGGACAGGAAGACACCATCGGGCTTTTGGGCCAGGACTTCTTCGGCTGTGGCTGTCGCCGGCAGGACCGTGACGTCACAGCCCAGTGTCGCCAACCGGCGCAGAATGTTTCTTTTGATCCCGAAATCGATGGCGACAACCTTGTATTTCGGATTTTCCAGGGTGCCATACCCGTCTTTCAAGCTCCAGTCCGATTGGGACCAGTTATAAGCCTGGGTGCAGGACACATCTTTCGCCAGGTCCATGCCTTCCAGACCCGGCCAGTCGCGGGCTTGTTCCCACAGGGCGTGCAGGTCAAATTGACCATCGGCGCGATGGGATAGAACGGCATTGGGCGCGCCCGCATCGCGAATGCGGCGGCTCAACTGGCGCGTATCGACTCCGGTCAAGGCTGGCAGCCCCTGGGCCTTCAACCAGCCGTCCAGATGACTGACCGCGCGAAAATTAGACGGTTCGGTGATGTCTGCGCGCAGAATGCAGCCACAGGCCGATGGTGTTGTCGTTTCCAGATCTTCAAGGTTCGCACCAACATTGCCGATATGGGGGAAGGTGAAGGTCACCATCTGCCCGGCATAGGATGGATCGGTCAGGATTTCCTGATACCCGGTCATTGCCGTGTTGAAACAGACCTCGCCAACTCTTGTTACTTCCGCCCCTGCGCCGCGTCCCCACAATACGGTGCCGTCTGCCAGGACCAGTACAGCCGTTGCCCCTGCGGGCTGCGGTGGAAAAGTCGGGGGCGTGCCTGTGGTGGATGTGTTGTCGGTTGTCGCGCTGTCGGTGGGCATGGTTTAATTCTTCCAGTCTGTCAGAGGGTTAAGTCGAACCTGACGGTATCAAAGACTGGGCTTCTGCGGGATGCCTGCTGAAGACCAGCGGATGGATACGCGACCCACACGAAAAGGTCAACCCAGATTTGATTCGTAAAACATATGTTTTTCAATAGCTTAGTGTTTTTCGTCTCTGTTGCGGGCGGCGGGGTGATCGGTTAATGTCCGCCTCTTACAGCAAGAGCATTCTTGCACTATTGTGAAACCGGGATGGGAGAGACCCAATGCGCGATGCTTTAACCCAGGCGCTTAAGGAATCCATGCGCGCGAAAGACGAGCGCGCGGTGTCCACGTTGCGCCTGATCCTGGCGGCCTTGAAGGACCGGGATATTGCGGCGCGTTCCAAAGGGAACTCGACGGGCATCACCGATGATGAAGTCCTGCAAATGCTGCAAAGCATGGTCAAACAGCGGCGCGATTCGATTGCCATGTATGAACAGGGCGGGCGTCTGGAACTTGCGGAGCGCGAGCAGCAGGAAATTGATATCATTCAGCGCTATCTTCCCAAGCAGATGACGGAAGATGAAATCGCACAGGCCGTACAGGATTTGATTGAAGAGATGAATGCGTCCGGACTGAAACAGATGGGCGCAGTGATGGGGGAATTGCGGGAACGCTATGCGGGCCAGATGGACTTTGCCAAGGCCTCCCCCATCGTTAAGCAAAAGCTGGCTTAACCAGACACAGATGCACCCTATTTCGGGCCTGGATGTTTCTTTTCAGACAACATTCTGTATCCCTCGTCAGAGAGACTGCCTGCAATATCCAACAGCAGGGCATTGGTTTCATTGAAATAGCGCGTTTGGGCATCGCGTGCCTGACGCAAGGCTTCGGACAATTGTTGCGGGTCGCGGACGCCCCGTTGCATCAGGTCCCGCAATTGCGTGCGCGTGGCGGATGTTTCCGCCTTTGCCCTGGCCAGGGCAGGGCCGTGTTTCTCCCTCAGCGCAATTAAGGCATCGTGATCCTGGTCGGGCATGTGCTTCAGGAAATGTTCCGATCGACCTTTCTTGTCGTGGTCATCGGCCTGCATGAATCGCATCATTTCAGAAAAGGGACGGGGGGGGCGGTCATGGTCTTCATGGTGCCGGAAAAACCCTATCGCCAAAAAGCCAATCAGGAACAGGTTCAGTGCCAGTGACCCAATCAGGAGCCAACGTCGTGTTGTCACTGCAGGGGCGTTCATAATGAGTCCTCCGATCCCAACAGGAATGCGTCGAAAGGTGATGATGTGTCCGTTGCCTCTGTAGCGGTATATTGCCCTGTCACATCGGCCAAGGCCGCCGATGTATCCGGATTTGCCAGGCCCAGCATGACCCCCAGCAATAGGGCCGCAGCCAATGCGCCGGTGGGTTGCCAGACAGGACCCCACCAATCAAACAGGGCGCGTATCCGGATCATCAGGCCGGGTCTGGCCTGTATCCGCAGGGCAGTGATTGCTGACTCTGACAGGGCGGGAACGGCTGCTGATGCCAGCATCTGATCCAGAATTCGCGCCTGGGCCAATGCCTGACGGATTGCCGGTGTATCTGTTGCGGCCCTTTGTTGCGCAGCCATACGCTCCGATTCCGGCCAGTGCAGCGGATCTGCCCCATAGGCGGCGATCAGCGCAAGCAATCGGTCTTCTGATATTTCAGAGAGCATGTCCGAACCCTTCCTTCCCATCATCATAGCAAATCCTGCTTTTCGTCCAATAATTGGCTGCGCAATGTACGCCGTCCACGGGCTAAAAGTGATTCAAGGGCATCAACAGTGATTCCCATACACGCCGCCGCCTCTATTTGCGAAATTCCCTCAAAATGAACCAGCGCCAGGGCGGCACGTTGTCTGTCTGGCAGGCCCGCCAGGGCGGCTTGAACCCGGCTGCTGGTGTCTTTTGTCTGATGCATCGCTTCCGCATTCGGCGTGTCATCTGGTTGCGCATTCATCGTTTCGTCGTCGGTAATCCAGCGTTTGCGCCGCCGCAGCTTATCGATACACAGATTGCGGGACGTGCGCATCAGCCATCCACCGGCATCGCGGTCCGGGGCCTGTGCACCGGCGCTGGTGCTTAATACTTTCCACAGCCGGGAGAAGCTTTCCTGTGTTGCGTCTTCGGCCTCACTGGATTCACCCAGAACGCGATAGCAATTGGCGAAAACCTTTGTCATGTAACGGTCCAGCAAGTGCCGAAACGCGATTCCATCGCCTTTTGCGGCTGCGGATAACAGATCACCATCCCCAGATTTAACGGGACTGGGGGCCTGGTTCTGGTTCGCGCCCGATGGCGGGGCTGTCATACCGTTTCCTAGTGCTGGCGAGTCTGATGGTCGCGTTTTCAGACAAGAGGGGGCGGCGCAGACGACGGTGCTTTCGGAAAGCAAAACCGTCATCATGCGCCGCCCAACACGTCTCATATCCGTGTTTAATCCTTAGGATGATCGTGCTTTGGTTTCAACTCTTCCGCACTGATGGTGCCGTCATTGTCACGATCCATGCGTTCAAACATGTGATCGGACATTTCAGCCATTTCGGTGGCTTCGATGCGACCGCTGCCATCCTTGTCCATGCGCCAGAAACGTTTGCCACCGCGATGCGGGCCCATGTCAGACGTCAGGAATTCTTCCTGCGTGACGGCGCCATCGCCGTTTTTGTCCAACATCTTAAATTTCATTAACCGGGCTGCGGTTTCCATTTCTTTGGGCGTGATGGCCCCATCGCCATTGGCGTCCGCGTCGGCGAATTTCGCATCCCGGAAGGCCTGGGCTTCTGCTTTGGTGACAGATCCATCCCCATTGCTGTCCATTTCAGCAATCATGCGTTCCATATGGGGCCCTGCCATTTTGTGGGGGCCACCATGCCATCCTTTGGCCATGACCGTGGTGCCGCCCAATGCTGCGCCAATCAGACCAGCGCCAACCAAAAGGGCAAGTTTCTTGTTCGATAATGCCATGTTGCGATCCTTCATTTACTGTTACGTTTCAGAGGGAGTGTCCCGCTGTCATGCTTCAAGGACGCGGGGCATTATGTTTTCCGTCGCGATTATTTTGCATCTGCGAAATAGCATTGCGGGTAACTGACAGGCATGCGAATTTAACAAAGACGCCTTGTCCTGATGGAAGGAGAGCCGTGCCATGACCGGAAAAATAGTGACCATTGCCCAACAAAAGGGCGGCGCTGGTAAGTCAACGCTTGCGGCCCATCTGGCCCTAGCCTGGGCCCTGAAAAAGAAATCTGTCGCCCTGGTTGATATTGATCCCCAGCAAAGCCTGGCGGCATGGTACGGACAGCGGGAAATCTCTCTGGGGGCGGATCAGACGCGCATCACCTTTGCGTCCGCAACAGGGTGGCGCGCCGCTGGCGTGGTCGAAAAACTGGCGAAAACCCACGATTATGTTCTGATCGACAGCCCGCCCCACGCTGATACTGATGCGCGTGTCGCGGTTCGGGCGGCGGATCTGGTCCTTGTCCCGGTCCAGCCCAGCCCATTGGATGTATGGGCCACATTGCCTACGTTGGAAATGGCTGTGAAGGAAAAGTCCGCGGTGCTGCTGGTGCTCAACAGGGTACCGCCACGGGCCAATCTGACGGCCCAGATGATCACCAAGCTGGGCGGGTATAAGGTGACTGTTGCGAAATCAACAATCGGCAACCGTGTCGCCTTTGCCGATGCCATGGTCTCTGGCCGCACTGCGCTGGAAACAAAAGCATCGTCCGTTGCGGCGAAAGAATTGCGCGCCCTGGCCAATGAGTTGGCAAAAGCACTTTAAAGCAAGGGCTGATCGGCCACGTTGCCTTGCAGTTTTTCCCGGGCAATGTTCCAGGCGATGCTGATCCGATGCCCGTCGCCCAGATAGGGGGTGACGTAATGCACGACAAAACTGGGGAACATCACCAATGTGCCGGGATCCAACGGCGGATAGATTTGTGATGTGACGCATCCGGGGGATGTCGGACAGCATTTCGCCACACGGGGATCCGTAATTCCCAGTGCCCCATTGAATTCGGCACGGTCCTTGGGATCAGGCGGCTCAAGGTGATACACAAGGCTCATTTCCGTGCGGCGATGGGCATGGGGCCCAATGAATTCGCCCTTGCGATACACGCTGGCCCAACAATCATCGATTTCTGCGGTTTTCGCCTTTGTAATCATCTTGAAGGCCAGTTTTGCCCGTTCGTGCAGCAATGTCATGGCGGGGCAGGGCCAGGAGCCGATGTCGCGAACCTTAGCCCCCCCGGCACCGACCCAGCGATCCCCTTCGGCTTTCCGAAAGGCTTCTTCGCCAGCCAGCAGCTTTGGTCCGGCAACGGATCGGATCAGATCGTTATCAGGGAAAACAGCAAAATAGACCATTGGGTCCATGTTTTGGATGCGCACGCCCTTTGGCCAAATTGGCACCGATATCGGCCCAATTTGGATATGTTCATTCAACATCAGGAATTTCCCCCCCGGGTAACCCAAATTTTTATTACAGTTTCACGAATTCGTGATCAGGGCAACTGTCCTGTGTAAAAATCAAGAAACAACAAAATCAAAACAGCCTTTATTTGGATATATTATTTAAGAAAGCGTTGTGAGCCTATTTTTAATACTACCAATGGAATAGTGTGATGAACCATGTTAGGCCTTTTATGCAGTCTGCTGATGTTTCATCCAGAATAGATCAGCCTTCAGGGTGTCCTGCGTATAAGGTTCATTGCTGTTTACTTTGAAAAGGGGGGTGCATGAAAATCGTGCTGATCGGGATTCTTGGTCTGGGGGCGGTTCTGTTTGTGTTAGGCGTATTGCTGTGGACACCCGACAAGCCCCGCGCCGTGTTACAGGCGCAGTACCTGGAACAGTCGTCCGATCTTATCGATGTGTTGGGGGTATCCCTGCATGTCAGAGATCGCGGCCCGCCGGACGGACCTGTTCTTATTATGATGCATGGATTTGGGTCCAGTTTGCATACCTGGGACGCATGGGCGGAGGAATTGACGGATCGTTTTCGCGTCATTCGCTTTGATCTGCCAGGCAGTGGATTGTCCATGCCGGACCCGACTGGCAATTATTCCGATTTCCGGACATTGGATATTCTAACCACCCTGATGGATCAGTTGGGGGTGGAAAAGGCAGCGATGATCGGCAATTCCATTGGGGGGCGATTGGCCTGGCAAATGGCTGCCAAATTTCCAGAACGGGTTACGAAGCTGGTTCTTATCTCGCCAGACGGATATGCCAGTCATGGATTTGACTATGGTAAGGCCCCGGATGTTCCGCTGACAATTCATCTGATGCGGTATTTCCTGCCAAAATTTATGGTGAAAATGAACCTGCAGCCAGCATATGGCGATCCCAATCGGTTCAGCGCAGAAACGGTTGATCGATACTATGATTTAATGTTGGCCCCTGGATCGCGTCAGGCCCTGATCCATCGCATGGAACAAACCGTGCTGGTCGACCCTGATCCCCTATTGGCGACGATAGAGGTGCCCGTGTTGCTGGTGTGGGGCGAAAAGGATGCGATGATTCCGATATCCAATGCAGCAGATTATCAGCGGGTGTTGCGCAACAGCACCTTGGTTCGGCTTGAAGGGCTGGGCCATGTACCGCAGGAGGAAGCGCCTGAAATATCCCTGCCGCCCGTCCGCGCATTTCTTGAGCCCGGGTAAGGATGATGTGTTTGCAATGCTTATTTTGCAGGGGTGCCGGATGGCGTATCGCGGCGGCGGGCGGCGGGGAAACTTAACGTTACCTTTGTGCCTTCACCGACAGCGCTTTCAATCAGTATGGTTCCGTCATGATGGTCCATCAGGGCCTTTGTGATCGACAGGCCCAGCCCGACCCCATCAATGACGCCACCTTCGCTGCCCATACTGCCATGATTGCTGCCGCGTTCGAAGGCGTTTTGTATGCGGGGAAGGTCGTCTTTTGGAATGCCAATGCCGGTATCGCGCACAATGACATCCACGCCGCCCTGGAGGCCTTCGTTCAATTGCAGTTCAATAAATCCGCCGCGTTGGGTGAATTTTATGGCATTGGTGACCAGGTTAATCATCATCTGTTTGATGGCATTGCGATCTGCGCACAGGACGGCATTCCGCAAGGGGGCATCGCGGTCAGGCTGAAGCAATGTCAGATTCTTCTGGGGCAGACCCAGGGACATCATGTCCGCCACTTCATCCAGAATGGGCCCTATTGGAAATTCTGTTTCGTGCAGCTCTGATTCACCCAATTCAATGCGCGATGTATCCAGGATTGAATTCACCAGCGATAAAAGGTGCATGCCGCTTAGATAGATATCTTCGGCATAATTTTTCGCCCGGTCGCTGACATCGCCTGCATAATTCAGTCGGATCATATCCGAAAACCCGATTATGGCGTTCAGGGGGGTGCGTAGCTCGTGGCTCATCCCGGCCAGAAAGTTCGATTTCGCCTGACTGGCGCGTTCCGCCGCGACCCGCGCCTGCAGAAGCTTTTTCGAGGTATCCAACAAGGACATATTGGCCTCTGCCAACTTATCCAACTGGCGCATATGCCGCCATACGATAAAGCCTGAAGCGACCAGGACCGCAACAACCAGAAGAACAAGGATTCTAAGCCCAACCAGGATTCGGTTCTGGGACTCCTGCCGTCGTTCTGCCATGTCTTGATTGATGCGCGATGCAAAGGACGCAAAGATGGCATCATATCCATTCAGATAGTGCAGTGCTTGCGCCGCCAGGGCAGGCACGTCTTGTGGCGGGGCGGTCCTCAGTTTTTCAATGATCGGGTCTGCGTTGCGGGTCGTTTCCTGAAGCAGCGACAGTTTTTCTGCAAATTCTCCATCGACATGCCCACGATAGGGCGGGCGCATCGGAAGACTGTTTATCCGTTCGTATAGAATATCATACGACAAGACAGCGTCATCCACAGACGTATCAGGGTGGGAATGCGACAGCTCCGTCAGTGCAAATAGGACCTTCGTATAATGCGTGCGCAACTGATAGGCGGCGATTGGGGCGCTTTCATAATTGATTTGTTGCAGGAAGATGCGTTGCGAAATCAGAACAATGAACAGACCAATCAAAAAGACGATGCAAACCGCCGTTGCGATTATAAAGGTCCGTGTGGAAACAATCCGGCCCGTTGGATTTTGGCTCATTGAAATGCAATCCGTTCAATCTGCCAGACAGACCGGGCGGAATATTCCATTCCTCTGAGTTCAGAGTTGGAATCAAAGGGGTAGATCAGCCACAAAGGGCCTTTTTCCCGAATTGTCATAACGTTACCATTTTTTGCCCAGGCTAGGATTGGATCATATTTCTCAATATCACTGATGGGCACTGCTACCTCATACCCATCCAGGGCGGTCACAAGCATGATTGTTCCCTGGGCCTCTGTTGCGGCAACCAATTTCGACAGCCGACACCCGGTGAATTCTGAAATTCCAACATCCCAAGGGGTGCTGGTCTTTATAGTGAATGTGTCCAGCTTCGCCAACATGGCGTGATCAAATACGGTCCTTTCACCCAGATTTTTATTGGTGATCCTGCCGTCGACCGTCAGAATAATTTTGCCCGTTGGTTCTGGTAAAGGGATATCGGCAAAAAGCTGCTGTAGCGGCACCAAAGTGAACAGCAGGACCGCAGAGAGAAAACACGCCACGTATTTCATCGAAATCTCCCAAATGTTACCGTCTGGGCAGGATTACAGTGTAATCTAACGTTAGGACAAGATTATCCCCGGCAGTCTGAAACTCTGTGCAGGGTTCATTTTTGATCGCTCTTGTTACCAGCCGCAAGGCCCCAATATCGGACCGATTTTGCAAGGCAATACATTCCGTTATCTCGGTCCAGGCATACAGCGTATCCCCGGCATGGACGGGTGCTGAATGGCGCCCCGCATTGATCGCCGTTACGATGCAGGCATTTGCCAGACCGTTATAGGATAGCGCCCGGGCAAGGGCGATAACGTGCCCCCCGTAAACCAGGCGTTGACCACCGGCGCTGTCTTTCATCTTCAAGCCATCGAAATGAACCCGCGCTGCATTCCGGTACAGCCTGGTTGCGGTCATGTGTTCCGTATTCTCAACAGTGACGCCATCGATATGGTCGATTTTTTCACCTACCTGATACTCTTCCCACCGATAGGGGGATCCAGTGCGCAGATCGTTCCAGTTGCGGTTTAATCTGTGCGGCGGAACAGTGATGGGATGAACCTGGTCGGGCAGGTCCGGCACATGGGAGATATGCGTCCGAGTGTTCGGATCTCGCTTCGGAATCAAGACCCATCGAATGAACCGAAGTATTGGGACATCACGATGATCCAATCCTTCCGTCATGACATAGACGATGCCGCTATCGCCCGATGATGTTTCACGCAAACCAATAACCCGCGATCGCGCAGAAAGCGTTTCACCTACAAAAACCTGTGCCAGGAAATCACACCCGGCATAGCCCAGATTAGCCCTGGCATTGCGGGAAATGTCGGCGACCGACAGACCAAACACGGCATTGAACAGAAATATGTCATCAATGGGCGCTGTGTTATAGCCGACATCGCGCGCAAACTGATTTGATGTCTGCAGCGTGAACCGGTTGCCGGTCAGGGCATGATACAGCGCGATATCGCCATCGGAAATTGTCCGGGGGGCAGCATGGATGATCACTTCATCCAGCGTGAAATCTTCAAAAAACCGCCCATCGGAGGATTTGGATCCTTCTGTGCCGGTGCGGGGCCGGGAAGAAACCGATGGTAACATTCGAGCATTCTCCTGCATGGATGAGAGAAGCGGCGAAAAAGCACGGACAAGCCACGGTACCGTCTGACGACAGAAAAGTGCCTGCCCCTAATTATTTAATTCATCCGGTCCGGGGCCCGGCTTGGTCGGATTCACGTATAATTACTCCATTTCTGTCGACAGGTCTTTAATCATCTGTGCCAGGGTCAGGATGCGTCGTGCGTTTTCAACATGCAGATTTTCCACAAGTTTCCCATCCAACACGACAACGCCTTTCCCTTCTGACTGGGCTTCTTCAAAGGCGGCAATAATCTGACGACTGTATTCAACTTCCTGATCACTGGGGCCAAAGGTTTCATTGGCCTGATCAATCGTCTTTGGGTGGATCAGCGTTTTCCCATCAAAGCCCAATTCCAGTCCTTGCCGACAATTTTGGGTGAAGCCTTCATCGTCGGACAGGTCCAGATGCACACCGTCCAATGCAGCCAGACCATAGGCACGCGCCACCAGAATAACATGGTTCAGGCTGGTCATGAATGGCAGGCGCTGTGGCGTGTGAAGGCAATGCAGTTCTTTCGCCAGATCCGATGTGCCCATCACAAACCCGGCCATGCGGGGGGAGGCTGCGGCAATCTCTTCGGCATGAAGCACACCCATGGGCGTTTCAATCATACACCAGACAGCCAGATCAGCAGGACCGCCTGCTGCATCCAAAATTGACAGCGCCTTGCGCACCGCGTCTGCGCTTTCGACTTTTGGCAGCAAAATACCATCCGCACCACATGTCGCCAGATCGGCCAGGTCCTGTCGTCCCCATGGGGCATCCAATGCGTTGACGCGCACCAGAATTTCGCGCTTTCCATATCCGCCTTCCGCCAGCGCGGTCGCGATATTGGTACGAGCGGCATCCTTGGCATCCGGCGCGACGGCATCTTCCAAATCCAGGATCAGCACGTCTGCCATCAGTGTGCGCCCCTTTTCCAGGGCACGCGGATTGGATCCCGGCATGTATAAAGCGGATCGACGGGGGCGGGCAGATGCAGGCATTTACACTCTCCTGTAGGGGGATTTCCACTAGCCGGAATGTATTTCATTTTTAAAGAGGGTTAAAATCTTTTCTGTGCGCCGCATGGCATCACTGTTTTTCCAGCCCGTCGCGACGTGTTTTCAGGCGTGCCAGATTCTCGCGCCAGGTCAGCAATAAGGCACCGCAGACGATCAGGCCCGCCCCAACCAGGCTGTAAAGGCCGGGAACCTCATTAAACACAATCCAGCCGTAAACGCTGGCAAAAATCAGTGTTGTATAGAAGAAAGGGGCCGCAACATTCGCTTCCGCCATGGCGATCCCTTTCAGGAACAGGGATTGCGCAGATACCATGATGACGCCCAAGGCGACCAGCATGACCCATTGTGTGGGGGTGGGTGCCTTCCAGAAGAAAATCACTGCAATGCTGATAATCAGGGCCGCGACGCCATTATTGATTGCCAGAATCTTCAACGGTCTTTCACGCCCACTCAGCAACTTGATGAAAATCAGTTCTGCGCCTAGAAATGCGGCTGCGGATAGCGCGATCAGGGCGGCGGGTTGGAACGTATCCAGCCCGGGCCGGGTCAAGACCATGGCCCCCACAAAGGCAATGCCCGCCGCCAGCCAACGCCAGGGGCCGATGATTTCCCGCAGGAAAATGATCGCAAAAATCATGCTGAACAGGGGGCTCAGGAAGCTGATAGCGGTTGCATCGGTCAACACCATTAACCCGGCGGCGGCGAACATGCCGATCACCCCGCCCAGCCCCAAGAGAATACGTCCCATATGCAACAGCCAGGGTGCATCGTTCACGGTAACACCGCGCATCACCGCGATGGGGACGATGGTGCAGGCCCCAAAAAAGAACCGGGCCCAGGAAACCTGAACGGGATGCAGCGCCGCCTCTCCCGCGATTTGTGGGCCCAGAGCACGGGCGATCAATGTTGTCATCGCCACCAGGACGCAACACAGAACGATATAGGCCGCGCCCTGCACATTGTTGGGGGCGGGCACTGTGAAGGCATTGGACTGGCTTGGCACCGAAAGGAACACTCTTTAAGAACAGAGGGTAGGATTGCAGCGCAATGATAGGAATGGGTTTCCTGCTTTGCAACGTCGCGGGTTGCTTTTCTTGTCAGGAATTGTCTGTAACCCAAATTTTAACGGTGCGTGAGGCATTATGGCTATTCTATCCATTCAATCGCATGTCGCATACGGCCATGTCGGAAATTCTGCTGTCACGTTTCCACTTCAACGATTGGGGCGAGAGGTCTGGGCGGTTCATACGGTTATGTTCGCCGCCCATGCGGGCTATGGCCCCCCAAAAGGCCCGGTATTTTCGGCGCAAATCGTTCGGGATGTCGTTTCGGGGCTGGAACAGTTGCAGGTTTTGCCCCGATGCAAGGCAATCTTGAGCGGTTATCTGGGGGATGCCGATCTGGGGGCGGCGGTGCTGGATGCCGTCGCAACGGTCAAGCAGGCCAATCCATACGCCTTATACTGTTGTGATCCAGTCATGGGCGATGCTGCGCCCGGCATTTATGTGCGCGACAATATTCCAGCCTTTATGAAACAGCACGCCATACCCGCAGCCGATATTGCGACCCCGAATGTGTTTGAATTGACCCTTTTGACCGGTATCAAGGTGACAGATATTGCGTCCGCCATGGCCGCGTGTCAGGCGCTTTTGGCCATGGGCCCTAAATTGGTGCTGTTGACCAGCCTGGAAGGACATCAGACCCCGCCGGACCATATCGAAATGCTGGTTGCGACGCAACAGGCCGCATGGTTGGTTTCGACACCGAAACTGGACCTGGATCCTGCCCCAAATGGGGCGGGGGACCTGACTGCCGCGCTTTTTCTGGCGTTTTATCTGGAAAATCAACAGGCCGATACCGCTTTGGCGCGAACCGCTGCTGCGGTGCATGCCGTCTTTGGTGCAACCCAGGCGGCAGGGACGCGGGAATTGGCTTTACTAGACGCGCAGGATGATATTTTGCGCCCAAAACAGCTTTTTCATGCCAGAATGATTAAGTGATGATTTTTGTTAACCTTAATTTAATCGGGGGCATTGCAAAACCGGCACAATATGCGAAACATTCCGGGTGAACAATGTCGTGCGCTGGATGGGGCGATGGGCGCGGACAAAGGACAGTAAACAGTGGAAGAGGCGCTAAAGCCGACAACTGAACAACAGGATAGCTTGCATATCCTGCCTTTATGTATGATTCCCATCAAAACGCCTGCTTTGCGCCGTGCGTGCCTGGTTAAGAACAGTCGGCTGGAAACTGCCGTAGAATTGTTCCGGGACAAGGCGGGGGTCAGCGGACAGCTTAATGTGCAGGACTTGCCGGATTTTTTCCAGGAGTCGGATGCAGACAGCCTGCCTGACGATATGGTTAAAATCCGCGGGTTGGACAAGATGCCCAGCTTCGATGTCTATTCCTGCCGGATTTCCCTGCGCGCGCTGGGCATTGCTGTGAATGATGAAGAATACCTCAAACTGTCTTCCGAGCGTCAGGCAATTCTGGCGGATCGCATGCGGGAATTCACCAGACCGCTGATCGCCCAGGTCTTTGGCAAAGATGTTGATGGGCTGGATGAAAGCATCGATCTGATCGCAATGCTGCGCAATCCGCATCAGGAGGATACACGCGCCAATCTTGCGAAATTGGCCCGGGAACTAGATGTGAAGGTCATGGAAATTCCCCGCTTCGTGGAAGATTATGGCGATATCTTCCTGTCGCTTGCCTATTTCCGGGACTGCCTGGACAAGATCGCGCCGACCGTTGAGCGCTTTATTGTCTGGCTGCAGGAAATGAAGGGGGCCTGGACCATTCGCAACGATCGCCCCAAGGAGCGCATGATCGATCAGGTCGAAGAGGACATGAAGGAAATCGTGCGCCTGATCAATTTGCGGTTCGATACGTTCGACCGGAAAACCCATGATTTCTGGGACAATGCCTCTGCGGACCATTTCAAGGCCGTTCGGCAATATATCACCAGCCACCATACCTCTGTTGGCGGGGTTCTGTGTGGTCTGACCATGAAAATGGATTCCTGGAAGACACGGTTTCCAACCAAAAACCCCGGTGGGCCCCAGGCCCGCATGGAGTTTCTGATTGGCGAAATCCTGCCCGGCCTGGACACGATCAAGAAACTGGAACGCTCCGCGATCGACCTGAAGTAGTTCCTTGCTCTTTATCCTGGCACTCAGCCGGGGATACGAACTGGAAATTCATCGGTGATACAGGGTGTTTGGGGAATTCAACACTTCTCTGTAGCAGGGATAGAAACGATACCTCTGCCCGACGGGAATTTTCGGAACATCGCATTTTTATCCACGTAATACACACAGCAGAGGGCGCAATGTATGCGCCCTCAAACTGCATGATTTTTTGAATTGGTCGGAGAGGCAGGATTCGAACTTGCGACCCCCTGCTTCAAATTTTGTTAACTTTTTCACTATAATATTGTTTTTATTGTATTTTATTCGCCTTTCGCTCTCTTAAAGCACATATTTTTTAGTTACACACTAGTTATAGAGCGCACGACAGGCGCTTATAGGAGCACTACGCCCGCAGTTCCGCCACGCTGCAAATGTGCAGCGCAAGCAGGTTGGAGTAGTTGGCGGGTTTGACGGGTTGGTTTGGATTGTTAGGAATACCGAGTAACTTCCTTCACACTTTCACATATCGTGCAGACATCCTTACGCCGATCAAATTGCCGTGTCTTCGATAGTTCCCGAGTCTTATGGTTAGCATGTTGACGGATGCTTAATCCTAATGCCTTTGTGATACAGTCATCACATACTGGTTCTGGTGACTTGTGAATGAGATATTCTCGAACCTGTTCCAAGACAGTCATTATTACCTCCCATGCCGTTCTCAAAGCATACAGTAACGCGGCTCGACTTTCGATATCCATTCACAGTTTGAAGGATCGTTTGAAGGCAGGCGAGAAGACACGATAGATCGAAGGATAGAGAGTTGAAGAATGGCAATGTTCCTAAGCGAACGCGCATGTTTATAAAGAGGCAGAACACGTATGCTAACAGTCACGTTCCGTGACGATGCAACAGACGTATTTGATGACTCTGTAAATGGAACACTAACGACTACAGATACGGTTTGCGAACCTGAGACCACATACATATCAAATACATGGGGCACTGTTACCAGAGGCGAATCAGCCAGCCAAAGCTAACAAAACACACGCTGTAAGCTATTGTTTTTGCACCAAAAAATTTTTTGCATAGTTACACACATGTTACACACAGCTAGAGAGCACACCGTGCGCTCTCTAGCTGTTTGTTTTCATTGGGTTTTTGGTCGGAGAGGCAGGATTCGAACCTGCGACCCCCTGCTCCCGAAGCAGGTGCGCTACCAGGCTGCGCTACACTCCGATAGGGTGCGATCGGATGATGATCATACATCATCTGAGGCGGAACGGCTTATAGCGCTCTGGCTCAGGCGGTGCAAGATGTGGATTGCATCGGGATCCTGGAATTTTCAAAACTGGCGGGAGTGCGATAGGGTTGCGGAAATAAACAGCAAGAGGGTGTTTCTTCAGTGATTACGGATGTTCTGGATTTTTGGTGCACACAACACGGGCCTGAGGATTGGTTTGCGCGGTCTGACGCGCTGGATGCGGCGATTGGTCAGCAGTTTTCTGATCTGCATCAGTCATTTTGCGAGAGCAGCCAGGCGGCCTGGGCGGCGTCGGATACGCCCCTGGGCGCGCTGGCGGTGGTGATCGTGCTGGATCAGTTTTCCCGCAATTTGTATCGCGACACGGCAAAAGCCTACGCAATGGATCCCTTGGCCCGGGACATTGCCCGCTATGCCATTGCGCGCGGATTTCATACCGATCCCGGTCTGCCCACCCTGTCGGCGCTCTTCTTCTATCTGCCGTTTGAGCATAGCGAAGCCCTGGCGGACCAGGACTGGTCCTGTGCGCTGATCGCCAGTATGGGGGATGAAACCTATGACGATTATGCCAGGCAGCATCGCGACATTATCCTTCGGTTCGGGCGCTTTCCCCATCGCAATGAAGCCCTGGGGCGGATCAGCACGGATGCGGAGCGCGACTTTCTGACCCAGCCGGGCTCTTCTTTCTAGGCAATGGGGCCAAATGCCTTTTCCTTATGCGGTGGGTCCAGTATGACATTTTGACTTTCGCAGACCCTGCCGATTTTCTCTATGAGATATGATGTCCAGTCTTCGCCCGATCCTGCCGCTTATCCTGGCCACGGTGTTCAGCATTATCGGGCTGGGAATTATTGTGCCGGTGCTGCCCTTTCAGGTGACGGCGCTGGGCGGTGAGTCGGGGGCTGCGCCGCTGATATTCTCAGCCTTCTCCATGGCCGCAGTGATCAGCGCCCCGGTTTGGGGCTGGTTGTCGGACCGGTTCGGGCGCAGGCCAGTGCTGCTTGCCTCTGCCAGTGCGACGGTGCTGTCCTATCTGTGGCTGGCCAATGTCGGGGGCCTGACGGAGGTCTATGCCAGCCGGATCATGGCGGGTCTGGCGGCCGGGTGGTTCACGGCAGCAGCGGCCTATGTGTCGGATGTGACATCAGATGCAGACCGGGCAAAGGGTATGGGGATGCTGGGGGCTGCTTTCGGCGTCGGCTTTTGCATTGGGCCGGGCCTGGGGGCCTGGGCGGTCGGAGGGGATGCGCCAAATTATGCGCTACCCGCTTATGCGGCGGCAGGCTGTGCGGCGCTGGGCCTGGTGATTGCAATCCTGTTTGTCAAAGAACCTGCGCGTCACAGCGAAGACCATATCGTGCGGTTCGCCACCGATGTGCTGCGCAACAACAACATTTCCCTGTTATTGGTGCTGCATTTTACTATCCATCTGGTCTTCACCGCGATGGAAGGGGTTTTCGCCATCTGGGCGGCGGCAGAATTTGGGCTGGGCGCGCGGGAGGTCGGGTATTATCTGGCCTTTTCCGGATTGATCACCGTGCTGGTTCAGGGCGGATTGGTGCGCCGTATCGTCCCCATATTCGGGGAGGCGCAGGTGATCATCTTTGCGGCTGGAACGCTGACAGCAACGATGCTGGCGATCCTGATTGTCGATGCGCCGGTCATGATCCTGTTGCCCATGGGCCTGTTGGCGGTTGGGATGGGGTTGCACAATCCCGCCATGCAAAGTCTGTTGAGCCAGATTGCCCCCAAGGCGATGCGTGGCGGCACATTGGGCAATGCCCAAAGCGCACAATCCTTCGCGCGAATTTTAGGCCCGGCCTGGGGGGCGGCGGTTTTCAGCGCCTTTGGGCCTGACTCCCCCTTTATCATCGGGGCGGTTATCTTCATCGGGGCCACCATTTTTGCCTATTATCTGGCGCGGCGGTTTCCCAAAACCGCAGCCTGAGCTGCAGTCCTAGCCGCCCATTATCAGCGGATGCTTAAGCGCTGAATATAGGTTATACTGTAATCCATGGGTCGGAATACCGGCCCTCCCCTTCATGAATGGGCGATACTGTGTCGCCATTTGCGCGGGACCCCTGTTGGGGGCCTTCCCTCGCTTTACTCGGAGAGTCGTATGGCTAAAGCAAAACCCAAGAAGACGCAGACGGTTGTTACAGACACCTCCCTGACGGCGACCGCGCGGCCACCATCCGGCAAGCCCACCGCCGTTGCGCAGTTAAGGACATTCAAGGCTGAATTGGACCGTGCCCCATCGGGTATGAAAAAGGATGCAGCCCTGCGCCAATACGCCATCGCCGATGCTGCGATGAAGGACAATAATGATCGCGGGCTTTTAAAAGCATTGGAAGAAGCAAAGAAGCTGCTGCGCTGAGCGGTACTTACAGCGGGCCCGCCCTTCAAGACGAAACGCTCCTCAGGGAGAGGGTGCCTATGTCGTCGTCACCCCGGACTTGATCCGGGGTCCAGGGCGGCGGGCACGATGGGCGCGGATGGCCCTGGGCTCGGGAGTGACGGCATTGTTTGCAGATTTACCACCCTCCTGTGAGGGACGGCAACGCCGCATTCTGAGTCTAGGCTGCTGCCGTCTTCTGGTCGCCCTTGAACTGCAAGGCCGTCAAATAGGCCTTCACGGTGGCATCAAAGCCCATCCACAACGCATCTGCGGTAAAGGCATGACCAATGGAAACTTCGTCCAGCCGGGGCAGGGCGTGGATCAGGTTGGGCAGATTCTCTGTTGTCAGATCATGCCCGGCATTGATCAGCATCCCGGCATCCAGCGCCGCCTGGGCCGATCTGGCATAGCGGGCCAATAACGCGGCCTCGTCCGCCGTTCCGAAGGCATCGGCATAGGGGCCGGTATAGAGTTCAACCCGGTCGGCACCCAGGGCGGCGGCTTTCCGCATCGCCGGATCCGGATCATCGGTCGCATCCATGAACAGCGCGACGCGACAGCCAAGACCTTTTAAGGTGGCGATTGTCTGCTTCAGCCGGTCAGCCTCCCCAAACACATCCCAGCCACTGTCAGACGTGGCAGCATCGGGAGAATCCGGGACCAGCGTTGCCTGATTAGGCCGGACCTTGTTGATGATGGCCAGGAAATCATCGAAAGGGTTGCCCTCCACATTAAATTCGACCCCGCGCGCGGCCCATCCTTCATCGCGGATCATCGCGGCGATGTTCATCACATCGCTCTTTCGGATATGACGCTCATCCGGGCGCGGATGCACGGTCAGGCCATGGGCACCCGCCCGCAGCACGGTCCGGCCTGCCTCAACAGGATCAGGATAGCCGACATGCCGCTGGTTGCGCAGCAGGGCCACCTTGTTCAGGTTCACAGACAGTTTTGTTTCAACGCGTTTCATACCAGAAATCCTAGAATATCCTTAATTGGCTTTAGATATAGGATTTTCACAGCACTTTGATAGGGCCATTTTGATGAAATCGTGCTGGACCTTTCGCAAGGATTGGTTGATAAGCGGCAGATGGTTTTGTCCGATAATATAAAAGGCGCGTCCTTGATGGCGGCCAGCATGGCGGCGTTTATCGTCAATGATACATTGATGAAACTCGCCTATGATTTCGTTTCCATGTATCAGGCAATGCTCTTGCGGGGCGTGGCGGCGACCTTGATGATCGTGATGATCGCCGTCTGGCGGCGCGAATTAAAAGTATCGATTCCAAAGCGGGAGCGCGGCATTCTGGCCCTGCGTGTGCTGGGGGAGGTCGGGTCCACCACCGCCTTTCTGACGGCCCTGTTGCATATGCCGCTGGCCAATCTGACAGCCATCATGCAGACCATGCCACTGGCAGTCACCCTGGCGGCGGCGGTATTCCTGAAAGAGCCCTTGGGCTGGCGGCGCTGGTCGGCGATTGCGGTTGGATTCTGTGGTGTCTTACTGATCGTGCGGCCGGGATCTGAAGGCTTCAACAGCTTTTCCCTGCTGGCGTTGGTCGCGGTCCTCTTTGTTGTGCTGCGCGATATCTCGACCCGGCGGTTGAATGCCCAGATACCCTCAATCTTCGTGTCCCTGCTGACCTCCGTCGCGGTCACGGTTCTGGCGGCAGTCATGGCCCCGACGATGGAATGGCGCCCCTTAAGCGGACATGCGCTTGCCTTGTTGGGCACGGCGGCTGTTTGTGTGATTTTCGGCTATATCTTCAGTGTGAAGGCCATGCGCGTTGGCGAAATCGCCTTCGTGGCCCCGTTCCGCTATACGATCATGATCTGGGCCATCCTGCTGGGGATCTTCGTCTTCAACGATTACCCCAGCCAATGGACCCTGATCGGTGCCGCCATCATCGTTGGCACCGGCGTCTATTCCTTCTACCGCGAACGCAAACGCCGCATCCTGGCCGCTAAAGTCGCACCGCGCAACCCCTAAGGCCGGCGGGCGGGGTTACCCCCGCATCCGCTCTGCCTTTGGATCGAACAGGGCTTCGGTGATCAGGGTGGCCGTATGGGGCACGCCTAAGATTTCGATCTCGAACTTGCCACCCTCGATGATGCGTTCCTTGGGGATCATGCCAATCGCGACCGACTTGCGGGCCCAATGGGCATAGCCGCCGGACGTGACATAGCCGATGACCTTGCCGTCCTGCCAGATCGGTTCGTCTGCGACGCAATCAGCGGATTCCGGGCTGTCTGGCACATCGACGACGAAGGTTGCCAGATGGTTGGCGGGTGGATTCTCGCGCTCTGCAACGGCAACATCCCGACCAATGAAGTCGTTCTTTTTGAAATTGCAGAAGCGGTCCAGGCCGGTTTCGGCCGGGGTGAAGTCCGGGCGGAATTCCCGCAGCCAGGAGCCAAAACTCTTTTCCAGCCGCAGCGACATCATGGCCCGCATGCCAAAGGGTTTCAGGCCCAGATCGGCCCCGGCACTCTTTAAGGCTTCATACAGCGCAACCTGATGATCGCGATGGACATAGATTTCATAGCCCAGATCACCGGTATAGGTGACGCGGTTGACCAGGGCAGGGATCGGCCCGATTTCGATTGCCGTGCAGCTCAGGAACGGCATGGCAGTATTGGACGTGTCGCTGTCGGTGACGCGGGACAGCAATGCGCGGGCATTCGGTCCGGCGATCTGGAAGCCGATCCGCTCCAGCGAGACATTGCGCAGGCTGACCGATCCATCTTCTGGCAGGTGCTGTTGGAACCAGTGCATATGGAAAGACTGGGCAGAGAAGGAGGCGGTCAATTGCACATCTTCTTCCCCCAGGCGCGCCATGGTGAAATCCCCGATGATCTTGCCCTTGGGCGACAGCATCGCGGTCAGGGCGATCTTGCCGACGGCAGGCACGCGGTTGGTCATGATATGGTTCAGCCAGGCCACGGCACCCGTGCCGGTGACCAGATATTTCCCGAAATTGTGGATCTCATTGATGCCAACCGCTTCCCGCACGGCGCGGCATTCGGCCCCGATGGCGTCAAACGCGCTGGAACGGCGGAAGCTTGGCGTTTCAAACAGCGGTTCGCCTTCGGGTGCGAAATAGTTCACATGCTCCATGCCATAGCCGGAACCGAAGACCGCGCGTTCTGCCTTCCACAGGCCATAGGCGGGTGTGGTTTGCAGCGGGCGACCGACCGGCAGTTCTTCATTGGGGTAGGAGATGGAGAAGCGCCGCTGATAATTCTCCGTCACTTTCATGCGGGTATAGGGCCGCGTGCAGTAATCGCCAAAGCGCGCGACATCCATGGCATAGACATTGCGGCTGGGCTCACCCTCTACCATCCATTCCGCCAGCGTCAGGCCAACACCGCCGCCCTGGCTGAAGCCCGCCATCACGGCACAGGCGGACCAGTAATTGCGCAGGCCCGGCACCGGACCGACCAGGGGATTGCCGTCTGGCGCGAAGGTGAAGGGACCATTGATCACGGTCTTGATCCCCGCCGTGCCCAGCACGGGATAGCGCTTGAACGCTGCGTCCAGGGGCTCTGAAATGCGGTCCAGATTGTTGTTCAGCAATTCATGGCCGAAATCCCACGGCGTGCCATTGACGGCCCAGGGGTCACAGTCCTGCTCATAAATCCCGATCACCAGCCCGCGGCCTTCCTGGCGCAGATAGGTCTCGCCCGCCGGGTCCATGACATGGGGCAATTCGGTCGGGTGGTTATAGACTTCGGGAATGTCGTCGGTGACCAGATATTGGTGTTCCATCGGGTGCAGCGGCAGGAAGACGCCCGCCATCTGCCCGACCTCGCGCGCCCACAGGCCCGCCGCGTTGATCAGGTGTTCGCAGGTGACCGTGCCCTGTTCGGTGACCACATCCCAGCCGCCATCGGCGCGGGGATTGGTTTCCAGCACGCGGTTGCGCAGCACGATTTCTGCACCGGCCATGCGCGCCGCCTTGGCATAGGCATGGGTCGTGCCCGATGGGTCCAGATGTCCGTCCAGCGGATCATACAGCCCGCCCAACACGCCCTCGACATTGGTAATCGGCGACAGTTTCTGGATTTCCTCCGGCCCGACAATTTCGGTGTCCAGACCCATATAGCGATGCTTGGCACGCTCCGCCTTCAGGTAATCCAGCCGGTCGCGGGTCGTGGCAATCGTAACCCCGCCGACATGGTGCAGGCCACAGGACATGCCCGTGATTTCTTCCAATTCCTTATACAGGCGGATCGTATACCCCTGCAGGGCGGCCATATTGGTATCGGCATTCAGCGTATGAAACCCACCCGCCGCATGCCAGGTGGACCCCGAAGTCAGCTCAGACCGCTCAATCAGCAACAGGTCCGTCCAGCCCAGCTTGGTCAGGTGATACAGCACCGAACACCCAACAACACCCCCACCAATAACGACAACCCGGACATGCGATTTCATGGAAAACCACCCTTTGCAACAGCGTCAAAATTTCAAAATCCGCCGCACTCTGCATCGGTTTTCTCGTTCGGGAAAGAGGGTTTTTGCTCAGACAAAATCAATGCTATAATTATTTTACTGTGATGATGCAGAGTTGATGAAAATCTCCCATCAATTAAATTTTCTGGGCATGGATGTTGGTTCCTGATCGGGCCAACACATAGAACCTGAAAGCAAATTAGATGTCAGACAGCGCTTTCTTGGTGGAAAGCACCCGGGTTTCCCAATTGGCGGATCCAGCGACAATGCGGATTCGGAGCTTGACACCTAAGCTTCGCCGTGGATTGGAGATATGGGACAGTCTTCGTGCGGATTTGCCACGCCCCAACCGTGCGGATATCGACCCGCTGATTTTGCGGTCGATCCTGCCGAATGTCATGCTGTGGGAAATTGTGCCTGCTCAGAAGGGAAAAGAGTTCGTGGTTCTCATCGCGGGGGAAGACGCTGCGATGCGGCGTGGTGGGCGGTTCAAGGGCTATACCCTGATCGATTTTCACGCGGATCAGTACGAGCCGATCTGGAAGGAATTCGATCAGGTGCGCCGTACCGGTCAACTTCATTATTGTGAACGCAAGGCCCAATGGGTGAACTGCCCCTTTTACTATTTCTATCGCCTTCTCCTGCCAATCGGGACGCAGGATACCGTGACACATCTGCTCAGTGTGATCGAGTATGACAAGTTTGCTGTGCCCGGCCCTTAGGTTACGAAACCCATCGCATCAAAAACCCAACCACCTTCCGCGTCCGATCTGAAAACAGGCTGGGTGTGAAATAGCTGCCGGCTGTGCGTTTGGTGACTTCGGATAGGGTAGGGTAGGGGGCGATCAGGCTGGCAAGGGTGCTCATTTTCTGGCGGTTTTGCACGGCCATGATCCAGGGCAGCAGCAGGTCTCCGGCATGGGCACCGACGAGGGTGCAGCCCAGCGCCCGGCCCTTTGTGTCGACGATTGCTTTGACCAGCCCGTCGGTGCGGCGTTGGCGCGGTCGCTGTTAGCAAAAATAGCAGTAAAATTATTCCAAGCTGATCAATTGAGTTCTGAAAGTATTTTGCAGCCTGGATGCATCCCCTGAAGGCACGCCCGCAATTTTTGCATGTTTGGGCCATGCGCTGACCGCAGCAGCAATTTCTGCCAGGATTCTTTTTACTTTTGTTATTTTTATTCCGGCCATTTTTGCGAATGCCAGAAAGTCTTCGGGTGTGAAATCATCGTGTTTCCCATTCAGGCTCATCTGATGTTGACTGGTCCACGCGCCATCCGGGTTATAGGAATAAGCAATGTCAAAGGCGGGCGCTAGGCGCCATGTCCCCGCGCGATCCATCAGGAAGGCGATGTTCTTGACGTGATCGTCTTGGTTTCGGGTGATGACGTTAAAGAGGGCGCGGCGATATTGCTCTTCAATGCTGGGCATTGGGATACTGAGTAATTTTAGAGTTTGGATTGCTTGTTCGTAAGAGTAGGCACCGGCCATATTGAAATCGAAATGTTGCAGGGCGCACAGGCTCTGCATGTGAATTTTTTCACCTGATGTGGTTCGGTCAAATCGTTTGGTCATGAAATGCGCCCGCCCACCTTCCTCATGCAGGCGGCATGGCGTCATTTCGATTCCTGCCTGGCGGGCCATCAGGAAATAGGCATATTCAATACGTCCAAAACCTTGCGGATCCGCGATTTCCTTATCACGATTGCCGTCGATACCGTCGAATTTCATAATCCAGTAACCGAATTCTGGATCGTTGGGGATCTGACCTGATCGGAATTCGCTAGTCTTTTCATTCCAGGCAAGTATTGCTTTCGCCCGGGCTCCGCCTGCGGATGTGCCGACACGCAGGATGTCTTCAATGGCGGATTGGTCATCAATGCCGTCGAATCGGCCGTTCAGGGTTCGGCGCGTGTCTAGGGCCTGATTGGCTAACTCAACCAGTGCTTCGATTTGGACTGTTCTGCTGGTGTTCGAGACGGAGCCTCGGCTTGGCTGAAACTCTAACGCGCCCATGCCCCTGGACCCGGTGTAGCACAAGCGATCAACGGGATTGAAACTGGCGGCAGTTCGGTTCTCGCGCGCCAGCCAGGCATCGATCAGGGCGTTCCCGAATTTATCTGGCAAGCTGTCCGCCAGCAATCCAGGCAGGCCTTTGAAGGTTTGTTGGTTCAGGTTTGGGAACTCATAGGGGGCGTCGCGCAAGGGCATGGTCAGGGGCGCGACCTCAATCCCACTTTTGGCAAAAGCCCCTGAATACTGGAAAACGCCGATCTGACGATCTTCCAACCAGGAGACAGCGCCGATCTCTGATCCCCATAGTAAAACCCGTGCGTCGGTCATTTTGTCGACCCGTCATCTGCCCAGGTCCAGGGCTCAGCCTCGGTTGGCTTTCGGCGCGCCCGCTGGCGCTGTTTTCCTTTGAATTGGACTCGTTCGATGGGGCGCACTGTCGGATCAGGAATGAAGTTCTCTAAATGATGGTGAAGATTCAGGGCCAACATCACGCGAATGATGGTATCGAAGGAAACCCCACCTTCGCCTGTTGCAAGGCGGGTTAGCGTGCGTAAGGAAATGCTGGCCCGTTTCGCCAGTTCGGATTGGTTCATGTTCTGGCTGAGCCGAACCGCTTCCAGTCGGGCGCAGAGATAGGTTTCAATCTCTGCACTTGAGGCGATTTTAAAGTCAATTTTTTGCGTCATTTTTCGCGCTTTATAGATTTATTAAGAGATAACACGCGAATTATAGCGTATAATAAAGTTACACAATACTAAAAAATATAATACGCGAAATATCGCGTTTTCTGGCGTTAAAATAACTTAAAACGTAAAATTTCGCGTTTTATATTAATTTAATCAAAAACCGCACTACCTTCCGCGTCCGCTCTGAAAACAGGCTGGGCGTGAAATAGCTGCCTGCTGTGCGTTTGGTGACTTCGGACAGGGTGGGGTAGGGGGCGATCAGGCTGGCGAGGTG
>TARA_R100001143_G_scaffold52368_1_pt1 | contig 37243 bp, 32 predicted proteins | sample TARA_R100001143 | Tara Oceans TARA_R100001143 (sample SAMEA2621300) | marine metagenome | biome: marine biome (ENVO:00000447); feature: mesopelagic zone (ENVO:00000213); material: "saline water (ENVO:00002010), including plankton (ENVO:xxxxxxxx)" | depth 800 m | reverse complement strand
CGCATGATGCTGTGCATGTTTGAGCTCATGCGACCGCATGATGCTCTAGCCGTTCGACGATATTTCATTGAGAACCGACAGAACGGTACAGGGCAGCGGATCTGACTGTTCGATCCGCCACAAAGGCACCGGCTCTCCCCGGGTCCATCCCAGGGCGCGCACGGTCTTGTCTCCGGTCAATGGTGTGATGGGGGAATCCAACGCACCAGGCCCGAAGGTCTTAAAGGGCAAGGGGCGCAAGCCCTGGCCCGTATCCACAGTCAGGGCTGCTGTTTCCAGCAACCGAAAGGTTGCCCGAACCAATCGTGTGGCGCTGCCTTGCGTCACACCGGTCCCAGAAGGCTGATAGGCCGGCAATGGCTCGATAATATGGGTATAGGGCAAACCGATCTGAACCATTCTGGCCGGCTGGGCCAGGGTGATTGCCCCATCGACCACTGTCGCTTGATCCCGAACAATGCCATCGGCCACGACATCAACGATCCTGCCATCCAAATGCTCCAGACCGGACCAGACCGTTTTGCCATCTTCATCATCGGCAACCTGATCCGTCATCGCTGCATCGGTCAGAAGGGCATCATCGAACCGCTCTATGCGGTAGGTTTCCCCCCGACGCACCATCAGGTAAACATTCGATCCGACCACTGCGACCGCATGAAATGTTCCATCCGTTTGCATCATCGACCAGGCCGTGACCTTCTCCTGCCGAAAGACGGTGACGCAGGCCAGTGTGCCATCGCCATTGACCAGATACAGGATACGATCCGCCTTGTTGAAATCCTGATCCACGGGATTGCGCATCATCTTGTCCGACAGAACAGCCAGGTCGTTGGACTGGTACGCCTGTTCGACATCCGCAAACAGAAATTCCCGCAACTCTGTGCCACTGCGCGATACGAACAAGGTCGCGCCATCCACATCACGCGGCAGGATTGTCCGGTTGGCCAATGAGCCGATGCGGGTCTGTCGTTTCAACTGGATCGCAGAAGGGGTCAATGGATCCCCGGTCACCATCCATTCCGCACCAGACGTAAAAACCTGCAAGTGGCGTCCGGAAAAAACCGCCCGGATGGCATTCACCTGATCTGACAGGATGGCAAATTCGATAGACTCATCATCTTCCGCCTCTCCCAGGTCAAAGTTGAACAGATCCGCCGATTTCGACAGCCACAACCGATTGGTCAGATCGCGACTACCGCCGATGACCAACCGATCCTGATGAAAGCAAACAGAGACCGGATAGCCCCGCACGGCAGAAAAGGACGCTTCCTCCCAATCCTTCACGGCGTCCGTCCCTGTCAGATTTTCTTTCACGCTGGCTGTTGCAACAGTAGCGGAGGTGACTTCGGTGATCTCCACCTCTTTATCAGACAGGCGAAAGCGGGTGCCGACATGTCCTGCTTCAAACAGATCTTCCGATGCCGTAAGAGTGATCGAGCCCGTCGTCGCACTGGGTGTCAGCGTGACATCTTCATCGGCAAATTTGTAATAGGGTTGGAACCGTCGCTCGTCCTTTTCAAAGAATTTCCAATCGGTGATGGACCACAGCTCCGCCCCCTTTCGCGTCAACCGCTTTGGCGGCACATCCGGATGGACAAGCAACAGGGTGTCTGCGCTTTGTGTCCAGGCCAGATGGCTCAACTGATCTGCCGTCCAGGGTGCTTCCAATGTGACGATAAGGATATCATTGGCATATACCTTCACCTGAAGATCGGTGAAGACCAACAAATACACCTGTTCTGTATTGAATTCGAACGGGATCAGGCGACCAGGCCCCTGTGCCAAGGCAATATGGCGCAACCCCCGCCGACGCGCGACACCCCCTGTCGGGGCAATTTTAACATTGCGCAGTTTGGCGGCCCCATTGCTGTAGGCTGTCAGGTCGCCGCGACCAACAAGGCCGATGGAGATTTCACCGGCAGTGAAATTTGTTTGAATGGTTTTGATCCGTGCCATTATCCGCGTACTCCTACCAATGTGTAATCTTCGAACCGGGGCGGAACATCCTGCTGGGCATCAATCAACCGTGCTTGACGGAACTGATCATCAGCCAATCGTTGCAGGGCCTCAGACCGGGTCGTGCTCTCCGTAATGGGCAAGCAGAATTCTGCCGCCAAACGCGCGATCAGGGATTGATCGAAAAAGGGTGGAAAGGCGGATTCATTGGGCCGGAAGATATAGGTCAATGTCACGGACGCAGCATTCGTATGCAGACGCCGTTCAACTATGCGATAGTCCAGACCACGCCCATAGCCCGCTTCCCCCGCAGACAGAGCGCGCAGAAAGTCGGACGGTAGTTGATAGGCATAGTCATAATCTGCAGCCGGAACGCCCACCAAGCGCGGCAGAACCCGCTGTGCGGTGGCAAAGCTCCAGGGATGAGCGGATAACATGGCATCGCGTGTGGAGGGATACAGCGTGGCGGCGACCAGGCTTTCCGCTGTGCCATCTTCGAAGCCGGAAATTGGTGTTGCGCCAATCTTGATCAGCGCGCGGCTGGATAATTGAATACTGCTTAAGGCCATCAGGGGTCTCCCTAAAAAAATGGCCGCCCGGAAAGTCCAGGCGGCCAGGTGCGTTTGGTTGAACAAAGGTCAGGATCGGATGTTGATCAGTCCGTATCGGCGGAACCGATTGCGGTCAGATCATCGACATCCACGACAGTTCCGGTATTCGACGACACATGCAGAATGCCGGAGCTTAACGTGCCATCGGTGTCGGTATTGGCCAGGATCATATCCCCAACGCGCAGCATGTCCGCAGCCTCGTTGAAATATCCTGCCGTATCGACACTGGCGGCGGCATCCGTCGTGGTATAGTGCCAAAGGGTGAAGCCGTTGGCGTAAGCGATGACGCTCAAGTCACGAGATTTGTATGCCATTTTATCGGTCTCCTTCCGGCTTACGATTCAAGGCACGGCAGGCGCACAATGCCCGTCGCGTCGATGACGCCAGCACCCTGGCTCATCATATGGTTGATGAAGTGGGCTGCCCGGTCGCCATGCCAGGTGATGTCGGATTTCACATCCTTGCCAATGGCATGGCCGATGGCGGTCTTGTGATACCAATAGCCATTGCGCACACCGCCAGACAGAACCAGGCCCGAATGCGGCATCCACAAAGTGCCCAGCCAGCGTTTCGCCTGGGTCCCTTTCCAGGGCAGGTCTTCATCGCCGACATAATCCGCATTGGAGAATTCTTCGATATCCAGAAGATCGCTCCATTGCTTCCAGCCGATAATGGCGACCCGTTGACCATCATCCGGGACATCCTGACCGCCCAGCATTTCAAAGGCTTCCAGCACTTTGGCCTTGGTCAGGCCGGTCGTGCCGTCCTGAGAGTCCTGGGCTGAGGTTACGGTTTCCATGGCATCAATGATCAGATCATCCGTTTTCCGACCCAGGGCATAGGCCCCGGCATTCGTGACGACGGATCGTTCATCATGGGCCATCTTGATTTCATCCAGGGCATCGATCCAGTCACCGGCATAGTAATCCTGCAAGGCGATTTCGACCGGCGTATGGTCAATATTCATCACCGGCACTTTGCCATGGCGGGCCTTGGTGGATGCGGTGCCCTTGCCAACCTTCTGGAATGTCGTGGAAGAGCCCTTGATGTCATTCTTGGTGCGCACGGTATTCCGCAATTTTGACCCCATGCGCTGATAGGCCAAATGCACTTCGATCTGAAAGTGCCGGGAGAATGAGGTTTCCACAGTTGTGGACATGTCATCTTTCCTTTCGGTTTCGCGAATCCCAACCCAATGCGTGACGGGCCGGGGCGCGGTGTTGCCAAATGAGTGTGACGTCCAGCGGTTATCGCGCGGTCCAGACGCAGTTTTGCGTGGGACCAAACGGCCAGGCCGGGTCAACTCTGTTTCATATCTGTGAGAGAAGGGGCCGGTATGGGCCATCCCCGTGCTGTCAGTATTTCCAACGCGATCCTGAGCGGTACCGATTGGCCGGTTGAAGCCACACGCACGCGCCGATGCCTAAGAAAATCCTGACGATCCTTCGGGAACAGTTATCCGATAGACGCGGACCCCTGAACGAAAAATGTTTGCTGACGGCTGGGAAGTGGCTGGATTGTCCCCGCAGCAATCGGGGGTCCGATGGGCCGGTGTGATTTAGGCGCACTTGTGGCCCGCTCCCAAAGACCAATCTAACGCTTAAAAAGAACAAGTCAAGATAAAATTTACATTTGCCATAAAAAAAAGAACAAGTAGTGTCTAAAAATCTATTTCATAGCCTTCCTCATTTGGTTGCGCTGGTGCGAGTCGCACCATATTCTCCGATCACTATGATATATCACCTCGCCAAATATGATGCCTGGACGGTGGCGCAAAGCACCGGGGTTTATACTGGAAATCCAGCAGATCGCGCCGATGGATTCCTGCATCTGTCCACCGCCAGCCAGATCGAAGAAAGCGCCCGCCGTCACCGTGCTGGCGAAACCGATCTTGTCCTGCTGCATGTGGACGAGGCCCAACTGGATGCCCGCCTAGTTTGGGAGGAATCGCGCGGCGGGAAACTGTTTCCGCATGTTTATGGGGATATCCCGCTGTCAGCGGTAAAACAGGCAACACCGCTTTCCCTGAATGCTGATGGCATTCATCAGTTTCCAGAATTAGGGTCCGAAAATGGCGCTGACTGATTTCGTTCTGCCGCTGCTGCATCGACTGGATCCTGAACGCGCGCATCGATTGACCGTGCGCGCCCTGGCCTGTGGATTGGGGCCCAAACCGACGACCGCCCCGGACCCCTGTTTGGCAAATGAGGTCTTTGGATTGAAATTCGCCACGCCGATTGGTCTGGCAGCCGGGTTTGATAAGGATGCAGAAGCCGTGCGGGCCTGTCTGGCGCTGGGTTTCGGGTTCGTGGAAATTGGCACGGTGACGCCCCGACCACAGGGCGGCAATCCAAAGCCGCGCCTGTTCCGCCTGACCCAGGACATGGCGGTCATCAATCGCATGGGGTTTAACAATGCCGGTGCAGACCGGGCTGCAACACGATTGGCGGCGGCACGGACGCAAAATCTGCCCGGACCGGTTGGGGTTAATATCGGTAAGAACAAAGACAGCGAGGATGCCGCCGCAGATTATGCAGCCTGCGCAACACGTCTGGCCCCCTATGCGGATTATCTAACAATCAATGTATCGTCGCCCAACACGCCAGGTCTGCGGGCGCTGCAATCCCCCGATCAGCTTCGGGTGCTGATCGCTGCTGTAAGGGACGCCGCCGCCACGGTTGGGGACGTTCCGCCCATTCTGGTGAAAATCGCCCCCGATCTGGAGGAGGCGGATCTGCGCGCAATCTCAGCGGTTGGGCAGGATCCGGATGTGGCCGGCCTGATTATATCCAACACCACGACCACCCGACCAGACACATTGCGGGATTCTCAGAAGGGACAGATCGGCGGGCTGAGCGGTGCGCCGCTGTTCGAAAGATCAACCGAAGTCCTGCGCCGCGTCTATGCCCTGACGGAAGGAAAGGTCCCCCTGATTGGCGTCGGAGGTGTGGCAAGTGCAGAAGATGCCTATGCCAAAATTCGGGCTGGCGCGTCCCTGGTTCAGCTATATTCCGCGCTGGTTTACACAGGCCCGGAATTGATCGGGCGAATCACCCAGACCCTGCCGGAGCTGTTGCGGGCGGACGGGTTTACCACGCTGGCCCAGGCGATTGGCGCGGACTTTAAAGATTAGTGTAACAATTTCATAATCTTAGACACAGAACCCGCCCCTATCCCACGGATATGGCCTAAGGGCGTGTTTTGCTTGTAGATTTTTGCTATCGTTCAGCGAATAGTAACAATGGCAGACCGAATCGCGACGCGTCTGACCCGCAGCACTTTTTGGGAACCCCGCATGAGCCGATTTTGGCATATGCTGATCTTCTTTTGCTATGTCACCGTGGCCTCTGCCCTGGCAGTGCTGGGCCATCGTGTGATTCCCGGTGTCGATGGTGTCACATCCCTTCTGATGGGGCTGACATTCTTTCTGTGCTGCGCCTTGTTGCAGGAAACTTTCACCCGCCGCACGGATACCTTAAAGGCGATGCGTCGTCTGTTGCTGTTGAAGCGCGCCCTGGATCGCGACCGCGAAGAAATGTCCGTGGCGCGCAACGAAATCCGTCGCTTGTTTGAGGCCGTGGAAGATGGCGGTGGGGAGCGGATGCTGGCCGCCTTGAATTCCCTGACCGCATCGGCGCGGGCGGAACAGGATGCCGCTGGTCCTCAACGTCGCGCCCCCCAGCCGAACCGGTCGCAAGAGGAAACAGAGGCGCGGTCCCTGCTGGAGCGTATGGCCCTGGCGGAAGAAGACGAAGCCATCCCCGCCAGCCGCCCCAACCGCGCCAGGGCAGAACCCACCCGCCCAACCCGTGACCGAGCCGCCGAGTCCGACCGATCCATGCGGGAAGCCAGTTCAGAAGTGCGCGTGCTGCATAATCTTGTCGAACAACTGTATTCCGGCCGCGATAAGCCCTCGTCCTCCTTATCCGAAGACTCAACGCGACTGCAGGGCAGAAACGACCCGCGTGAGCCAACGTTAGGCCGCACCCCCACCCAAAGCAGGGTGGACCAGGATTTTGATGAGGAAGAAGACCGGGTGGCGGCCGGGGGAGGACTTGCGCGCGCCTTACGTGGAGGGTTGCGGGTCGTCACCAATGGCGGCACAGCAGCAACCACCGGACAGCGCAGTGAAAACAACACCGGTGAAGACGCACTGCTGGGCACGATCCGCGATGCCCTGCGGGATGATCGCGTTGATCTTTATTTACAGCCCATTGTCAGCCTGCCGCAAAGAAAGCGCCGCTTTTATGAATGCTTCAGCCGTATCCGTTCTGCCAATGGCGAGGTGATCGGCCCGGACCGCTATATCCCCGTGGCGAAATCGGCGGGCCTGTTGACCGCCATCGACAACATGTTGCTGTTCCGCTGTGTGCAATTGTTGCGCAAGCTGCGGCGCAAGGATTTCAGCGCCGCCTTTTTCTGCAATATCGCGCCCCATACTTTGAAAGATCGGGAATTCTTCAGGGATTTCATCCAGTATATGGAATCCCATTCCGAACTGGCCCCTAATCTGGTTCTGGAATTCTCCCAAACCGATATTGGCCCCAATTTTCAGGGATTGGGCAGCGATTTCGACCGGTTGGGCGGCCTGGGTTATCGCTTTTCCTTAGATGGCGTTCGGAATCTGGACCTGGATCTGGACGCGCTGGAAGAACGACATTTCGCCTATATCAAGGTCGAGGCGGAAACAGTCCTGACCCGCCTGCAAAAGGGTGGTGGTCCGGCAACCGAACTGCGCGCCCTGAAACAGGAATTGGATCGGCGCGGCATCGACCTGATCGTCGACCGCATTGAAACCGAAGCAACGCTGGTGGAGCTGTTGGATTTCAACATTGATTTCGGCCAGGGCTATCTGTTTGGCGAACCCAGATTAAGCAAGGAACCATCAGGGTCCTAACCCGCCTCTTGACCCGTCCGGGCGCAGCGGGCATAGCCACATCATGAGCCCAAAACACATCCTCGGCCTGCGCGATATCGCAGATCAATACGCCCTGTTCGTCGTCGATCAATGGGGCGTTTTGCATGACGGCCATACTCCACTGCCCGGTGCCATAGAGGCCTTGCGCGGCCTTAAAGAAACGGGTGCTGCGGTCACGTTGCTGTCCAATTCTGGCAAGCGCGTGTCGGAAAGTTATAAAAGACTGACCGCCCTTGGTTTTGACCGGTCACTCTACGACCTGGCCATCACATCGGGGGAGCAGGTGCATCACGGCCTGTCGACCCGCGACACGCCCTTCTATGCCGCCCTTGGCCCCCGCTATCTGATGTTCGCCTGGGACGAAGATCGCGGCATTGTTGAGGATACGGGATTTGAGGAAGTGGACGATATTGACCAGGCTGACTTTATCCTGTGTGCAGGCACAGACCGCCGCAGCCTGGAAGACTATCAGCCCATCCTGGCCCGCGCACTGGAACGGGACCTGCCGCTGACCTGTGCCAATCCGGACCGGGTCAGTGTTCAGCCTGATGGCAGCCTGAAGGTTTGTCCCGGTGCCATTGCAGAGATGTATGAGCGCATGGGCGGCCGCGTCCAATGGCATGGCAAGCCTGGACTGGATGCCTATCACAGCATTCGGGATATAACCGGCGTCAGCGGCTCCGGATTGGGAATTGGCGATTCTCTGGCCCATGATATTGCAGGGGCCAATGCCGCCGGGCTGGACGGATTGTTCATCACGGGCGGGATTCACCGGGGTGATCTGCCAACCCCACCGACAAGCGATGCCGTCACGGATCTGGGGTCACAGTTCAATGCCGTACCCGCCTATTTCAGTGAGGCCTTTCGCTGGTAAATTCTGATCCGGTCCTAATCAGACAGCGCGCACAGCCTTAACGGCATGGACCAATCGGTCCGCATCTTCCATATCATTATAGATATAGGCCGACAGGCGCAGCCATAGGCGACGTTCAAAGGCCTGAATGTCGATTTCCAGATTATGATCCTTTCGGATCGTGGCGCGCAGGGCGTTGGCATTATCCTGCTTTGCCGGTCCATATCCTTCCGGCAGGGCCACTGTCATCATCGCCGCAGACATGCTTTTGGGAATACCGGTATGGGTTCCCAATTGCCGGGCCACATGCTGCCCGGCCTCATAGGCCAACGTGTTGCAATAGGATCGGATCTGCTCCTCCCCATATAATGCCCGATACTCCAGTGCGGCTGGAATCGTCAGATAGGGGGTGAAATCCTTGGTGCCCGGCCAGTCAAAGGCGGGGACATAACCATCTGCGATAAAATGGCTGATGGTTGTCGGGCGCAAATAGGCCTGGCGTTCTGCAACGGTCCATAAAAAAGCGGACCCACGCGGGGCCCCCATCCATTTGTGGCAATTGCCCGTATACCAGGTCACGCCAAGGGATTCGATGTCCAGGTCCAGCATGGCCGGGGCATGGGCCCCATCCACCAATATATGAATGCCACGATCCCGACATTCCGCTGCGATTTCAGCAACTGGCAGGATGCTGGCGGTTTTCGATGTCACGTGATCGATGACCAGCAATCGGGTGCGGGGCGATATTGCCGCCATGATCGTGTCCACGACGGTTTCAGCATCAATCATCGGGTAATCAATATGCACCGGGATCAAACGTGCATCAGCCCGATCACAGACGAATTCCAATGTCCGCATCACCGCGCCATAGGTCAGGCTGGTGGTCAGGACCTCATCACCCGGGAACAGAACCAGGGAGCGCAGCACCGCATTGATCGCGGTTGTCGCATTGTCCTGAAAGACAATATCTTCGCCCTGGGCCCCGACATAATAGCCTAATATCTGGGCCGACGCGCGCAATTCCTGGGAAAGCTGGGACGTCATAAAGCTGGATGGCTGGCCCTCTATCTTCTCCCTCATGGCCTGGGCCGCATCCATCACGGGGCGCGCGGTTGCGCCATAGGCCCCATGATTGAGATAGGTCAGCCCATCCTTGAACATAAAGTCTGAACGGGCATCGGCCCCAAACGCCTTATAAGATCCATCCCCCGCCAACTCTTGCGAGGCGGCATGCGTGCTGGTTTTGGGCGTCGCAGGCGTCCCGCGACTTTTTTGAGACTCATTATTTGGCGACAACAGGGCCATCATCTTTCACAAAGAAAGTGGAACATCATGTAAATGAAGAAAAAGTGTCATCTTGCCAAGGCGCTGCGTCAAGCCGTAAACCAAATTTTTTTAAGGCCTCTGGTCGGATTAACTATCACGACCTGTCCACAAAACCCGTCAGCGGGCTTCCCGATACCAGCTCATCGCCATCAATCCAGCGGCGGTCAGGAACAAGACCCAACCCGGAATCATCGGAACGGAATCCAGACCCACAACGGTATAGTCCTTGTTTTCGACAAGCCCGATCCATCCCGATCCACCCGTGGGCCGTCCTTTTGCAACACGCCGTATCTGAGGGGGGGCCCCGTCCGCCAGCCAATGCAGCCGCCCGCCACTATCCGCCACAGGTTGTTTCAGGATCGCATCGGTTGCAACCAGATCAGCAAATTCCAGGGAGTTTAAAGCCCCCGCCGCCGTGCGCACCGTGCGCCCCCCTTGCGAGATTTCAAACAAGCCACTTTGCGTCAGGGGAATGGCTTGGGCATACAACCCTTCTGAGAGCCGCTGTAACGGGACATCCACGGTACTGCCATCTGGGCGCACAACTTCCGCAACGGGTGGCTGGTCCTGTTCTTCCAGCGTGCGCATGCGAATTTCCAACTGATCCTCGGTGGCAACGGCCTTCAGGTCTTCTTCTTCCAGTTCCGGTTCTTTCATCAGCCAGTGGGCCAAGCGGCGCAGCAGTTCCGCATGGGGGCCGCCGCCATCATATCCCCGCGCCCACAGCCAGATCTGGTCGCTGCTGATCTGGGCGACGCGCCCATCGCCCACACGGTCCAGCGTGATCAAGGGCTGATCCCCGATTCCTGTCATGATGACATCCCCGGATCGTTGCGTGACATCGATCTGACGCAACCATTCCCCCCAACCAGGACCGGAAGAGGCGGCGTTCTGGTCTGGACCATCCGGCAGGCCTGCCGTGACCGGGTGGCGCAGTCCCATTTCCGTCACCTGTGGCTTGAAGGCCTGTTCTGAAACCCCACCGCGTGGCTCCAGCGGCAGGATATCGCCCAGGGGCGTGCGATACAGGCTGAATGGGCCCGCAAACCCGGGTCCAGCCGCATCCAATAATGCCCCGCCATTGCGCACATAATCGACAATATTGCCCAGATACAGGGTGGGCAGAACCCCGCGCCGGCGATAGCTGTCAAACACGATCAAATCGAAATCATTCAGCTTCACCTCAAACAATTCCCGTGTGGGGAAGGCGATCAGCGACAATTCATCAATCGGGGTGCCATCCTGCTTTTCCGGCGGGCGCAGGATCGTGAAATGCACCAGATCGACCGACGGATCGGATTTCAACAGGTTACGCCAGGTCCGCTCCCCCGGATGGGGTTCACCGCTGACCAACAAAACCCGCAGCCGGTCCCGCACGCCATTGATCGACAGAACCGCGCTGTTATTGACCGTCGACAATTCACCGGGCAATTCCGGCACCGTCAGTTCGACGATGGATGCCCCGCGATGATCCAACGACAGCGTCACTGTCACATCCTGGTTGAAGGGCAAACGTTCAATCCGCTGTCCAACCCCATCGACCAGCATTGTCGGGCGAATGGTTTCCCCAGGCCCAACGGTCGGGTCGGAAATCCGCAGGGTCAGTTCCAGCGGCTCATCCACCACCCCGAAGCTGGGGGCCTTTACAATCTGCAGCCGACGGTCCGGCGTATTGCGCGCGCCATCGATCAGAGCATGCAGCGGGCCGGGCGGCAGGCTGGCCAGTTCCTGGGGATCATGAATCTGCCCATCCGTGATCAGGATCGCACCGGCATACCGCCGTGCTGGCACATCCGCCAGCGCGTCGCGCGTCGCCTCGACAACCCGCGTTCCCTGTGCACTGTCCTGAACGGTGCTATGCCGCAGCACGACACGCCGGACCTCCAGAGAGGGGGCAAATTGTGCCAATTGCGCCTGAACCGCTTCCGCGGCGGCGCGGGTTTCTTCCAATCGCCCAACGGCGCTTTGGGACGGGGTTTCATCAACGATCAACAGCGCGACATCGGGATTTAACTCTCTGCGTTCCTGCAACAGCGCCGGATTGGCAAGGCCTAACAGCAACAGCGCCGCCAACCCCGCCCGAAACAGGGTTCCCGGCATCTGACGGACCAGCAACCATCCAAACATCAGGATGGCGACAGCCGCCAGGACCAGCAGGCCCCAGACCGGCAGATAGGGCGCAAAGGCGATGGAATATCCCGTCATCATCCCTATTGCCCCAATCGTTCCAGAATGGACGGGATATGCACCTGATCGGCCTTGTAATTGCCAGTCAGGGTGTACATCACCAGATTAACGCCAAAGCGATAGGCCATTTCTCGGCGACGGTCGTCTTCGCCCCCGATGGCAAACATCGGTCGGCCCGATTCTTCTATCGCCCAGGCGGATGCCCAATCGGCATCCCCGACCACGACCGGCGAGACGCCGTCATTGCTGGCCGTCGCCCCGGTTTCGACCCAGACCGTTCCGCCTTCCCATCGACCGGGGAATTCCTGTAACAGATAGAAACTGCGGGTTAGGACATGTTCCGGGGACACCGCCGCGATCTGGGGAATGTTCAATTGGCGCGCCAAACGCCGCAACATATCGGAACTGGCGGTCAGCCCCCCACCGGATACCTGACCATTCCGGGTATCAAACAGGATCATCCCACCGGTTGCCATGAATCGATTGATACGATCTGCTGTCGGCGCAGTGATCCCCTGTTGATCATCGGAAATCGGCCAGTACAACAGCGGATAAAACGCCAATTCGTCGCGGTTGATGTCAACACCCACCGGATCGCCCGCCTCCACCGCTGTGCGCTGGCGCAGGATTTCCGACAAGCCACGCAAACCAGCCGCGCTGATGCGATCAATTTCTGCGTCACCGGTAATGACATAGGCCAAGGTCGTGCTCAACGCGCCGCTTGGAACCGATTGCGCCGGGGCCGGATGGGGCGCGCCCATCCATAAAACGCCAAACATCAGGGCAACAGTCACCGGTCCGCCCCGCCGGGGCAGGGATGCAAAACCCCGCAGGAACATGGTCACCACCGTATCCAGGAAAACCAGAAACAGCGCCGCCAACAACAGATAGGGTGCCAATGCCTGTTCTTCCTCTTTCTCAAACCCCAGCTGCACAGCCCCTTGGGGAAGGGTGGAGAGCGGGGTCAAATCCGTGACGCGGGGTCCCAGATTGACCGCCACACGAATTGCCTGGCTGCCATAAAATCCAGGCGGCGTTGCGGCGGAAACCTGCACGGTGTCTAATGCTTCAACATCCAGCGGCCGGGCGGAATTGGGCGGATCCGTCAGGCGACCAAAACCATCCAACATGCGATAGGGCGGGGCCAGACCTTGATCGCTGGCGGCATCATGAACCCCCCGCCCCAAACTGCTGAGCCGTTCCAGCATGCTGACAAAAAGGCCAGACAAGGCCATGTTCGACCAATCCGTATTGGCGGTTGTATGAACCAGGACCAGCCATCCCTGCCCACGCTTTTCTGCGGTTACCAAGGGCGTGTCATCGGCCAGCCGCAGCCAGGTCTTGTCATCAAGATCCAGTGAGGGTTCGGCCAGAACCTGCCGGGAAATCGTCACATCTTTGGGAATTGAGATACCAGCCAATGGGCCATCCGGATTGACGCGCCCGATACGGGCGGGTTCGCTCCACGCCATCGCGCCGGACAATTGCCGCCCGCCACTGCGCAGTGTCACCGGGATAAGAGGATCATCCACAGCAGCGGCCAGCCGCTGACCGGCAAACCGGATCAACATGCCACCCGTTTCGATCCAATCATCCAGGGCACCACTGTCCTCATTCTCCAACACAGTCTCATCCGGCAACAACAGAACGGATTGTGGTGCCTTCAGCAAGACACCCAGGGGCCCGCGATCAATTGTCCCCAAGGGGCGCAAGGCACGGTCCAGAAAATACACTTCCGATAACAGCGGCAAGGCCTCCCGATTGCCGATATCTGCAATGATACCAATCGGTCGGCGGCTCCAGCGTTCATCCAGCAAGGCGGTGGCCCCAACACCGGGCCGGTCTTCAAGGCTCAAACGCGCAATGCTGTTCCTAAGCTCTACCGGCAGGGTCAGGGTTGCCTGTGTTTCCGTTTCCCCGGCAGCAAACACAGCCTCCTGTCGGAACAGGGGCCGGTCATCATCCCCAAAGGCCAGGACCGCGACACTCGCTTCCGCCTGTGCCGCCGGTCGCCGAAGGGTGACCACCAGCGCAGAATCCCCGCGGGCGGGCGGGTCGATCACCATCGGTCCTAAAGACAGATCAGGCGTCAACACCGTCATCGGACCCAAGGCTGACAGGGCGTTGGTGAAATCTACCGTCTCCTTTGTCTCTAACCCATTGGAAAACCAGAAAACATCGCCCCGCACATTTTCACCCTGCAAGGCCTGAACCGCATTGGTCATTGCCATGCGATCCACCGGCCAAGGCTTGGGCGTCAGGGCGGCGATCACTTCCTGCGCATCACGGGCAGAAAACAGTCGATGCGGTTCCAGAGGATTCCCATCCGCAGGCGGGGCCCCCAGGATCACATGCACAGGGCGATTGGCCCGATCTGCGGTTTGCAGAAGGGCCGCAGCCCGATCCAACCGATTTTGCCATTCGGGTGCCGCCGCCCAGCCATCATCCATTACCAGGATAATCGGCCCGTCCCCTGTTAAATCCCAGTCTGGATTCAGCACCGGTCGCGCCGCTGTCGCAATCACCAGCGCCGCAATCGACAGGCGCAACAGCGTCATCCACCAGGGCGCTGATCGGGGTGTCGTTTCCTCCCCCTTCAATCCGAACAAAAGCCGGATCGCGGGAAAGCGAATGCGCTTTGGCGACGGCGGCATCAACCGCAGCAGAAGCCATAATACCGGCAGAATAGCGACCCCCAGCAACATCCAGGGCGCGGTAAAGGCTAAGGGGCCAAGGCTTAACATCTGTGCCGCTACCTCCGTCCTGTATTCAAGGCATGGGACAGCGCGATATAGATCGCCATCATGGCCTGTTCCGGGGACCGATCCGTATGATGCACCAACAGATCCCATCCGGCGGCCCGCGCGGCGTGTCGAATGGCGTCGCGATGCGCACCCAATCTGTTTTGATAGGACGGGCGCAATGTTTCGACCTTTTCTGCGATGAATTCGCCCTCTTCCTCCATTCCCAGAAAGCGGGCGCGCCCGGCGAATGGCAAGGTTTCTTCCGCAGGGTCCAGCACCTGAACGGCCAGGCCCCGAACCCGTTGTTCTGCAAATTCCGCAAATCGCTTTTCCCAGGCCTCTACAGGCCCCAGAAAATCACTGAATAAGAGGCCCTGGCTGTATTTCGGCAAATCGACAGAAGGCGGCAGACCGCTGTGATCTTGCGGCATTGCATAAAAACGCTCCGCCATGGAGCGCAGGCTCAACCGTCCCCCGCTGGCGCGCCTGTCCAGGCCCAGCAGTCCCAAACGCTCCCCCCCGCGCAACAGGGCGGCACTGCTGGCCAACAGCAATAATGCCGCGCGCGCCGCCTTTGTCGATCGATTGGGGGAGGATTGATAGTGCATTGAGGCACTGTGATCCGCCCACAGCCAAACGCTTTGGGACGCCTCCCATTCAGTTTCGCGCAGATATAAATCATCAGACCGCGCAGACCGACGCCAATCAATGGAATGGGCGGAATCATGGGGGGCGTAAGGTCTGTATTGCCAAAAGGTTTCACCCGTCCCGATGCGTCGCCTGCCATGAACCCCCTGTGCCACCGTGGCGGCCACCCGTTCTGCCGCAATCAATAGCGGGGGCAACCCCTCCCCAATCGCCTCAGCCCGCGCGACGCGGTCTGCCGACGTGACTGGAATTGGGGGGGTGGGTGCAGCGTTCATCGTCTCAGACGCTCGCCTCAACCAGGGCGTCAATGGTGGTGTCGATGTCATGGCCTTCGGCACGGGCGGCGAAATTTAATGCCATGCGATGCCGCAGAACAGGCTTTGCCAGGGCAACGACATCATCACCAGACGGGGCGAGACGCCCCTGAAGCAGCGCGCGCGCCCGACAGGCCAGCATCAGGGCCTGACTGGCACGGGGTCCCGGACCCCAGGAAACCCGTTCCCGCACGATATCCAGATCCGTGGTTTCTGGCCGACCGGAGCGCACCAGCCGTAGAATCGCATCCACGACGCCTTCGCCAACCGGCACCTGGCGCGTTAAGGATTGCGCATGGGATAACTGATCGGCGCTTAACTTGACTTCCACACTGGCCAGGGTGATCCCGGTCGTCTTCAGCACGATTTCCCGTTCCGACGCCAAATCCGGATAGTCGATCTGAATCTGGCACAAAAAGCGGTCCAGCTGTGCCTCTGGCAAGGGATAGGTGCCTTCCTGCTCAATCGGGTTCTGAGTTGCCAGCACATGAAACGGGCGGGGCAGATGGTGGGTATGACCCGCGACCGTCACCGTATTTTCCTGCATCGCCTGCAACAGGGCAGACTGGGTTCGGGGGCTGGCGCGGTTGATTTCATCGCCCATCAGCAATTGCGTAAAGATCGGGCCGGGCAGAAAGCGAAAACTGCGTTTGCCTTTCTCATCCTCTTCCAACACTTCCGAGCCCAGGATATCGGCTGGCATCAGATCCGGGGTGAATTGAATGCGGCGCGATTGCAGTCCCAGGACCTTGCTTAAGGTTTCAACCAGCAATGTCTTGCCCAAGCCCGGCACACCAACCAGCAGACCATGCCCACCCGCCAAAACAGTGGTAAGCACCTGATCGACCACCTGATCCTGGCCAAAGAAAACCCGGCCAACCTGTTCACGCACCGCTGATAAGTGTTCGGCCACCTGTTCCATGTCCTGCATCAGAACCTGGGCACCTGCGGCAGCGGAGGCTTTTGCGGCAGCAGATGTGCTGGACTCAAAATTCTGTGTCACCTTGATGTCTCCCTTATGCGACAAAGCAGGACCGGTCTCTCAGACAGTGCCAAAGGCACACAAAGATTGCCATGACTTTCCCAAATCAAATTTCCCTGTCGCGGCTTGCCTTTAACACTGTGCTCTTAACACTACGTAATAATAGGCATGATGGTTTCCCGGTGTCGGCATTTCACGCCATACTGTAAACCGTCATCTGCCACCTTAAACAAAGCTGAGGTTCTGACCATGCCGAAACAAGGGGCCCCCCGCAAATCTCTCAAGGAATTGATGAGAACCGGTGAAGGGTTGAGCGGGTTCGACTGGCCGGAAACCTATCGTGATTTCGACATCGCGATCCTGAGAGACGGCACCTGGACCTATCAGGGCGATCCGATCCGGCGGCAAAAGCTGTGTCAGCTCTTTGCCACGGTCCTGCAACGCGATGAGGCCGGTCAATACTGGCTGGTCACACCGGGGGAGCGGGGTCGCATCACGGTGGAAGACGCCCCCTTTACTGCGGTCGAAATGCGGGAAGATCACGATCAGCAGGGGCGTAAAACCCTGTCCTTCCGAACGAATCTGGATTACTGGGTAACGGCGGGAGAGGGTCACGCCATACGGGTTACCGAAAATCCTGAAACCGGGGAACCCGCACCCTATATTGAGGTAAGGGACGGGCTGGATGCGTTGATCCTGCGACCCATCTTTTATGATCTGGTCGCCCGGGCCGAGGAAATTCCCGTTTCAGGCGGCATCGCCCTGGAAATTGAAAGCGCGGGCAGTCGTTTCTGCCTGGGGCGCGTTCCAGAGGCCGCCGCTGATTAAGAGTTGAGGACCGAATGGATATTTTGAGTATCGAAGAACGTTTGCGCCACGCCATGCTGAAGACGCCGCCACCGCGCGGGGATTCTGATTTGAACCCCGGTATGCGCCCCTTGCGCCCGGATCTGATTGATGCCGCCGTCCTGATCCCATTGATCCAAAGAGACGAAGGCCCGACCGTCCTGTTGACCCGTCGCACCGCGCATTTGCGCGATCACGGGGGGCAGATCGCTTTTCCCGGTGGGCGTCGCGACCTGACAGATGCAAGCCTGATCGAAACAGCACTGCGTGAGACAGAGGAAGAAGTCGCCATCGCCCGCCATCAGGTTCAGGTCCTGGGCCAAATGGTTCCCTATGTCACCCGCACCGGTTATACCGTCACACCGGTCATTGGCAGCATCAATCCCCCCATTACGCCGCGCCCCGAACCCCGGGAAGTGGATGAGATTTTTGAAGTCCCCTTACATTTCCTGCTGAACCGCGCCAATCATCAGCGCCATTCACAGGAAGTGGCTGGCGTCAAACGCCACTTCTATGCCATTCCTTTTGGGAATTTCTATATCTGGGGTGCCACCGCTGGCATGATCGTCAATCTGACCGACATTCTGGAAACTGTTGCCGAAGAAGTTATGGACGATACCGTTTCCAACATCGTGTGACGACACCACACAAAAAGGAGTTTACCGGGTATGACCCGCACCATTATCTCCATCCTTATCCCCTTCATCGCACCCTTTATTCTGTATGCGATCTGGGCATGGTTCACCAACCGCAAGAAAGAAGCCCTGGCCGATGGGAAACCCCTGGCAAGCTGGCAAACTTGGCCCTGGGCGATCCTGTTTTCCGTCGGCAGTGTTCTGGCGACGGCCACATTGGTCATCCTGTTTTTCTTTGGTGAACCGATACAGGAAGGGCGCTGGGTTCCCCCGACCGTGGTGAATGGTGAAATGGTCCCCGGCCATTATGAGCCGATCCCACGGCCCCCCACCGATGACTAGTGTGCTGCCAGATCAGGATTGGATGCGGGACCCCGACTTAATCCGCCTGTTCGACGCGATCCGCGCCGCCGGGGGCGACATGCGCTATGTCGGCGGTTGCGTGCGTGACACATTGTTGGGGCGCCCAGTTCATGACATCGATATGGCCACCACGCTGGAACCCGCGGACACCCAGAACGCCCTGACCAGCGCGGGGATCAAATCAGTGCCAACCGGTCTGGATTTTGGCACCGTAACCGCGATTTTACCAAACCGAACGGTTGAGATCACCAGCCTGAGGCGGGATGTTGAAACCGATGGCAGGCGGGCCGTCGTCGCCTATACCACAGATTGGCGGGAAGACGCGCTGCGTCGGGATTTTACCATCAATGCGCTGTATGCGGATCAGCAGGGATATCTTTCGGATTATCATCAGGGATATGACGACATCATCGCCAAGCGCCTGCGCTTTGTCGGTGATCCTGACACACGCATTCAGGAGGACGTTCTGCGCATCCTGAGATTCTTCCGTTTCCATGCGCAATTGGGCTTTCACCCGCTGGACTCGGACGGTCTGGCCGCGTGTACCCGCAACAAGAACCTGCTTGGCACGCTGTCTGCGGAACGGGTGGCGGGCGAGGTCATGCGCCTGTTGACGGCGAATAACCCTGTCCCTGCCCTGATTGCACTGCGCGATGGATCGTTTCTGGCGCATTGGTTGCCCGAAGCACTGGATATCGACAGCCTGATGCGCCTGATCGCCCAGGAAGAGGGTGCCCCCGATTGGATTATGCGCCTGGCATGCCTGATCCCCGCAGACCCCGATGGTGCAACCCGGATTGCAGATCGGCTGAAACTGTCTGGTACCGATCGCGCGCGATTACAAACCCTGGCAGCCCCGATCAGCGCCCCCGCAAATGCCGCAGCGGCGCGCCGGTATATCTATTCTGTGGGCCAGAGTGCGGCACGGGATCGGGGCCGGATCGGCCTGGCCAGAGAAGGCGACGCCTGGCACATCCTGCTGACCGAAGCCGGGGAATGGCACCCAATGCCGCTGCCGGTCACCGGGAAAGATGCGCTGGCCCTGGGGATGGAACCGGGGCCGGATATGGGGCGATTGCTGAAAGAGGCAGAGGATCGATGGATCGAGTCCAATTTCACTCTGTCCCGCACAGCGCTGATCGATTTCATGAAAGAAAGACTGGGGTAGCCCACAATGACCACCGTGCAAAGACTCTGCTTCTTCGGCGACAGTATCACCATCGGGACCGGCGACAGTGCCTGTCGGGGCTGGCCGTCTTATGCCTGCGAACAGGAAAGCGTGGTGCGCGGGCATGATGTCAGTTGCTATAACCTGGGTATCCGTGCGGAAACATCGACGGATATCGCGAAACGCTGGCGGCAGGAATATGCACCGCGCCTGCCAGCCCATGTCACCGGTCGGCTGATCTTCATGTTCGGCGTCAATGATTGCGCTGATTTCAATGGAACTGGCGTTCGGGTCCCAAAAGGCGACTCCCTGGCAACGGCGGTTTCCATGCTGTCACAGGCACGGGAGCAACTGCCAACCTTATGGGTTGGCATGACACCGGTACGCCGTACGCCCCCTGTCATCTCTCCAGGCCCCGGCGTCACCTATACATTTGACCGGACACGCACGGCAGACCTGAACGACGCCTATCGCAGCGCTGCGGCACAGATCGGCATCCCCTATCTGGATCTCCACAGCCTGCTGGCGCAGGACCCGGACTGGAACAGCATGCTGGATCAGGGCGATGGCGTTCATCCGGACGATACCGGACATCGCCGCGTGGCGAAACTGGTCACTGAATTTGACGGATGGCGTGCCTGGTTCTGAAACAGTTCAGTTTTGTGGGGTCTTAGGCACTTTTCAAAAGATCATACAGAATGGCGATTGCCACCAGGATCGCCGCTAACCGCAGCATGGATCGCAAGGAAAACTGCCGCCAGGCGGACAGGCTGTGGCGATCTGACATTTCCTTGCGGTAATCCTGATACCCCTGCCAGGCGGCCTTTTTAATCGGATGTTGATCGGGCTTTTTCGGTTCCCGGCTCATTTACTGTCCGTCCCCTGGAACAGTCGCCGCAGATTGACAGAGGACTTCTTGCCCAGATGCGGCAAATCCTTTTCCGCCCATTTTTGTGCAGATGTCCGGCCCATATCGCGCAGATGTTTCAGGAATGTCCATTCCGTATTCATCTTTGAGGAGGCCCCCAGCGTGTCCAATTCCTGCTCCCCGATGATATGTACGCGTACAGCATTATACTCTTCAGGGCTCAACCGTCCTTCTTCCAACAGTCTGGCTACAAAATCAATGGCGCGGAATTCCCGCAGCAGGCTGGCATTAAAGGTGATCTCATTCACCCGGTCCATGATCTCCCGTGCGGTCCTTGGTGCGCCTTTTCGATAGACTGGATTGATCTGTACGATCACCACATCGGAACAGCTCTTGGAATCAAAGAAGGGAAACAGGACCGGATTTCCCATAAAGCCACCATCCCAATAAGGCACGCCATCGATCTCCACGGCCTGAAACAAAAATGGCAGACAGGCAGAGGCCAACACGACATCGGCGTTGATTTCCTGGCCCTTAAACACCTTTACCCGCCCGGTTTCTACATTGGTCGCAGACAGAAATAATTTGAATTGGCGACAGTTCCAAACCGCCTCGAAATCAACCTGGGACTCCAGCAATCCCCGCAGCGGGTTCAGATTCAGAGGGTTGGTTTCATAGGGGGATACGACACGGCCCATAAAGTCGGCCAGGACATAGCCCGGTGAATATTCCAGGCTCCAATGCCCCATGAAAACATCCAACAGGGTGCGCTGAACCGGGCTCCAGCGGCCCAGATCCGCCACCGATTCCCAGAATGTTGCCAAAGCTTCGCGCGCCCCGTCCGGCCCGCCTTGATGAAAGCCCTGCGCCAGGACGACGGCATTCATGGCACCAGCGGATGTTCCACTGATCGCCTCAATCTTCAACAGATTATGTTCCAGCAGATAGTCCAACACCCCCCAGGCAAACGCCCCATGCGCCCCGCCCCCTTGAAGCGCTAGGTTTGCGGGCTTTGGAGCGGCGGGTCCGGAGGTCTTGGGCATCGCTTACTCCTGTAGCAGGGCGCGCAGGCGATACAGCGCGTCCAGGGCTTCTTTGGGGCTCAAGTCATCGGGATTGATTTCCGCCAGCGCGGCGTCACTGGCGCTGGGGCCTTTTGCAGATTTCGCCGGTTGGGCGGGTTGGCTGGCGACGCGGAACAGGGGTAAATCATCGACCAATCGCGTCACGGCACCGGATTGTTCGCCCTTTTCCAGGGCGCTTAAAACCTCTTCCGCCCGCACGATAACAGCGGCTGGCAAGCCTGCCAGCTTCGCCACATGAATGCCATAGGACCGGTCCGCCGCGCCGGGGGCAACTTCGTGCAGGAAAACCACCTGATTGTCCCATTCCTTGACCCGCATGCAATGCGGGCTGAGCGCGTCCAGGCGTTCCGACAGGGCGGTTAATTCATGATAATGGGTGGCAAACAGGGCGCGGGACTGCGCCGCTTCGTGCAGATGTTCAACACAGGCCCAGGCGATGGACAGCCCGTCAAATGTCGCCGTACCGCGCCCGATCTCGTCCAGGATGACCAGAGAGCGCTGTGTTGCCTGATTGAGGATCGTCGCGGTTTCCACCATTTCCACCATGAAGGTGGATCGACCCCGCGCCAGATCATCCGACGCGCCAACCCGGCTGAACAGGCGATCCACAGCCCCGATATGGGCACGGCGGGCTGGCACGAACAGGCCCGCCTGCGCCAGGATGGCGATCAGCGCATTTTGCCGCAGAAAGGTCGATTTACCCGCCATATTCGGCCCGGTGATCAGCCACAGGCGCTGATCGCGCCCCAGGTCACAACCATTGGCAACGAAAGACGCCCCGTCCCCCTGGTTGGCCAGGGCGGCTTCGACCACCGGATGGCGCCCCCCCTCGATACAGAAGGCCAAAGATCCGTCAACAAGTGGGCGGCTGTAATCCCGCACGACAGCCAGGTCTGCGCTGGCGGAATAGAGGTCCAACAGCGCCAAGGACCGGGCAGCCGCAGCGATTTCCCGGTCCCTTTTCTGGGCTTCCTGTACCAGATCGTCATAGATTTCCAGCTCCACCGCCAGGGCACGATCTCGTGCCTCAGATATATTGCGGGCCAGTTCATTTAATTCGACCGTTGTATAGCGCACTGCATTGGCCATGGATTGTCGGTGGATGAAGGGTTCGCCGATTTTTTCTGCATGTTTTACGGTGACTTCCACGAACCAGCCCAGCACATTGTTGTGCTTGATGCGCAAGCCATCGACACCGGTATCCTTACGATATCCAGCCTCAAGATTGGCGATCAGGCGACGGCCTTCCTCACGCAGGGTGACCTGTTCATCCAGATGCGGCGCATAGCCTTGCGCGATAAACCCGCCATCCTTCGCAGACAAGGGCGGTTCCGACTTCAGGGCGCGGGTATAGCGGTCGATCAACACATCATGCCGTCCCATATCCAGCACGGCCTGGGCGATCTCCATGGGGGGCGTTTCTGACCCCAGCAGCGCCTTGATCTTATTTGTCAGCGCCAACCCATCCCGCAGGGCCAGCAAATCCCTGGGCCCGCCACGCCCAACGATCAGGCGACCCAGTGCCCGTTCCAGGTCTGGCGCGCCCTTCAGAATGTCGCGCAGATCATTGCGCAGGGCCTCATTTTCCACAAAGAAACTGACCGCATCCAGCCGATCCCCAATCCCGCCCGGATCCGTCAGGGGCGCAGACAGGCGCTGCGCCAACAGACGCGCGCCCGGGCCCGTCACGGTGCGATCCACCGCCGCCAGCAGGGTTCCCGTCCGGTCCCCGGTCAGGCTGCGGGTAATTTCCAGATTGCGTCTGGTTGCGGGATCAATTTCCAACAAGGCCCCGACTGCCAGGCGCATTGGTGGTTCCAGCCGGGGCAGTTTGCCCACCTGCGTCAGGTCCAGATATTCAACCAAAGACCCCAATGCGGCCAATTCCGCGCGATCAAAATCGCCATAGGCATCCAGGGCAGACACCCCGAAAGTATCCTTCAACCGTCGTTCGGCATTGGTGGAATCAAACCGGGAATCCGGCAAGGGCGTCAGGCGATCCCGCCATTCCCGAAACATCTCGTAGAACTGGGAGTCTTCAGCGACCAGCTTCTGGCCCAGAATCAACTCCCCCGGTGCAATCCGTGACAGGGCAGAGGCCAGGCCCGCAGCCTCAACAGGCTGGCACATCAACTGTCCGGTGGACATATCACACCATGCCAGGGCATAGCCATCGCCAGCCGTGCGCGCCAGCGCGGCCAGATAATTATGGGACCGGGCATCCAACAGCGTGTCTTCGGTCAGGGTACCCGGCGTCACGACCCGCACTATGGCCCGGTTGACGACAGATTTCCCGCCGCGTTTTTTCGCCTCTGCCGGGTCTTCTGTCTGCTCACACACCGCGACCCGGTGGCCCTTTTTAATCAGGCGCGACAGATAGGTTTCAGCCGCATGCACCGGGACGCCACACATCGGGATGTCTTCCCCCAGATGTTGGCCCCGCTTTGTTAAGGCGATATCCAGGGACGCTGCAGCCTGCTTCGCATCCTCGAAGAACAGCTCATAAAAATCGCCCATACGATAGAATAACAGGCAATCGGGATGCGCTTCCTTAATGCCCAGATACTGGGTCATCATCGGGGTCATCTGGGTGCTGGTGTCTGCCGCTTTGCTCATGGGGCCAGACTAGCGACGTGACGGCTAACGGGAAAGACTTGATCCACCGATTATGGTGTCACACGCACCGTATAGGTCAGCACCGTTTCCCCCTGTGCCGGGACGGGTACGATCCAGCGAACGCTGTCGGCAGCTTTGGCTTCCGGTTCAATCGACGCATCCGAAATCGACCATTTCTGACCATATAGCGACTCGACCAAAGTGACCTCAACGGCAGTGTCGCGACCATTCTTCAGGGTGATTTCATGGGTCGCGCGATAAGGGTCTGGCCGATGATCCTGGCCAACGCCCGTGGTTTCATAGGAAATGACCTTACGCGCCGCTGTAACATCAAAGGCCTGGCCCAGCGACAGTTCCGCCGTGGCCCCAATGGGCAGATGGGAAATCATGTCTTCCCCCAGAATAACCGCAGGCGCGGTCGGCCCGTCTTCCGCCAAAGCCCCATAAACCCGGACCGGTCCGGCAGGCAGTGCCTTGGCCAGCGCACCATCCTTGTCATTTTCAAAGGACAGGCGGACACTGGGGCGCAATCCTTCCACCGTGCCGGGTTGTCCCGGATGAACCATGCCACTGCCGTCCAGGCGATATTTCATCGTGACCGGCAGGGTCACGGGGTCTTGCAGACTGCGCCGTACCGTCAAATCGCGCGGCAGATCGGTGACGCCGGGCACATCATAGATATGCACATCCCCCAATGTTGCTTCCCTGGGGGGACCACCCGCAGCTGAATCCTGGGCAACGGACATCATTGCCGCCGGTTGCGCCCGTTGGACCAGCATTTCCTTGCGCATGGGCGCAACACGGTTCGTTTCCCCCGCGACAAGGCGCAGAACCGCCTGAGTATAATCGCGGTCGGTTCCATTGGTGATCAGATAATGCCCGCTTAAGGTCAGGCTGGATTGATCCGCATTCAAAACCGCCGTGTAATCCGCAGACCACGACAGGTTGGGCGTGACATAGCGTATATCGACAGGCTGTTCACCAGACAGGTCCGCATTCGGTTCCGCCTGAATTTCCAGGCCGCCCGTCATGCCGTCCGGCAGGCGATCCAGCGCCAGGCGACCATTGGGCGGCATCGCCTCATACCGATCCCCGACTTTCAGAATCAAACCGCCATCGACATTTATCAATGTACCCCGGATTTCACGTTCCGCACCGGACTCTCCGACCGGCACCAGCCAACTGATTTCCTGACCCACCGACCGCGCCAACAGGCCTTGCGGCGACAGGGTATCCTGGCGGATCGTGATGCTGTTTGCAGATTGTGCCCCAATCGCAATCGACAGGCTGGACATATCCAGCGCGTCCGGCAGATGGGGCAAGGACACCATCTGACCCGCAGTGCCCAACAGAACGCGGCGTTGTTCAGAAACAACCGACAGGCCGTCGGAATAGACCGATATCTGTGTATCCGCGACCGGTGCTGGAACGGAAGACATTTGGGCATGGGCCGTTTGGACAGAGGCGGTTTGGGCAACCAAGATCAGCCCCAAAAAGGCTGAGCGAGCGGCAAAATTCTTCATAATCACAGGATCCCGTTGGCTTTCAAGAAATTCAAAAACAGACGCGGCGCGTCCGGTGTGGGGGCATAATGATCTGCGATTGTGGCAGCTTTAGGACCCCAGGATTCAGTCATGCATCGATCCGATGCTTCGGGATGAAACTGCACCGAAATCCAGCCCTGGCCATAATCCAGGGCACAATTGGGAATATCGGGTGTAGTCGCCAGCACAACAGCTTGCGGCGGGGCGCTGCTGACATGTTCTTCATTTCCAAAATTGAACCGGGGGATAACACCATCGAATAAATAGCTGTCGCGACCCGCCTCAGTCAGATTGACCGGCAGGGTGCCAATTGCTGGCTCACCAGGGAGCCCTTCGACCGTTCCCCCCAGAACCTGGCTCATCAATTGATGGCCACCACAGACGCCAAAAACCGGCACCGGATGACCCGCATTGCGTATCGCATACAACCAGGCCCGGATGTCATGCTGCCAGGGCAGATCGTCATGCACGGAATGAAAACTGCCCCCGATGACATAGGCATCCCCTTCAGAGGGATGCGGCACAGGATCGCCATAGCAAATCCGCCGCCCCTCATAGGTGATTTTGTCCAGCAGGCCCAACTCTGCCAGCATATGTTCAAACCACAGGATTTCATTATCCCCGCCCGGCTGATTGGCGAAAATGGCCGGATCATATCGACCAGGCGCCCCCATCTGGGCCAGGAAGATCAATTTCTTTTTAGCTGTCATAAGAAGGCAGGTTTCCTATACGGCTTGTCTTGATTTCAACGCTGTCGCCAGCGTCCCATCATCCAGATAATCCAACTCTCCCCCAACCGGCACCCCATGGGCAAGGCGGCTGACAGACACACCGGATTGTTCCAATCGTTCCGTGACATAATGCGCCGTGGTCTGCCCGTCCACCGTCAGATTGGTTGCCAGGATCACTTCTTTGACCGGAGACTCCGGCCCAACACGATCCACCAGCGTGCCGATATTCAAATCTTCCGGCCCAATCCCGTCAATTGCCGACAGGACGCCTCCCAATACATGGTAGCGCCCCCGAAAAACGCCTGTACGCTCCAACGCCCACAGATCCGCGACCTGCTCTACAACACAGATGGTCGCGCTGTCGCGCCCCTGATCCGTACAGATCGAACAGATCGGCGCTGTGTCCAGATTGCCGCACCGACTGCAGGTCTGGATTTTCTCCGCCGCATCCGCCAGGGCCACGGCAAGCGGCTGCATCAGGCTTTCCTTGCGCTTGATCAACATCAGCGCGGCCCGCCGGGCGGAGCGTGGACCAAGCCCCGGCAATCGTGCCAATAATTGGATAAGCCGTTCTATTTCCTGCATGATTTCCTATTATAGATTGATCATAAAACTCAATCGAAACCACGACCAGCCCGACGCTATGTCACCCCGGACGTGATCCGGTGTCCAGGGCAACGGGCACCCAACGGGCCTGGCTGCTCTGGAGTCCCGCTTTCGCGGGAATGACGGAAAATCATCATTCCCTTAAAAAGGCAGCTTCATGCCCGGTGGCAGTTGCAATCCCCCCATCAATTTCTGGGTTTCATCGCGCATCCGCTCGTCCGCCTTTGCCTTCGCGTCATTTACGGCAGCGACGATCAGGTCTTCCATCACCTCTTTTTCCGTTGGATCAACCAGGCTGGGGTCAATGTTCAGGCGGCGCAACTCGCCCTTTCCCGTGATCGTGACACTGACCAGTCCACCCCCGGCGCTGCCCTGCATTTCCAGATTTTCCATCTGGGCCTGCATTTCCTGCATGCGTGATTGCATTTCCTGGGCTTGCTTCATCATTGAACCAAGATTCTTCATCATACCCTCATTTCAATGGTTAGAGATCGTATTCCGGATCGAAATAGTCCGACTCAGAGAAATCTGGGGCGTCGGGATCTTCTGGCAAGTCATCGGGACGGCCAAGCGCCCCTGCCTGCCCGTCCAGACCCAAACCGTCCAGGCCAGCAGAAAGGCCCGCTTCAGCCGCGGCCACACGGGTGATCTGTGCGCCGGGAAAGGCCTTTTTCACGGCCTGAACCAGCGGATCCTTTTCTGCGCGACCTCGACGGTCCAGATCGGCCTGGGCCTCCTGCTCCGCCAGGGTGATCGCACCTTCCTGATTGGAAATACTGACCACCCAGCGCGTACCGGTCCAATCGCTCAACAATTTGCCGATTTGCCCATGCAGGTCCGACGGGGCATTTCGGCCCGGTCGAAACTCCAACCGTCCTGGCTCAAAATGCACCAAATGCACATCGCGCTTCAGATTGCTGGCCAGAATGCCCTTTCGCTTTTCTTCAAACAGTGCGACGACATCCAGAAATGTCTTTGGCAAAGCTGCATCTGCCTGTTGCGCGGATATCGCAGGGCTTTCCTGTTCCTGTGCCACCGCCGCAGTGCCCCGCCCGCCCCGAATGAGGGTTGGCTGCATCATCGCAGAAGCGCCCCCACCAGAACCACCACCACCGGATCCACCCGAACCACCACCAGAACCCGTGCTTGGCTGGAAATCCTTCAATTTGGCGACCAGATCCCCAGGGGTCGGCATATCCGCCACATGGATCAACCGGATCAGCACCATTTCCGCCGCCTGGATCGCAGAGGGGGCTGCGCGTACCTCTCCCAATCCTTTCAGCAGCATCTGCCAGGCGCGCGCCAACACCGGCAACGACAGGCGCTGGGCCATATCCTTGCCCCGTGTGCGTTCCAGTTCTGCCGTGGTTGGCCGGTCCAGGGCTTCTGGCACCAGAATGGCCCGTGTCAGAAAATGCGTGATATCCAACAGGTCTTCGATCACAACGACGGGATCGGCGCCAACACCGTATAATTCTTCCAGCAATGACAGCGCCGTCTTGGCGTCGCCCTGAATGGTGGCATCGAACAGATCATATATTCTGCCGCGATCTGCCAGGCCCAGCATGTCGCGAACCTGTTCCGTCGAAACAGACCCCGCGCTGAGAGCAATCGCCTGATCCAGGATCGACAAGCCATCCCGCACCGACCCGTCTGCTGCGCGTGCGATCATGCCCAGCGCATCGGGTTCAATCGTCACGCCCTCTTTTTGGGATACGCCCTTGAAATGCGCCGCCAACTGATCCACCGGCACCCGGCGCAGATCAAACCGCTGACAGCGGGACAGAACGGTAACCGGCACTTTTCGGATTTCTGTTGTCGCAAAGACAAATTTCACATGCTCTGGCGGCTCTTCCAATGTCTTCAACAACGCGTTGAACGCGTTCTTGGACAACATGTGAACCTCATCCAGGACATAGACTTTATAGCGGGCTGAGACCGGGCGATAGCGCACCCCGTCGATCAGTTCACGAATATCATCCACACCCGTGCGCGACGCCGCATCCATTTCTATGACATCGACATGGCGGTCTTCAGCAATCCCGACACAATGCTGACACACGCCACAGGGATGCACGGTCGGACCCCCTGTACCATCAGGACCGATGCAGTTCAGCGCCTTGGCAACAATGCGCGCTGTTGTCGTTTTGCCCACACCGCGCACACCGGTCAGCATAAAGGCCTGGGCAATCCGCCCCGCCTCAATCGCATTGGTCAGGGTGCGGACCAGGGCCTCCTGTCCGATCAGTTCATCAAAATTTGACGGGCGGTATTTCCGCGCCAGCACACGATAGGCCTTGCTGTCGGCCTTCTGCGGCGCAGCCGGTGTCACGGGTTGGGGCGGCTCATCCAGACCCAGGCCAGGACCGGGGGGAGGCGCGTCGGTTTCAAAAGGTGGGTCGTCATCATCGCTCATACCCCCATCATCGCAAGGCGGCGGGTTGCGCACAACCGTCAAAACCGCTTCGGCGGCTTTGTGAAATCAACTTTTTTGACTTGAATTCGGGGGAGAAGGCGGAAGACCGACGTTAAGCGACCCGGGCGAAAATCTCGTTGCGGCTGCTTCCTTCCGGACCTGACCGGGTTGGCGAGGCGCCCGTCCACCGCCGGCCTTCCTGCCGCCTTATATCGGCGCAAGGGGCGGGAATGCAAGGGGATTCCATGAAATCGGCGAAATTTGACCGAACCTTCTAAAGCCCCTCAATCCCATCCTGGACTTCGATCAATGTCGGGCCCTTGGCGGCAAAAGCGGCTTTCAGGGCGCTGCCGATTTCTGAAACCTTGCCGGGTTTGGCATAGGACCAGCGGAATGCTTTTGCCAGATGTTCGAATTCCGGTGGTTCTGGTGTGACGCCAACAGTGCGGATATTGCGGTTGACCATGTCGTCGCGGATCTGACCCAAGGCCCGATTGTTCCAGACCAGGGCGACAATGTTCAGCCCCTCTTCTGCTGCGACTGCCATTTCTGGGGCCGTGTATAAAAACCCGCTATCGCCTGCAATTGCCAGAACGGTCCGATCCGGTGCGCCAATCTTGGCCCCAATGGCCGCAGGCAGCGCATATCCCAACGTGCCATAGCCCGATGGATACAGGAACCGTCCCCCTTTGGGGATTTTGAAGTGATTGATCGCGGAATAGATCACCTGGGTCATGTCACCAACCAGGATGGACCCTTCCGGCAGAACGCCTTCGATTTCATCCAGCACTGCATGATGTTTCTTTTCCAGATGCGGCAGGAAGCCCGTTGAGGGACGCCCTTTATACGCCAGCACCCGCCCGGCCCCGTCACGCTCGCCCCCCATAGGGCCCAATGCGTTTAATAAAGAATCCGCTGCCAGCGCAGCATCTGCCCGAATGGCGATTGTGGCGGGGTGACGGCCATCAAATTCCGCCGCATCAATATCAATACGGATCAATTTTCCAGGCAGCGTGACCACATCGCTGTAACTGTTATTGGGCGACAGTTCCGTGCCGATTGCCAGAATAACATCGGCATCCGCCAGAATCTCGTCCCCGATGGAGGAAACCAAGAGCCCCCCAAGGGAGAGCGGATGATCATTCGGGACGATATCGCGCCCCAGAATGGTTCCCAAAATGGGGCAGTCCAGGCGTTCGGCCAGCGCCAGAACCTGATGCGCCGCGCCGCGCGCCCCGCCCCCGATCAGGATCAGCGGGCGCTCCGCCTGCTCCAGCAACATCGCCGCTTCTTCCACGGCTTCAGACTCCGCCTCAGGTTTCGATGCGGCGGGATGGGGGCTCCATTGCAGCCGCGTCCGCTCAGCCAGCATATCCAGGGGCAGTGATAAATGCACAGGCCGGGGCCGCTTGCTTTCAAACACATCAAAGGCCCTGGCCACCAGACCGGGCACTTCTTCAGGATCCGTCGGGGTTTCAGAAAAGGCACAAAGGGGGCGCGTCACAGCAGCCTGATCCGTGATTTCATGCAGACAGCCAATGCCCTTGCCCAGCGTGTCCCGGGTATTTTCGCTGCTGACGATCAACAGGGGCACGCTGTCACTGAACGCCTGACCGATCGGTGTGGCACAATTTGTCACCCCCGCGCCGGTGATCAGGAAACAGACGCCCGGCTTGCCCGTTACCCTGGCATAGCCATCCGCCATGAATCCGGCGCCCTGCTCGTGCCGGGGCAGGACATGACGGATCGCACTGCCCGCAAAGCCCCGATACAGTTCCAGATTATGCACGCCGGGAATGCCAAAGACCGTGTCGACGCTGTACTCTTCCAACAGCCGTACAAACGCCTCTCCACATGTTGGTCTGAATTGCATGATACCCCCCGCGTTATTCCGTGCCTTTTTGAACTGATACCTTACTGTGGTACGTTATTTGGACTCATCAGGATCCCAAATATACGCGCACCTCATTATGGCCTAATCGTCGATTTGGGATTTGTTGTAGATTTCGGTAAATGATACGGCCAGATGATCGTCGACCACGACGATCTCGCCCCGCCCAATCGGCATACCGTTACAGCGTACCTCTACGGTGTCGCCAACCTTGCGGTCCAATTCAATCACCGCGCCCCGCCCGATTTTCAGCAGGTTTGCGACTTTCATTTCAGCGGTGCCCAGCACCGCCGTGATATCGACAGAGATTTTGTTGACCGCGCTGCTGTTGCTGGCCTTGCCAATTACTCTTTTGGCGGCGGCGGCTAAAGCGCCGTTTTCTTCCTCGCCGCTTTTTTCCTCAGCCATGAAAGCCTCAATTTCTCAATAGAATTTCACCACAAGTCACTCTACGCTGTGATTCGGAACCGCGTCCATCCGATATCGGCTTGCCAATGGGGTCGCCCAAGGGTCAAAACATCGCCATGAAAGCTATGCCCCATCTGTTTAATCTGTGTTTCGTGTCTGTGTTCGTCCTCCTTTTCGGGATCGGGGCTACAGGATACGCGGCGGATATCGCCACCCTGAAGGCGGGGGCTGAGTCCGGGCAGGCACAGGCTCAGTACCAGTTAGGGCTGGCCTATGAATCTGGCGATGGTGTCGGGCAGGATGATTTTCAGGCTGTTCGGTGGCTGCGCGCTGCGGCGGAACAGGACTATCCACCCGCGGCCCTGGATCTGGGATGGATGTTGGCCAATGGCTATGGCGTTTCCAAGGACCTGGATCAGGCATATTTCTGGTTCGTCCGGGCCACGGCATTGGGGGCGACCGGGGCGGCGGATCAGCGCGACGCCCTGGCGCGGTCCCTGGATGCGGCCCGGCGGGCGCAATTGGCACAGGACGCGCTGGCGGGCCTGTCGGTTCCTGTTCCGGCGACAGAGCCCGCCCCATCGCTTGCGGTCGCCTCTGATCCTGTCTTACAGCCGGGGGATACCGTGCAGGCCTTGCGCCAGGAACTGAATGCCGGGGGTGGGTTGGATGTCCTGGCCAAATTGCGCCTGTTGGCCCAGGACGGCGACGTTCAGGCGCGGAACCTGGTTGGTCTTGCATTGCGGCGCTCCACGGATCCCAATGATCGGGCGCAGGGGATGGATTGGCTGATCGCAGCGGCACAGAATGGTTTGCCCGCGGCGCAATACAATGTCGCGTCGGCTTTGATGGAAAATGCCCGGCAAAACCCGGCGACCGGATTGGATGTCCGCGCCGTGGATCGATGGCTGGATATGGCACAGAATGGCAGCACGCCTGCTGCCCCGGATGATTACAATGCTGTGGCCCGTGAATTTGCGGCCCGTGCTGGAATACAGGATGCCTATCGTGCGGCGGTCCAGGGATCAGAAGGCGCGTATCCGGAGTTGCGGGAACTCATTCGTCTGAAACGCCAGGAATTGGCGGCGCAACAGGATTTTCTCAGGCGGTTGGGCAATACGCCCCCGCCTGTATCGGGACCCATTGAGAGCACAATCATTCAATAAGGGCAGGGAATGAAATCATTCGGCGCTGATATTCTTCCGAATCTGGCTCTTTGGGGCGTGCTTCTGGGGGTCTTGTTTTTGTGCATCCGACAGGGGTGGCGGCGCGGCAATCTGTTGTTGAAACTGTCGGCCCTGCTTCTTCTTGTGCTGTCCTTGCCAGTGTCTTCCAGGGTCGCCACGGAATTCTGGGCTGTGGTGCCACAGGAGATCAATGCGTCACAGCCGCCGCAGAATATGGCAGTGCTGGTATTTGGCGGTGGGTTGGGCGCAGATGATCACGGCAATGTCTGGCCCAGCGGCAATTCCCTGACGCGCGGGTTTGAGGGTGCGCGGCTTGCAACGCAGCTGGGCGCGCCCCTTCTGATTACCGGCGGCACGCCCCACGGGAAGGGGGTATCGGAAGCGGACACCATCGCAGAATTCCTGACCTCGAAAGGTTTTCCAGACAGAATTTACAGGGAGAAGAATTCTATAAATACATGGGAAAACGCGGTGAATTCCCTTGCTGTCCTACAACAGAATGGATGGGCGGGGGTTTATGCCGTCACAGATATGGTTCACGCCCGGCGCGCGATTGCGTGCTTGCGGGCGGCGGGTTTTCCCCGGGTCCTCTTTTGGCCTGCCGGGGTCCTGTCCGCCCCGGCGATTGGCGCGACAGACTTCCTGCCAACGGTCAGTGCCCTGTCTCGCTGGCGTATCTTGAGTTACGAGATTTCGGCGGTCGCATATTATGTTTTGACTGGCCGCATTGAGGTATCGGATATTTTCTGATCGCGATCAGCACGGCGGCTGCCAAGAGGGATTGCACAGGCCGCACCGATCATCAGCCATAGCAGTCTTTGATACCCGATCTCATGGGTAATGCTGAACAGGCCAAAGACAATAACAAGGACAAAGGCCCAAAGACCAATTGCTGCCTTGATGGGGGTATTCCGGGCAGGATTTGAATAGGGGGACAGCAGGGTTCTGATCTTGGGGACCAGAACCAGGCACGGATACCAAAAGGCACCGATAAAGCCGACAAGACCGGCTTCGGCAAGAATCCACATAAAGGTTGAATGGATGAGAATTTTATCGCCCTGGGCGCTTGTTATGGAATGAAGTCCCCATCCTAGACCCGCCCCGAATACAGGATGGTCCAGGAAGGTGTGCAGGGCGGCCTGGATGGACTGCAATCGCGCGGCGATGGAACTTTCAATAAAAATCAGCTGTGTGATGGCATGAAACCGCCTGTCGCGCGGTTCAGCCGGTGACCAGATACTCAAAATATACTCGACGGCTTCGGTCGCAAGGGCATTCCCCGCCTTCCAAAGAACCAGGGCGACGATCGCTGCGATCAGCAGGCGGCGTCGATGATAACAGAAATGGAATCCCAAAATTAACAACAGGATCGCTGCGGTAAATATGCCGGTCAGGGAACCGCTTTGCAAAATTGCGAAAAGCAGCATTGTTATTGCGGTTGTAAGAAGGGCGCTGGGCAATTGCCTGTTTGGTTTCAGGACCGCGATGGAAAGGCCCAGCACAATCAGGGTTTGAAAGGCGAAACTGTTCCTGTTGGCGGCATATCCTTCAAAATTGAACGGTGGTTGGGTGTCCAGAAGGCCGGTGGCATAGCCAAACCGTGCGCCCATATGCACAACAATGACGGATAGGGTTGCCGCCAGAAAGGTTTCGACCAGTCTTTTGCGGCCAACCGCGCCGAAGAGGGTGATTATCGCTGCGCCACAGGCCGCATATCCCATCAGTACGACCCAACCGGCAAGACGGTTTGTCAGCGCCCAGGATGTCACGCCAAATTCCTGAACGCCGATCAGAAATATCAGACCAAGGATGATCGTCATTCCCGCCAGCCAGCACCAGGCAAGGCGCGGTAAACGGATCATCGCATTCACCCTGAAAGCCAAGAATAGGATACCCATTGCAAGAAACCCCAGGGCAATAGGGTCTGCCAGGTTAAGGGTGATGGTTGATCCACCCAGCGTTATCTGAAACTGGAAAAACAGCAAGATCGCGGCCAGAAGACCAAACCCCAGGACCAGGGACGCAGTTCTTGTATTGCGCGCGACACCGATGCTGAAGGGGTCCGCGCGTGTCCCATCCGGGTGCGGACAAGGATCTGGTTCTGTTTTATCTTCAATTGTTTCGCGCGGTGTCGCCTGGAACAGTGCTGGGATCAGAAAGGACGCCAGTGCCAGCCCCAGCCCCAAGGTAAGGGAAGCGAAGACCGCGATACCAGGGCTGACCCCGACGATGCCAAAGATATACAGCGCTGCAACCTCACGCAGGCCCCAGCCGTTCACCCCAATCGGTATCGACGCGGCGAAGCAGACCACCGATGCGCCTGCCAAAAGGATGGTGAAATCGACATCAGCGCCATAGGCGCGCAGACACAGAGAAAGACAGATTATGGTAATTACCTGGGATGTCGCGACGTAAAATGCGGTGCGCGGAAATTGTTTCAGTGCCTGTCTCACCCCCGCGATGGATCGCAGGCGGTCCGTATAGAATTTTCTGCCCCACCAAAGGCTCAGGGCGGCCGCTAAGGGTATGGCGGTTCCGAATTGCCAGACCGGAACAGTCAGACGGAAGGGGGCACCGCCCTGCTGATGGGACAGGACCAACAGTCCCAACAGGGCCAGAAGACCTGCAATAACGCATGGAACAACCCTGCTCCATTTTGCCTCTTTCGTGATTTTACCTGGGTGCAGAGGACGCCCGTTTTTGAAAGGAGAGGACATCCTGATATGAAGGTGGTGCTTGTGATGCGTTGCGAGGGCGGTGGTCAGCAAAAGCAGAACCAGGACCAATGGCGTGGCGCTCAGAAAAGGGGCGCGTGTGAAACCATTGAAATCTGTGACTTGCACATGCAACAGCGCAAGCGCGAGCAATAAAAGCGTAACGGCAATGGCAAAAATGGCGCGGATGCGCCTTGAGGGGTGGTGCAAGGGAGTCTCTTTTCCTGCTCAATTCGCCAGAAGAATGTGCATTGAAACAGATTCTAAAAAGAAAGGTTGTAAAAATTATCAAAATTGTTGGGCACAAAGTATGCTGGGGCACCCTTAATGGGACGCTGCACCCATTGATTTCAAAAGAAATTTGGTGCCGGATGCAGGAGTCGAACCCGCGACCTTCGGTTTACAAAACCGCTGCTCTACCAGCTGAGCTAATCCGGCCCATAGCGCTTTCACGACTATTCGGATGGGGTCTATCCTTGCTGGCGGTGAAAATCAATCCTCTATTGCGGTGTCTGTGAATTTACAGCGGCAAAAAGAGCGACTGCGGCCGCATTGGAAACATTCAGGGACCCAACGGCGTTCGGGCGCATGGCGATTTTCAGAATTTTATCACAGGCCTCTTCGGTCAGCCGGCGCATGCCGTCGCCTTCCGCGCCCAAAACCAGGGCAATGGGTCGGTCGGTCGGCAGGGCGGACAAGGTTTCCTGTGCTGCGCCCGATAACCCCACAGTCCAATATCCCAATTGCTTGATATCCGCCATTGCACGGGCCAGATTCCCTACCCGGACTAGCGGGGTGGTTTCCAGCGCGCCAGAGGCCGCCTTTGCCAGCACGGCTGTTTCCGGCGGGGCGTGCCGGTCCTGGACGACGACCGCCACCGCCCCGAAAACAGCGGCAGACCTTAAAATTGCCCCGACATTGCGGGGGTCTGTCACCTGATCCAGGATCAGGATCGGATGGCCTTGCTGGGCGTCGGGAAGGTCGGTCAGCGCCAGGGGCTCAAGGGGAAAGACATCTATGGCCAGTCCCTGATGAACTTCATCCGGACCGGTCAGGCGTTCAATTTCGCTGCGTTCGACCAGTTCGGGCGTGATGTCTCGTTGTTCCGCCGCCGCCAGGACGGTTTCCAACGCATTTTTTGTCGCCAGCAAACGATTGATCCGGCGTTCCGGATTTGCCAAAGCCGCCAGAACAGGATGGGTTCCCGTCAGCCAATAGCGATTGCCGCCTGCGGCCTTTGGGCTGCCTTTTCTGTCCTCTTTGCTGCGATTTACTTTTGGGCCGACAGGTGTGCGATCAGGGCCGGACTCGCGTCTGGCCATGGTGTTAGAATGCCCGGTCTTGCGTGCATCTCTGGCGGGGCCTTTGGAACGGGTATGTTTTGTCATGTCTTGGCTCATACGATGAAGTCTGCGCTGCGGCAAGATGGCAGGATACAAAAATATGCCTATATCACGAAATAGGATCAGCCTCTTGGGCCCGCCTGTCAGAATAGTCGTATGTTTTCCAGATATTGTCCGTTGACAAGAACGGGAGGGAACACTAAACCCCGTTTCGCCGTGCGACACGGCTGCGTCGGTATCGTGGAGGGATGCCCGAGTGGTTAAAGGGGACGGACTGTAAATC
>TARA_R100001143_G_scaffold4447_2_pt1 | contig 37259 bp, 33 predicted proteins | sample TARA_R100001143 | Tara Oceans TARA_R100001143 (sample SAMEA2621300) | marine metagenome | biome: marine biome (ENVO:00000447); feature: mesopelagic zone (ENVO:00000213); material: "saline water (ENVO:00002010), including plankton (ENVO:xxxxxxxx)" | depth 800 m | reverse complement strand
CCTTTGTGTCGACGATTGCTTTGACCAGCCCGTCGGTGCGGCGTTCGGCCTGGGCACGGTCGTTTTCGGCAAAATGCCAGCGCAGGACCTTATAGTTTCCAGCCCCCAGTTTCTTTTCCGCCTGGGCCTCGGTCAGGCCAACCTGGGCGATTTCGGGGTCGGTATAGGTGACCCAGGGGACCGCAGTGTGGTCCACTTTGGTCCAGAACATCTTAAACAGCATCTGGCGGATGACGATGCCCGCGTCATAGCCTGCCATATGGGTAAATTGCAGCCCGCCCGTCACGTCGCCAATGGCAAAGATGCGGCGGTTGCTGGTTTTCAGATGGGCATCGACGGTAACGGCCCCGCGCTCCGTCTTAACGCCTGCCTTGTCCAGGTCCAGACCGGCGGTATTGGCGCGGCGGCCCACAGCGACCAGAAGATGGCTGCCGGTAATCACGTCCTGCTTGCCATCCTTTTCCACCGTGGCGGAAATGCCGGTATCGGTGGGGGCGACGCTTTTCAGCGCAGTCTCCTCGCGGATATCCAGACCTTCGGCGCGTAGTCTCTCCAGCACCAGGGCGGTGGCTTCGGGATCATCCTTGGCCAGGGCCTTTGCCATTTCGATGACGGTGACCTTGCACCCCAGGCGGCGATGGGCCAGGGCCATTTCCATGCCGATGGGCCCGCCGCCGATGACCAGCAGGTGGTCGATGGGCTGGTCATTGTCAAAGATGGTTTCATTGGTCCAATAGGGTGTCCTGTCCAGCCCATCGATGGGCGGAACGAAGGCGGTGGAGCCGGTGGCGATGACAAAGTATTTCGCCTGGATTTTTGTATCGCCTGCCTGAACCTCCGCCGGGCCTGTGAAACGGCCAGGCTGCTGTATCACCGTCACGCCCAGGCCCTCAAAACGCTCAACAGAATCATTGGGTTCGATTGCGGCAATCACGCCTTTGACATGGGTGCGAACTTTTTTCCAGTCGACCTTGGGGGTGACGGGCTCGACCCCAAAAATGTCAGAATGGCGCTGGACATGGGCGGCATGACCGGCGGCCAGCAATGCCTTGGACGGCACACAGCCAAAATTCAGGCAATCGCCCCCCATTAAGCCCTTTTCGATTAGGACCACGCGGGCGCCCATCTGGGCAGCACCGGCTGCGACGCTCAACCCGCCAGAGCCTGCGCCGATAATGCAGATATCGGTCTTGATCGTGCCCGTCATAGTCTGTTCCCCATAAAGGCGTTCGTGCTGATGTGAAACAAGGTGGCGATAAGGCCACCTGTTTTGCGATACACATCATCTCACGTTGCCGTGACGAGACTCGATATCATGGCTTTGGGAAAATCCCTAATGCCCGATTGCTGATTTGGGTTGGGCGGTGGGGGGTGATCGGATTTGATTTAAATAGCCATCCGCGCCTGGCGAATTCTGCCCGCAGCAGGGATGTTACAACCGCTGCGACAATACCGCCCGCGATCACGTCGCTTAGGTAATGGGCATTCACCACGACCCGGCACAGGGCGATGCTGGCGGCGATTGTCATGGCTGGATAGATCAGGCGCGGCCACAGAAAGGCGATGACAAAGGCAACGGTAAAGGCGGTTGTGGCATGGCCAGACGGGAAGGATTGATAGGAGGATGTGAAACCAATGGGGTCGATGCCATACCAGTCTTCGGTCAGCAGGACCCTTGGTCTGGCGCGCCCGATCAGCATTTTAAACACTATTGCCGCGATGCCGCTGAGTGCGATGGCGCTGAAGGCAAAGCCGATATAGAGCCCGATCTGTTTGCAAGCCGGGCGCACGGTCTGTGTCTTATCCCACAGGCCAAGCCCGGTCAGGATCAATCCTACAATGCCAAGGGGATAGAGATAATAGGCGGAATCCCCGAAATCCCCCAATTGATGAAACATCCGTCTTTCCGATGGGGCGATCTGGGACAAGGCCTGGGCCAGTGGCGCATCCAGAAATAGGATGAACAGCGGAAGCGATGTCGTCGCCGCCTGTAGTCCCGCGATCCAGGTCGCCTGATGGTCCGGGGCGATTGTGGCGTGAAACCGTTGTTGTAACAGCACCGCTGTAATTGTCATAACGGCCAGAACGGACAGTCCCAGGAACAGAAACCCGGTCAGGAAGGCGATGATCCAAATCAGCATCGCCAGGGCCACAAGCCCAAGTGCCGCAATCGCGACGCCCCCTGCAGACGCGAAGGACTGGCGGGTCTCAGCTGTGGGTATGACATCCTTCGACGGCATGCCGATCCTTCCAATCACAGGGACAGTGAGTCGCCAACGGGTATCCTTTCGTTTCTACAGTTTTGATATGAATGATGGGTGTCATCTGGATGAAGGCCTTAGGGCACTTTTATGGCATGGATGGGCCAGGGACTGTTTTTTAAGGAAAATCGCAGAGGGCATCACAGATCGGTCATAAGGACGCGTTAGGGTGCCCAAAAGTATGCCGCTTGATCGGATTGATTTTTTGATATGATACGCAGTGCTTTCGCCCGTTTCGCGCTTCCGGGTCCCATCGCCCTACCGGTGCTTGCGTTGTTGAGCCTGTTGGTCTTTCTGCCAGGGTTTTTCAGCCTTCCGGCTATGGACCGTGATGAGTCCCGCTTTGCCCAGGCGTCCAAGCAGATGGTGGAAAATGGCGATTTCCTGGACATTCGCTTTCAAGAGACACCCCGTCATAAAAAGCCGATTGGCATTTATTGGCTTCAGGCCGCCTCCGCGCTTGTGTTTGATACATCTGATGCGCCGCAGATTTGGGCCTATCGGGTGCCGTCCTTGGTCGGGGCAATAGTATCAGTGTTGCTGACCTGGGGGCTGGGACGGGTCCTATTTGGCAGGCGCGTTGCGCTTCTGGCAGCCCTGTTTCTGATGGGCAGTGTGCTGTTGGGGTTTGAGGCACGACAGGCCAAGACCGATGCCGTCCTGTTGGCCTGTATCCTGGGGGCTCAACTGTGTCTAGCCATGGCCTATACGGCGCGATCCCAGGATGCGCCGATCGGGCGCAAGACTGCCTATTGCTTCTGGTTACTGCTGGGCATTGGAATATTGATCAAGGGACCGATCATCCTGTTGATCACGGGGGTAACAATTGTGGGCCTGATCGCTGTGGAACGCCGGGTTGATTGGGTCTTCGCCCTGAAACCCTTATCAGGAATGGGGCTGACCTGTCTGATCATCGCCCCATGGTTCATCGCCATCGGGATTGCGACCGGTGGGGCGTTTTTTCAGGAAGCGGTGGGGCAGGATCTGGCAGGTAAAATCCTGTCGGGGCAGGAATCTCACGGTGCGCCGCCTGGATACTATCTGCTGACCGTGTGGCTGACATTCTGGCCGTTCGGACTGTTTGCCGGGCTGGGCCTGTTGTGGGGGATTCGGAACTTTTCGACGCCAGGGGCCCGGTTTGCGCTGGCATGGTTGATCCCCAACTGGATCCTGTTTGAACTGATCGCAACGAAACTGCCGCATTATGTTTTGCCGTTGTATCCCGCCCTGGCGGTGTTGTGCGCGGTGGCGCTGGTGCAGGAAATGCCACGGGACAGACTGTTTCGGATCTGCAAAGTGCTGGGGCTTGGCATGACGGCCCTGATAACGGTGGCATTGATGGTGGCCGCTGGCGCGGTTCTGGTGTTGTATGGCGACCCCTTATCCTTTTGGCTTGTTCCGGCGATTCTGGCGGGAACCGCCATGCTGGGATTGCTGTGGCGTCAATTCCATGACGGGGCACAATTGGATCTGGGCATCCTGCCACTCTTTCTGGCGGGCATATGCCTGATCGGGTCGATATTTCAGGGTGTCCTTCCTGCTGCTCAGGATTTCTGGATTTCAGAATCTGTTGCGGATGTTGTGTCTCAACATCGGCAAACCTGTCCGAATGCGCCATTCGCTATTGTTGGATATTCAGAGCCCAGCCTGGTTTTCCTGGCAGGCACAGAAACGTATTTCACCTCAGTTGAGGGGGCGGCAGTATCCTATCTGGCTGATCCGACCTGCGCCCTTGTGGCCATCCCAGAAGCGGCCGTGCCGGACTTTCAGCAACGGGTCGAAGTATCGGGTGTCATGGCGTCTTCAATCGCACATATTCAGGGTTTCAATTACAATGGAGGTAAGCGGGTTGGGTTGATAATGTTTTCCGGTACTGAATAATTAAGATTTAATTGCGGCCTTCTTTGGTGAATTTAATATTAAAAATGTAATACTTGAAATCTAAAATATAAAAAAGCAAATCAACCTATATATTTAGTAATCAGCATCGAGCAAACATTCATAATTTATAAAGATAAACCTGTTTTAGAAGGGGCATAATGGCGCATTTTTTAAAAATATTGTGCGCTTTTTGACGTTTTGTCGAATTATGATATGGATAAGCTAATAGATTACTAAGCGAACCCAATCAAATGACGTTCGCATAATAAAAATGTGTGGTGCTGTACCAAAATAAAAAAAGCCCACCGCGGTTAGAAGGAGGGGATTCGCCAATATTGTGGCAACCATCAGGTATGCGTCAGTCAGGATGGCATTTACACCATCAGAGTCTGTGTCGGACGCATTCAACAGAAAAAAGCCAACACTATTGCGAGTCCATTTCTGGAATGGATTTTGACAGACAAGTAGACGTATTACGCGGGGTGCGTGACGGCTGCTGACTTATGATAACACTCACCTAAAGAAGGGGGACATTATGTCTGACCAAGGGGGTAATCAGGGAATACCTGAGCCTGAAGGAGCGGTCGAAAAAATTGAGACCGATTACGAAATCGGCCAAAACAACGTCGAAGGGGAGCTTTGGCGGATTGGCTTTGATATTCACAACCCGGTTTTCATGATTTCCGGATTGTCGATTATCGCGTTCGTGTTCTATGCGCTGGCTTTGCCGGAACAGTCCGGGGCGCTTTTCAGCTATCTTTTCTCTACTGTGACGCAGGGCTTTGACTGGTTCTTCATGCTGGCGGGGGATATTTTTGTCGTCTTCTGTCTGGCGCTGATTGTCAGCCCGCTTGGGAAAGTGCGGCTTGGTGGCAAGGAAGCAACGCCTGACTTCACCTATATCGGCTGGTTTGCAATGTTGTTCGCGGCGGGCATGGGCATCGGGTTGATGTTCTATGGCGTGTCTGAACCGATGAGCCATTTCGCCAGTTCAATGGGTGGTACCAGCGTAGAAAATGGGGTCCGTACCGATTGGGCACCGTTGGGCGCAGCCGCTGGAAATGAAGCGGAATCATTGCGTCTAGGGATGGCGGCGACGATTTACCATTGGGGTCTGCACCCCTGGGCGATCTATGCTGTGGTGGCCCTGGCGCTGGCTCTGTTCAGCTATAACAAGGGTCTGCCACTGACGATCCGCTCTGCCTTTTATCCGATCTTTGGGGATCGGGTCTGGGGTTGGACCGGTCACGTCATCGATATCCTGGCTGTGTTTGCAACGCTGTTCGGTCTGGCCACATCCCTTGGTTTTGGGGCGACACAGGCCAATGCCGGTTTGAATGAATTGTTTGGTGTGCCTGTCAGCGACACAACAGAAGTGCTGTTGATTTCGGGTATTACTGCGGTCGCGTTGATTTCAGTTCTGCGCGGTCTTGAAGGCGGCGTGAAGATCCTGTCCGAGATTAATATGGGACTGGCCGCCTTGCTGTTGCTGTTCGTATTGTTCGTTGGCCCGACAGTCGCGATTCTGACTGGCTTTGTGTCAAATCTGGGCAGCTATCTGGAATATCTGCCAGCCCTGTCCAATCCCTTTGGGCGTGAAGATGTGAACTTCAGTCAGGGTTGGACATCCTTCTATTGGGCCTGGTGGATTTCATGGTCGCCCTTCGTCGGCATGTTCATCGCGCGCGTCAGCCGGGGTCGCACGGTTCGGGAGTTCCTGGTCTGTGTGCTGTTGATTCCGTCCCTGGTCTGCGTTTTGTGGATGACCGTGTTCGGTGGCGTTGCCATTCAGCAGGTCATTCAGGACGGCTATACTTTGGCCCAGAATGCCCCCCTTGAACTGAAACTGTTCAAGATGCTGGATGCCTTGCCCCTGTCGACCATCACGTCGGTGATCGGGATTGTTCTGGTGATCGTGTTCTTCGTCACATCATCTGACAGCGGATCGCTGGTGATCGATACGATCACGGCGGGCGGTAAAGTGGATGCCCCGGTGCCCCAGCGTGTTTTCTGGTGCATCTTTGAAGGGGCCGTTGCCATCGTCCTGTTGTTGTCTGTGGGGGGCTTGTCTTCCCTGCAATCCATGGTGATTTCAACGGGTCTACCGTTTACCGTGGTGTTGCTGGTGATGTGCTATGCCATCTTCCGCGGCTTGCTGGCGGAACCACGCAAGTAAGTCTCTTGCACTGTGACCTGGAAAGGGGCGCTGGAGGAAATCTTCAGCGCCTCTTTTCATTTCAGGCCAGGCTCATTTCCGTCATGCGCCGCTGCAGGGCCAGCAAGTCCTGCCAGGCCTGACGCTTGGCGGATGGTGTTTTCAGCAGATAGGCCGGGTGAAGGGTCGCAAGTGCTGGAAGCGACGTTTCCCCGATTTGGATATCAAACCAGGTGCCACGGCTGCGGGTGATACCCTGTTTCGGGCCAACCGACGTGATCAGGCTATTGACCGCCTGACCGCCTGCCAGAAGCAACAGCTTTGGGCCGACCAATGAAATCTGTTTTTCCAGAAATGGGCGACAAATGGCCATTTCGCCATCCGTGGGGGATCGATTACCCGCCGGTCGCCAAAAGACGGGGCTGGAGAGATAAACATCCCCGCGCGACAGACCAATCGCTTGCAGCATCTTATCCAGCAGCGCCCCGGTTTGGGCCACAAAGGGGGCCCCGGCCCGATCTTCTTCCGTATCGGGCGCATCGCCGATCAGCATTATAGGTGCCCCCACAGACCCTGCGCCAAAGACCATGTTTTTTGCGTGAAACCGTAATTCACAGCCTTCAAAACGCCCCAGTGCAGCGGATAGCTCTTCCAGGCTTGTGCAGGCTTGCGCTGCTGCCTTGGCCTGCTCCACCGCCTCAGCTGCGCCCAATGGGGCATCGGCGCTGGGCTTGGCACGGTTTGCTGTTGGGAATGCCGTGGACGTCTTGGCCTGCGAAAGCGTGCTTTCAGCCGCCGCACGCCTCGCAGCCTGACGCGCCTGTGCTTCCGCATAGCGGTCACAGGGCTGATCTGCCAATGCCTCATCCGCGCCCATGGCAATTTGCCATTCCAGCGCTGATATCAGGGCTTTTACGTCGCCATCCAACACGTTACCGTCGCCAACCGTGATTGCTATTTTGGGCTTCTGGGCTATTGTGCCCGCCGAAACCTATTCCGCCAAGTCGCCTGATAAAGAAGATAAGGATCGATTAATATGTCCGACGCTGTGGTTCGTGAAAGCATGGAATATGATGTGGTGATTGTGGGGGCTGGCCCCTCCGGTCTGTCCACCGCCATTCGCTTGAAACAGCTGGAACAGGAAACCGGCAAGGAAATCGCCGTTTGCGTCATTGAAAAGGGTGCGGAAGTCGGTGCCCATATCCTTTCTGGTGCGGTTCTGGAGCCCCGGGCCCTGAACGAACTGATCCCCGATTGGCAGGATAAGGGCGCGCCGTTGGATACGCCGGCGACGGATGATCATTTCCTGTTTTTGACGGAAACTAAGGCGTTCAGAATGCCAACGCCGCCGCAGATGAACAATCACGGCAACTATATCATCTCGCTGGGGAATTTCTGTCGCTGGCTGGCGGAACAGGCTGAGGCGATGGGTGTTGAAATCTATCCGGGCTTTGCGGCTGCTGAAATCCTGTACCACGAAGATGGCAGTGTGAAAGGTGTGGCGACCGGCGATATGGGCCGCCTGAAAGATGGCAGCGAAGGGCCGATGTTCCAGCCCGGTATGGAATTGTGGGCCAAGCAGACCGTCTTTTCCGAAGGCTGTCGTGGCAGCCTGGGCAAGATGCTGATGGAAAAATTTGACCTGCGCAAGGATGCTGAGCCTCAGACCTATGGCCTGGGCATGAAGGAATTGTGGGAAATTGATCCAGCAAAATCCCAGCCCGGCAAGATCATTCACACGACCGGCTGGCCGATGGATTCCAAAACCTATGGCGGGTCATTCCTGTATCATCTGAATGGCAATCAGGTTGCGATTGGCTATGTGATTGGCCTGGACTATGAAAATCCAAACCTGTTCCCCTATATGGAATTCCAGCGCTTCAAGCATCACCCGGAAATCAAGAAAATCCTGGACGGTGGTAAGCGCATTTCCTATGGGGCGCGTGCCTTGAACGAGGGTGGTTATCAGTCGATCCCGAAACTGACCTTCCCCGGTGGTGTGATGGTCGGTTGTGAGGCCGGGTTCCTGAATGTGCCGAAGATCAAGGGCACCCATACCGCGATGAAATCAGGCATGACCGCTGCCGAAGCACTCTTCGCCGCGCTGACTGGCGATGGCGAGGCCCCGCGCGAAATCACCGCCTATGAAGAGGCATTGAAGAAAAGCTGGGTCTGGGACGAGCTGTATGGCGTGCGCAACATCCGCCCGTCCTTCAAATGGGGCTTCTGGGCAGCACTTGTCTATTCCGGTCTGGATACCTTCCTGTTCCGGGGCAAGGCCCCCTGGACCCTGCACCATCACGGGCCGGACCATAAGTCGCTGAAACCGGCAAAGGACTGCCGGAAAATCGATTATCCGAAACCCGATGGCGTCATCAGCTTCGACCGCCTGACCAATGTCGCCTTTTCCGGCACCAATCATGAGGAAGACCAGCCGGTCCATCTGCAATTGAAAGATGCTTCCGTTCCGGTCGACATCAATCTGGCACTCTATGACGAGCCCGCACAACGCTATTGCCCGGCTGGGGTCTATGAGATTGTACGGGACTCAGACGGTGGCAATCCGCGCCTGCAGATCAACCATCAGAACTGCGTCCACTGCAAAACCTGTGACATCAAGGACCCCACCCAAAACATCAACTGGGTCGTCCCCCAAGGCGGCGAGGGCCCAACCTACCCGAATATGTAGGGGGTCCTCATACATAAAGCCGAGGGACGCTGGCGGTGGTGGTTTGTTTTCGGTCTTGGCTGGGGGAGAGTCCGAACTGGTTGCGATAGGCGCGGGAGAAGGTGGGGAGGCTGTCGAATCCGGTTTCAGCGGCGATTTCACCGATGCCCAATGTGGTTTGCTGTAGCAGGTTTTGCGCGCGGGTCAGGCGCAGGGCCAGGTAATGGGCCTGGGGGCTGTGTCCGGTCCCTTTCTGAAAATGACGCTCCAGCGTCCGTTGGCTGGATCCAAGCTGTTCTGCCAGATCGGGAAGGGCGATGGGGTCATTGATATGGCGGGTCATAAGGGCGATTGCCTTGGTGACCAATGGGCTGTCTCCAGACGTCAGACTGTTTGCCGTTTCGGGACGCCCCTGCTGATATAGCAGATGAATTCGGACAGTTCGGGCCAGGTCCGTGCCCGCATCTTCCTCAATCAACTGCAAGGCCAGGTCGATGGCGCTGGCCCCCCCGGCGCAGGTCAGGCAGCGGCCCGCCCGATTGACGGGCGCATCGCTAAGGCGGATATCGGGGAAGTCTTCTTCAAATCCATCGCGATTGGCCCAATGAATGGCGGCCTCTCGCCCCGTCAGAAGGCCCGCCCGTGCCATCGCTACGCCGCCCGTTTCCAACCCCACCACGCGCGCGCCAAACCGGTGTGCCGCCCTTAAAAAACCGGCAACGCCCGGTGCATTTGCAAGCCCGTGGGGATCGAAACTGGATACCGCGAAAACGATATCCATCTTTCGTGCGGATACCGTTTCCAGTGGATCGGTGCTGATCGCATGATTGCCAAAGGCCAGGATCGGACCCCCATGGGCAGAGACGGTATCCCAGGTATAGAGCGATTTTCCAGCCTGCCAGTTTGCCACAAAGAAGGCATCGGTGATCGCAGCCAAGGTGATCAGGCTGAATCCGTCATGCAGGATGAAGCAGCAACGTATTGTCATTCAAATATTTAACACTATTCGACATTACTTTGTCGATCTTTGTGTATGTCATGCCCTAAATCCGGATAGCTTCTGGGAAACTTATTCTACAGCAGGAGTGCGACTTGATGTTTGCCGACAAGAAAATCCTTTGGGAAACGGATCGACCTGAGACGGATCTGACCCTTCCGGCGCGCTATTATTACGACGCGGATATCTTTCAGCGAGAGGCGGAGACGATCTTTTATCCGTCCTGGCATTGCGTCTGTCACGATACAGAAGTCCCGGAAGCTGGCGACTATGTGAAGTTTGATCTGTTGACGCAAAGTGTGATTGTGGTGCGGGGCGATGATGGTCAGGTGCGCGCCTTTCACAATGTCTGTCAGCATCGCGGCACGCAATTGGTGGAAGATCGTCGCGGGCGGTTCAAACAGGCAATCACCTGTCCGTATCATGCCTGGACCTATGCCTTTGATGGCGACCTGAAGATCGCGCCGCGTGCCAATACGCTGGAGGGGTTCAATGCCGCAGATTATGGCCTGAAGGAAGTCCGCGCGGAGAATTATGGCGGCTTTTGGTATATTAATATGGACCGCAACGCGACGCCGATTGCCGAAGAAATGGACGGCGCCCTGGACGCGATGCGCCCGTATTTCCCGGATCTGGATGACATCACCTTTGTGGAAGAGGTGGAGTATGTCGTCGATGCGAACTGGAAAATCGTCACAGATAACGCGATTGAGGGTTATCACTTCAAACTGTCGGGCCCAGTCCATAAGGAACTGGCATCGTTGATTGATTTCAAGGGGTATGACCTTCAGGAGCACGGCCATTGGTGGGACTTTAAAGGTCCGCCGAAGAAGGTGAAGACAGCCTTTGGTCATCCTGTTGCGGGGGAAAAGTATCAGACGGACTGGTTCTATAATATCCAGCTATGGCCGATGACGACGCTGTATGCCTTTCCCTATGCCGATGTGATCGGCACATTTAATTCAATCCCGCTGGGGCCGGAAAAAACGCTGCTGCGGTTTGGGCATTACTGTCCGAAATCCCGCCCCCAAAGCGCGCTCAGCCGTGCGGCGATGGATTGGTTCAATACCCAATTGGGACCGGAAGATATCTGGCTCAATCTGCTGGTCCAGCGGGGCGTTCATTCCTTTGGCTTTGATCAGGGGCGCTATCTGATCGATGAGGAGCGGGGGCCGAACAGTGAGCATCTGGTGCATCACTTTCATAAGCTGATTTATGATGCGTTGACTGGGGATCGGTCCTTTCCCCGGTCAGCGGCGGCGGAATAATGGCTGTGGCAACAGGATCGGATTATATCATCATCGGGGCCGGGTCGGCGGGCTGTGTGCTGGCCAATCGATTGAGCGCAAATCCCAAGAACTCTGTTCTGTTGGTGGAAGCCGGGCCCGATGACAATGACTGGACCCTGAAGATGCCGTCGGCCCTGACCATCGCGTTGGGGCGGACAAAGCACAATTGGGCCTATAAGGGAGAGCCGGAACCGGGCCTGAACAACCGCGTCTTAAAGCATGACCGCGGCAAGGTGCTGGGGGGATCATCCTCCATCAACGGCATGGTGTGTATTCGCGGCCATGCCAGAGATTATGACACCTGGCGACAGATGGGCTGTGACGGTTGGGGCTATGCCGATGTGCTGCCCTATTTCAAGCGGCTGGAAAGCTATGCCGGGGGCGATGATGAGTATCGCGGTACGGATGGGCCGTTGAAAGTCACCCGCCCGCCAGCAGAAAATCCGATCTTTCAGGCCTTTCTGGATGCGGGAGAACAGGCGGGTTATCCCCGCACCAGGGATATTTGTGGCCAGGTGCAAGAAGGCTTTGGCCTGTTGGACAGCACGGTCCATGGGGGCCAGCGCTGGAGCGCGGTGCGCGCCTATCTGGATCCAATCCGGTCACGCCCCAATCTTAAGATTCTGACGGAAACACGAACGCACCGAATCCTGTTTCAGGACAAAAAGGCGGTTGGTATCGAAGTTCAGGATAAATCCGGGTCGATACGGCAGCATCATGCCACTAAGGAGGTGATCCTGTCGTCTGGTGCGGTGGCGTCGCCCCATCTGCTTATGGTTTCTGGTATTGGTGCGGCGGCGCATCTGCGCGATCATGGCATTCCGGTTATCGCAGACCGTCCCGGCGTTGGCGAAAACCTGAATGAACATCCAGACTTTGTGATGAAGTATCTGTGTCGCCAACCTGTCTCTCTTTTCCCCCATACGCGGGGCCTGGGGAAGATAAAGATCGGCCTGCAATGGTTCCTGTCCCGAAGCGGGGTGGCAGCGTCCAATCAATTTGATACCGTTGCCTGCATCCGGTCCAGTGCCGGGGTGGATTATCCAGATATCCAGTTGACCATTGTGCCCATTGCGGTGGAGGAAGGGTCCGTCAATCCGATGGCGGTTCATTCCTTCCAGATCCATGTCGGCCTGATGCGGGCCCATAGTCGGGGGCGGGTATTCCTGAAAAGCAATGACCCAACGGCACAGGCCGGTATCCTGGTAAATTACCTGAAAGACCCAAGGGATCGTGAAATTTTGCGAAAGGGTATCCGATTGGTCCGGGAACTGATTTCCCAACCACGTTTTCAAGACGTCGCTGGCGAGGAGATCTTCCCTGGACCCGCCTATCAAACGGATGCGGAACTTGATGACATGCTGACAAAGGCGGTCGATACCCAGTGGCATCTGTCTGGCACCTGCAAGATGGGCTCTGCCCAGGATACAATGGCGGTCTGTGATTCTCAGGGGCGTGTCTTTGGTGTGGACAATCTAAGGGTCGTGGATGCGTCCCTGATGCCAATCGTTGTGAATGGCAACACCAATTGCCCAACCCTGATGATCGCAGAAAAGATGAGCGACGCCATTTTGGGTCACTCCCCCTTGCCACGCGAAGACCGTGATGTCTGGCAGAACCCCGCCTGGGAAACCGCACAGCGATAGGATTAGTAATTTCTACTGTAGCCTGTAGGGGCGACTCTATCCACGCCCTCCCCCTTGAGGGGGGGAGGGGTAAAAGAGGGGACAACAGAGAACTAAAGGTCCAATCGGCATCAGCCGCGCAAGCTGCCCACTTTGGCGAGGCTGGCGGGCAGGTCGTGGCCATATTTTTCGGTCACGATGGAAACGATGCGGGTGACTTCATCCTTACCCAGCGTATCCATCAATTCGCACGGGGCCTTGCCAAAGCGCAGGGCCAGGCCCGCGCCCATGTCTATATCGGCCGGGCTGGCGACATCTTCGTCCAGGGATTGCAGGACCGGCAGGAAGGTGGCTGCGCGCAGGCGGTCGGCGATGATCGCATCGCTTTCGGCAGAGCCCGTGGCATCGTCGCCGATTTCAAATTCATAATCCGTATCCCCGCGATCTGCCAAGCCTTTGGCCAGGGCATAGAAGGCACCGTGCGGGCCCAGATTGCGTTGGGCATGGAACATGATTTTCGGCTTCACCAGATTCATCACCAGGAAGGGGCCCGCTGCGACGCCCAGGCAATCCTGTGCCACGCGGTCGATCTGGGCGGTGGTGCCAACGCCCTCATCCAACAGGCGCACCGCTTCATTGCCATAGGGCACGAAGAAACGGTTGATGGCGAATCCATAGGCATCCTTGCACGGAATGGGCTTCTTGGCGGTTTCCGTGATGAAGGTGACGCATTTCTGGAACAGCGTGTCGTCGGTCTTCTCGCCCTTCACCACTTCCACAATCGGATTGATCGCGGCTGGATTGAAATAATGCAGACCCAGGAAGCGGGTTGGGTCTTCAACGGTTTCCGCCAGTTCGGAGACCCGCAGGGCAGACGTATTGGTTGCAACCACGGTGGTGGGTTTCAAATGCGCGTTCAGCCGTTTGAACAGATCTTCCTTAACGCTGAATTCTTCAAAAATCGCCTCAATGATCAGATCACAGTCCGTAAGGGCGGAAAGGTCTGTCGCGCCCGTCAGTTTCCCATAGGCTTGATCCGCGTCCTGCGTGCTCATTTTGCCCTTTTCGGCGGCGCGATCATAGAATTTCTTGGCAGCGGCCAGACCCCGATCAACGGCGGCCTGGCTGGTATCTACCAGAACGACAGCAACGCCTTGTTGACCCAAAGAAGTTGCAATGCCTGATCCCATTGTCCCGGCACCAATAATACCTACGGTCTTAAAAATCATGATCTCACTCCCTCAATGTCAAAATGGTTGGTTCCTACCTAATGCCGCAATGCAATATTGTCGAGGGTCCTATCCCGCATTCCGCGCCCAAAGGACGATCTGGGTGCACCGGAACAGGGCGATGGGACGATCGGGCCTTGCATCTGAAAAGACTTCCGCATCCCAGACCTGGGTGGTGCGGCCCTGATGTTTGGCATGGGCGCGACAGATCAGGCTTCCCTTGCGTGCGGTTCCCATATGGTTGGATTTCAGTTCCGCCGTGGTGAAGCCTTCGGCCCCTTCCGGTAAATCGGCAAAGGTTCCATAGCCACAGCATGTATCGGCCAGGGCAACGACAGACGCTGCATGGAGGAACCCATTGGGGGCCAACAGATTGGGCGTGATTTTCATACGCCCCTTGCTGACACCGTCGCCTGCATCGGTGATTTCGATGCCCAACAAGGATACCAGCGTTCCATTTGCGCGTTCTCTTAATATTTCGGGGTCAATTTTCGGCATTCCGGGTTCCTTTACGGTTAGGCGCTAATGGTCTTTGCTTTGAAGCCACACAAGTCATTGACAATACACGCCCCACAATCCGGTTTGCGCGCCTTGCAGATGTAACGACCATGCAAGATCAGCCAGTGATGCGCATGGCGCAGAAATTCTTTCGGGATCCGCTTTTCCAGCTTCAATTCGACTTCCAGGGGCGTCTTGCCCTTTGCCATGCCGGTGCGATTGCCAACCCGGAACAGATGCGTATCAACGGCGATGGTTGCTGCGCCAAAGGCGATGTTCAACACAACATTGGCGGTCTTGCGTCCAACACCGGGCAGCGTTTCCAGTGCGGCGCGATCCTGTGGCACGACGCCCCCAAAGTCCCGCACCAGAATTTCGGCGGCCTGCATCACATTCTTGGCCTTGGAATTATACAGCCCAATCGTTTTGATGTGATCCTTCAGGGGGCCTTCCCCCAGGGCCAGCATATCCTGTGGGGTTGAGACGATTTCAAACAGTCGCTGCGTTGCCTTGTTCACGCCAATATCGGTTGCCTGTGCAGACAGGGCGACCGCCACCAGCAACGTATAGGGGTTGGTCCAGTTAAGCTCCCCCTTGGGTTCTGGATTTGCCGCTTGCAAGCGGGCGAAAAATTCGTGGATGTCGGCTTTTTTCATGAATGGGCAATTCGATTGTTTGGATTGGTCGGCCTGTGAGTCACCGGGCACATTAAAGAAGCCATGGTCACCAAGAAAGCATTTCTCTCGCATGCGGGCGCTTTACGACGTTGGAATTCGCGCTAATCTATGGGGTATGCGCGACACTCAGGAACAGACCATCTATCTTGATGCGACGCTGCGGCCGCACCGCAGCCTGGACCAGCGCGGATTCCTGATTGTGATGGTTGCGATTGGGGGCTGTGGTTTCCTGATTGGGCTGGCGTTTTTTCTGGCTGGGGCCTGGCCCGTGGCCGGATTCTGTGGCCTGGAAATCGCCCTGGTCTATATCGCCTTCAGGCTTAATTTCCGGGACGCGCGGCGGTGTGAGCATTTATTGATGACCGATGATGGCTTGCACATCGTGCAAACAGATCCGTCGGGCACCATCCAGCATATCCGGCTGGAACCCAGCTGGTTGACGGTGCAAATGGATGATCCACCGCGCCATGAGAGTCAGTTGATCCTGAAAAGTCATGGTCAGGGTCTGGAAATCGGGCGTTTCCTGCAACCCTATGAGCGCTTTGAGGTCGCCCAGGCCTTGCGGGATGCAATCCAGCGCTATTGCACGGCCTTGGCATGAGGGGCGGGCTGTGTATCGATAGACCGGATCAAGGCGGGAACTTCGAGTGCCAGCGTCAGGCCGCGCGCGAACAGGAATATATGCAAGGCTGCCCATAATCCATCATTGCCGAATTGTTGGGTCAGCACCCATTCTGAAACAAAATAAACCGCAATAGAAATCAGCATGCCATTGCGCAGGGCGGCGGATCGGGTTGCGCCAACGAAAATCCCATCCAGCACGAACGCCCAGACGGCTGTTATAGGCAGGAACGCGGCCCATAACATGAAATTTGCGGAGACATCGCGCACAGGCATTTGATCGGTCATCAGGGCGACGATCTGATTGCCAAAAACATAGAAGACCAGCACGGCGATCAGGGAAACGAGACCGCCCCATAATAGGGACAAGCGCATAACCTTTATAAAGATATCCCGGCTGCGCTGTCCGACAGCCTTTCCAATCAGAATTTCCGCCGCATTGGCAAAGGCATCCAATCCATAGGAACTGAGATCCAGAAAGATCAGCAGCACCAGGTTCGCCGCCAACGTGACCGTCCCCAATTCCGCGCCGACAATTTTGAAATGGGCGAAAGCGATCAACAGACAGAAGGTTCGAATCAACAGGTCCCGATTAACACCAAACAGGCGACGCAACCCTGCGGGCTCCAGCACACTGACCCAATCGGGCAGCAGGGATTGTCCCAGATGTCGCAACCGGCGTGCAATGAAATACAGGCCAAGGGCAGCACCAACCAGCTCGCCAATGACGGTGGCCAGGGCAACACCTTCAATGCCCCAATCGAACCCGAAGACGAACACAAAATCCAGTACGACATTGACCAGATTGGTGACGATCTGGATCGTGACTGGCAGGCGCATGCTGCCAAAACCGAACATCCACCCCAATACGACCAGATTCAAAAGGGCTGCCGGTGCGCCCCAGATGCGAATATTGAAATAGGACAGGCCTAACGTTTGAACCGTTTCCGTCGCCTCGGTCAGTTGGAAAGCATATCGGCCAATCGGATCCTGAAAGACCATCATGAGGATCGCCAATGCGATTGCAATCAGGCCGCCGCGATACAGAATGATGCGGACCTCTGCGGCATCACCACGGCCATCCGCCTGGGCGGTCAGGCCGATTGTGCTCATGCGCAGAAAGCTGAAGCTGAAATACAGGGTGGAGAATATCATCGCCCCCAGGCCGACAGCCGCAAGTCCGCTGGGATCTGGCAGATGGCCCATCACGGCGGTATCGACCATGCCCGGCAGGGGAACCGATAAATTTGCCAGCACAATGGGTCCTGCCAAGGCGAACAGGCGGCGGTTCCAATTTGTTGTGTCCGGGGACTGGGTGGGCGCTGATGTCATTTTCGCTATTTGCCCGGTTTTTTCGGATGCGGCAAGTTTGTGAAATGAGTCTCTGTATGGTCACAACAGATGTGTTATACTGCACGGATTAGCTGTGGATCAGGGTCCTGGAAGTGTTCATTTCTGAAGGCGCGGCGACAATGATCGAAGTAGATTATACCAATTATTGCAGCATTCAGGCGGAATGGGCCGCGGGCCTGTTGCGGGCGGCGAGTCATCCGGAATTTATGCCTGCCGGTTACTGTGAGGATATGACCGCCATTGCCAAAGGTATTCAGGCGCGGCTGACGGATGGGCGGCATTACTGTCGCATTACCATTCCGGCCCATATTACCAGTCAGGATTGACGCCCGGCAGGGTTGCCCGCGCGCGCAGGACGAATGTTGGGTCAATATCGGCCGCCGCGGCGAAGTCCAACAGATCAGGCTCGTGCCCCAAAATATGATCCAGAACCCCACCCAGAAAGGCCGGGTCGGAAATGCGGTTGCGCAGGTCATTTTGGTCCAATCCGGACAGGGCCAGGAATCGGTCCAGCCGATCCTCATCCTCCATCAGAAAACTTAATGCCTGAAGTGCCAAGGTTTCCGCCTGCTCTTGCTTCATTGCTGCCTCATCGAACGAATAGGGCTAGTGTCCCTGTGACATTCGCGATATCACGCGCGACCGCTAGCGAAAAGGATTTAGACCCATCGTGACCGAATCGACCGCGCTGCAACGCTTTTGGGCGGGCCTGCTGATTTATAAAGACAGGCGCATTGTTCTGATCGCCCTGATGGGCATTGCAAGCGGCCTGCCGCTGTTGCTGACCTTAAGCACGCTTGGCTATTGGTTGCGGACACAAGGGCTGGACCTGACGTCGATTGGCTTGTTTGCGGTTGTGGGAACCCCCTATGCGTTAAAATTCCTGTGGGCACCGGTGATTGATAAAATATCATTGCCGTTTTTTACCCCGTTACTGGGTCAGCGCCGGGGCTGGGCATTGTTCATTCAGATCTTGCTGATGGCCGCGATTGCGTCCCTTGGATTTACAGATCCTGTTGTCGCGCTGGCCCCGGTTGCGATACTGACCACGTTGATCGGCTTCTTATCCGCCAGCCAGGACGTGGTGCTGGATGCCCTGCGCATCGAGCTTCTGGAAGAGGAAGAGCAGGGGGCCGGCGCGGCGGCAACACAGGGCGGGTATCGAATCGGCCTGCTGATTTCCGGGGCCGGCGTTCTGTTTCTCTCGGATTATGTGTCCTGGGCTGTGGTTTTTGTGTGTTTATCGGTTTTCATGACCTTGGGAATGTTGGCGGTTTTACTGGTCAAGGAACCCGACCACCCAAAGACCGCTGAAATCAGGGACATGGCGACCTTTATAAAGGTCGGCGTGGTCTCTCCCTTTTCAGAATTTCTGGTGCGGCCCGGTGCCTTTGTAATTCTGACATTTGTATTGTTATACAAATTTGGCGATGCCATCGGGGGCACCATGGCCAATCCCTTCTATGTCGATATGGGCTTTACTGGCACTGATATCGCCTTGGTCAGTAAAACAGCGGGCATTGTTGCGACCATGCTGGGGGTGTTTGCCGGGGGCGTGCTGGTCCGGGCGATCGGGCTGTTCCCCTCTCTTGTCATTGGCGGTATTCTGCAAGCGGCGACGAATATGCTGTATGCCTGGGTGGCGGTATCGGGCACCGATGTCAGTGTGTTGGCGATTGCGATCTGGGGCGATAATTTTACCGGTGGGCTGGGATCTGCGGCCTTCATCGCCTATCTGTCGGTGCTGTGTAATCGGGAGTTCACGGCGACACAGTATGCCTTGCTGACATCGTTTATGGCATTTGGTCGCACTTTGTTATCAACCCCCAGCGGGTGGCTGGTTGAACAAGTCGGATGGGCGGAATTTTTCATCATGACCGCGTTTCTGGCGGTCCCTGGCCTGGTCTTGATCTTCGTATTGTCCCGCTACAAGGCCTATAGGCCAACAAAGTCAGCCGATTGACTGTTTTTGCATTGCGACGATTTCTCCCATGTTGCGGTGCAGCAATTTAAGTACTATCTAAGGGATCAGACATTGGTGGCCGGCTGCGGTTGCCGCGGATAAATGAAAAGGAAGTTTTATGCGGATTGAGTTGCTTGCCACAGGCGTTGCGCCACCTTGGGACGTGAATGTTGTGATCGAAGTCCCCCAAGGGGCGGAACCGGTGAAATATGAGTTGGATAAGGATTCCGGCGCGCTGTATGTCGACCGTTTCCTGCATACCGCCATGTTTTATCCGGCAAATTATGGCTTTATTCCGCATACTTTATGTGGGGATGGCGACCCGATTGATGTGCTGGTTGTCGGGCGTGTGCCCGTGGTACCGGGCAGTATCGTGCGGTCGCGGCCAGTTGGCGTCATGATGATGGAAGACGAAAGCGGCATGGATGAAAAAATCATCGCCGTACCCCACAGCAAGCTGCATCCCTATTATGATGAAGTGACAGATTATACGGATCTGCCAAAGATTCTGATCGATCAGATTGCCCATTTCTTCGCCCATTATAAGGACCTTGAGCCTGGTAAATGGGCCAAGATCATCGGATGGGCGGATTCGAAAAAGGCTGCAGAGATGATTGAGGCTTCCATTGTCGCCCATAACGAAAGTGTGGCGGCAAAATAGGCAGGCCTCCAAGAGCAAATCCCGAACAAACGGGATCGTTTGTGACGACGTATTTGCTCAGAAAATAAGTGGTTAGAGTATCCTGTGTGAGCGCATGCGAGCGCATGATGCTCTAGCCGAAAGCTGGAGAAATGTCGGTAGCGCAGATGAATGAAGCTAACAGTTCCAACGACAATCGGATCGCCGTTATTGATGGCGATATCACACGGTTGACCGTGGACGCGATTGTGAACGCCGCGAATGAACCCCTGATCGGGGGTGGGGGCGTTGACGGGGCCATTCATCATGCAGCCGGACCGGAAATGATGGAATATTGCGCCGGTCTGGGGGGATGCCCGACCGGTGAAGCCCGCATCACCCCGGGCTTTCGATTGGCGGCACGCCACGTCATTCATACCGTCGGGCCGATCTGGATTGATGGACAATCGGGAGAGGCCAGATTTCTGGCATCCTGTTATCGCAATTGTTTACAGTTGGCTGTGGAAAATGATGTGCGCAGTCTGGCATTTCCGGCAATTTCCACTGGGGCTTATGGCTATCCGGCGGAATTGGCTGTCGAGATTGCAATCTCGACCGTGTATGATGAATTGGCACAGAGTTCTTCTATTGAACACGTGATTTTCTGTTGTTGGGGGTCGGCAATGACCGACCTGTATAATCGGGTTCTGGCACAGAAAATTCACAAGAACGGATAAGATTCAGGGACGGGACAACGGCTTTTGCAGGCGTAAAGCGATTGACTGAAATCGCGCAACTATGAAGGTGCCCCATGTCCGTACGTGACCTAGAATATTTGTTCAATCCACGCTCTATCGCCTTGATTGGCGCATCCAAACGGGCTGGCTCTGTGGGGGCGGTGCTGGCGCAAAATCTGTTTGGGGGCGGCTTTGAAGGGCCGATCATGCCGGTCAACCCCAAGCATTCCGCCATTGGTGGCAGCATGACCTGGAAGGATATTGAAAGCCTTCCCATGGTGCCCGATCTGGCCATTGTCGCAACGCCCGCCGATGCGGTGCCTCAGGTGATTGCAGACTTAAACAAAAAGGGATGCAAGGCAGCCTGTGTAATCACAGCCGGTTTTGGAGAGGGCGACGACAAGGAAGGCCATGCACGCCGTCAGGCGGTTATGGATGCTGCGGGCAGCATGCGGATCTTGGGGCCAAATGTGCTGGGCATGATGGTTCCAGCGATTGGCCTGAATGCCAGTTTCGCCCATATGAACCCCAAGATCGGGGATTTGGCCTTTGTCGCGCAATCGGGGGCGGTGTTGACCTCTGTCCTGGATTGGGCGACGGGGCGCGGTATCGGCTTTTCCCACATGATCAGTGTCGGCGATAAGATGGATGTCGATTTCGGCGACATGTTGAACTATCTGGCCACCGCGTCAGAGGTCCGCGCGATCATGCTGTATATTGAGGCCGTTGGCGATGCGGCAAAATTCATGTCAGCGGCCCGCGCAGCGGCGCGCACCAAGCCGGTCGTTGTGATCAAGGCAGGACGCATGGCCGAAGGGGCCAGGGCCGCAAGCTCTCATACCGGCGCGCTGGCGGGATCGGATTCGGTCTATGATGCAGCCTTCCGGCGGGCTGGCATGTTGCGTGTTTATGATATGCAGGAATTGTTTGATGCGGTTCAAACATTGTCCAGCGAATTGCGGCGCATGGGATCCCTGGCGGATGGGGATCCAAACACGGTTGGGGATCGTCTGGCGATCCTGTCTAACGGGGGCGGGATTGGTGTTCTGGCAACAGACAGCCTGATTGAACAGGGCGGTCATTTGGCGGAATTGTCGCCACAGACAATAGAAAAGCTGAATGCCTGCCTGCCGACGATCTGGAGCAAGGGAAACCCGGTTGATATCATTGGCGATGCACCAGGCAGTCGCTATCGCGACTCCTTGCAGGCCTTGATCGCGGATGAAGGTGCCGATGCCGTGCTGGTCCTAAATTGTCCCACCGCAATCAGTGATTCCCTGGAGGCGGCGGAGGCTGTTCTGGACGTGGCCCGGGACCATCACCGCCCGATCCTGACATCCTGGTTGGGGGATATGTCCGCGGCTGAGTCGCGTCGTCGCTTTGTTGAGGCGCGCATTCCAACCTATAACACCGCTGAAGAGGCCGTGCGGGGCTTCATGCATGTGGTGCGGTATCGCCGCAATCAGGTCAATTTGATGCAGGTGCCCTCTGCACGCGCCAATAGTGTGGAGCCGGACCGTGATAAGGTGCGCCGCATTATTGATCAGGCCCTGTCGGAAGATCGGGAATGGTTGAGTGAGGTTGAGGCCAAGCAGGTTCTGGAAGCCTATGGCATCCCCATTGTGCGCACCGAAATTGGGCGCACACCTGCCGAAGCGGCGGAAATCGCCAGAGGGTTCTCTATGGGGGATCTGGTCGCGGTCAAAATCCTGTCGCGTGATATCACCCATAAAAGCGATGTTGGCGGGGTCGTGCTGAACCTGTCATCGCCCGATCAGGTCTATAATGCCACGGAATCCATGCTGAAACGGATGCACCAGGAATTTCCTGATGCTCAGATCGAAGGGGTCAGCGTTCAGCAGATGATTCGCCGGCCCGGCGCCCATGAATTGATTGTGGGGCTGAATGAAGACCCGCAATTCGGCCCGGTCGTCCTGTTTGGGAAAGGGGGCAAAGAGGTTGAAATCGTTGGCGATACCGTGACCGGCCTGCCGCCGTTGAACGATGTGCTGGCGCAGACCCTGATAGAGGAAACGGCAGTCCATAAGCTGTTGCGCGGGTATCGCGATGAGCCGCCGGTGGATTTTGAAAGCCTCAGGCTTGTCTTGATTCAAATCGGCCAATTGGCGATCGATTTTGCTGAAGTGAAGGAATTGGATATCAATCCATTGATCGCAGACAGCGCCGGGGTCATGGCGCTGGATGCCCGTATCCGTGTTAGGGCCGTGTCCCAGGAATTGCGCGATAATCCGGCCCAGCGTCTGGCAATCCATCCCTATCCCCGCGATCAGGAAGGCACAGTGCCATTGCGGGATGGAACAATGGTCAATGTCCGTCCGATCCGCCCGGAAGACGCGCCCGGATTAAGCGATCTGGTCGCCCGGTCTGCCCCGGAAGATATTCGCTTCCGCTTCCTGCACCCAATGCGCCTGTTGCCAGAGCGTTTGGCGGCCCGCCTGTCCCAGATCGATTATGCCAGAGAGATGGCATTCGTTGCGCTGGACCCTGCGGATCCAGATTCCATCATCGGGGTTGCGCGTCTGATTGCCAACGCAGATGGGGCAGAGGCGGAATATGCGATCCTGCTGCGACAGGACCATAAGGGCGAAGGCCTCGGCTATGCGCTGATGTGCCTGTTGATAAAATATGCCCGCCAGCGCGGTATCGATGTTCTGTATGGCGATGTGCTGCGCGATAATAAGCCCATGCTGGATATGTGTGCCGATCTGGGTTTCACACAGCAGTGTGACCCCAATGATGCAGGCCTAATTCGCGTGCAATTAATGGTAATATCGCAAACCACGCCAAGCCCGGCGAAACATAAGCAGGTTGAACCGATAAACTAGGGTTTTATCCCTGGCTGGTAAACCGGTCTTGCAGGGCCAGGAATACGCCGCGAATGCCTTGTGCCTCGCCGCCTTCCGGGCGACCGGGCTTTGTGCTTGTATTCCAGCTCATCAAATCAAAATGGGCCCATTCGACGTCAGGTTCGACGAATTTTTCCAGGAACAGGGCCGCCGTGATGGCCCCTGCATACCCGCCAGAAGATACATTGTTGGTATCCGCGATCTTGCTGTCCAGCATCCCGGTATAGGCCTGATGCAGTGGCAAACGCCAGGTTGGATCTTTTGCGGTCAGCCCCCCTTGTGACAGGGCGGCGGCCAGAGTGTCGCTGTTACAGAACAAGGCGGGCAGGTCCGTTCCCAGGGCCACCCGGGCGGCCCCTGTCAATGTGGCGAAATCAATCAACAGCTCCGGCGTTTCTTCACAGGCCAGGGCCAGTGCATCGCCCAGAACAAGGCGACCTTCCGCATCTGTATTGCCGACTTCGACCGTCAATCCCTTGCGGGTGTTCAGAATATCCAGCGGGCGGAAGGCGTTGCCTGACACACTGTTTTCCACAGCCGGGATCAGCACACGCAGACAGACCGGAAGCTCCATTTCCATGATCATGCGCGACAGGCCCAGAACCTGGGCCGCGCCCCCCATATCCTTTTTCATCATCAGCATGCCGCTGGACGGCTTCAAATCCAGCCCGCCTGTGTCAAAGCAGACGCCTTTTCCAACAAGCGTGACTTTCGGATGCCCCGGATTGCCCCAGCGCAGGTCGATCAGGCGTGGCGCGCGCGTGGACGCACGACCAACCGCGTGGATCATCGGGAAATTCTGCGTCAGCAGGTCCTCCCCCACGATGGTTTCACAGTGTGCGCCAAAGGTTTGTGACAAGGCCGATGCTGCGGCTGCCAACTCTTCCGGTCCCATATCCGACGCTGGTGTATTGACCAGATCGCGGGTCAGATAAATACCTTCATACATGGCGGTAATAAGCTTGCGGTCGGCGTGCTTCGGCCAGATCAATTCCCGAACCGGTTCGGACCGTTTGCGATAGCGGTCAAAATCATAGCTGCCCAAGGCCCAGCCTAGACAGGCATTGTATGCCACATCAGCCCCTGGTTCTGGCGACAGGCAATAGCGACCGGCTGGCAGTCGCACCGCCGCTGCGCCCCAGGACCACAGATCTTGATCGTCTTCCAGAACCACCAGGGCATTATTGGGAGCACCGGTCTTGTCTGGGAAAATCGTAACAGCACCGGCTTTTGCCTTAAACCCCGATCCGTTGATCCAGGTCTGGACAGGCTTTGGCTGGTCTGAAAGCCACGTATCGTAACCAGATTTTGTTACTCCGGTAAGGCTGCGCGTTTCGCTGTTTTTCTGTGTGGCAAAGCAACTCATATCCATGACCTTTTATGATAAGCGGGGGTGGCGGGTGGAATTAACACTCCGGTTCTGGAATCGCCAGGACCTCGACCAATCGCGCCTCGGCGACCAAAAAGCCCAGATCCATGGTCAGGCGCGTGACAATGCCATTGGGCAGGATATCGGAAATATAGGTCGAAATCGGCTCCGCATCGGTATTGGTCAAATCAAACAGCGTTGTGACAATCCGCTTCGGCTGACCGATTTTTGTTATGCCATCAGGATCCTGGGCCTGTGCATCCAGGGGTTCCGGCGTGCCAGCCACCAGATCGGTGGCGCGCCAGGCGCTCAGCTCACTGCCATCGAAATAAATATAGTTCATCAGCCCCTGTTGCGCGCCCCAGGCGGCATTCAGATTGGTGCGCATCGCATTGATTGGAAACAGCGTTCCCTCTGGCAGACGGACGTTCTTTTGTTCAGGCAGGGTGAATTCTGCTTCTCCGCGACCGTCTTCTTTTAATGTTGCGATGCCTTGATAGGTTTCTTCCGGGGCATCATTGACCACAACGTTTGTTTTGAATTCAAACCGTCGCCCATCCAGGCTTTCTGTTGCGGCCTGATTCATCACCAGTACGAAGCCTGCGCCATCCTGATTGCCTGCCGCCAAATTGAAGTGTGATTGTAATGTCCAGTTCGTGCAGCCCTTGATCAAATCAATGCTCAAATCGCCATCCAGCATGGTGACTTCGCCAACCTTAGCTTCAACCAATGTGATGCTGTAACGCGCTGAATGGGGCAGAACGGGGTATTCCTGCGCCTGAGCCGATTGCTGTGCTGAAAAAGCAGACAGCAGAGAAAGGGCGGCAATAAGACTTTTGCGATGCATTGAGGCGATCCCTTCGATTATTCCGTTTGGGCATTAACTGTCCATATAGGGTGGCTGGCAGCTAATTTCGACGGCTTAGCAGCCCACGAGCGATGACCTGTGCCTGAATCTCGCCAGTTCCTTCAAAGATATTCAGTATGCGTGCATCCACCAGGACACGAGAAATCTGGCTTTCCAGCGCATAGCCGATCCCGCCGTGAATCTGTAAGGCATCGTCGGCTGCCGCCCAGGCGGTGCGCGCCGCCAGCAGCTTTGCCATGCCTGCTTCGACATCACAGCGCCGCCCGGTATCTTTCGCCAGGGCCGCATGGCGCGTTAATTGCCGGACAATTTCTGTTTCCGCGGCCATCAGGGCCAGCTTATCGGCAATGCGGGGAAACCGGATCAGGGACTGACCGAATTGCCGTCTGGTTGTGGCATAATCCAGGGCCAACCGCAGGGCATTGCGGGCGACGCCGACGGCGCGCGCGGCGGTCTGGATGCGCGCCGATTCAAAGGTCGCCATTAATTGCCGGAACCCCAGACCTTCCTCACCCCCCAGAAGATTATGGGCGGGCACGTCGAACCGGTCGAAGGCGATGTCATATTCCTTCATGCCGCGATAACCCAGGGTGCGGATTTCGCCACCACTCATGCCCGGCGCAGGGAAGGGGGCTGAAGTCGTGCCGCGTGGCTTTTCCGCCAGCAACATGGAAACGCCGCTGTGATCCTGGCTGCCCGCCTGGGTGCGCACCAACAGGGTCATCAGGTCACTGCGCCCGCCATGGGTGATCCAGGTCTTGGCCCCGGATACCTGATATACAGCGCCCCGCCGAACCGCCCTGGTGCTGAGATGCGCCAGGTCCGAACCGATATCAGGTTCTGTGAAGACGGCGGTTGTCATGATCTTTCCACTGGCGATCCCCGGCAGGAATCGGTCTTTCTGATCCTGGGTCCCGCTGTTGCTGATCAATTCCCCGGCAATTTCAGGCCGGGTTGCCAGCGATCCGGTGGGCAGATGAAAGCTGGATAACTCCTCCGTCACTGCGACCATGGCCTGTTTGGACAATCCCAGACCGTCATACGCTTGTGGAATTGTAATCGCAAAGGTGCCCATATCGGCAACCTTCTGCACCGTTTCATCAGGAATCAGAACATCATCCAGATGCCATCGATGGCAAAAGGGTGCAATTTCGGCTTCGGCGAAGCGTTGATATTGCGCCCGCATCATGGAAATTTCGCCATCGGGGTCGTCGGCAGGATCGGAAAATCCATGTTCCGACATTGCCAGCGCAGTCGCCATGCGAATCTCTGGCAGGTCGGGGTCTGCAAACAGGGCATTCAGGGTTGGATCGGTCGCCATTCCCATGGCACGCAGTGACGTTCCCAACTCATGGGGACGCACGGTTTCGGTTTGCCCCATGGGCAGGCCGTGAATGACTCTGTTCAGATATTCGGCAAAGCCAATGCGCAGAATTCCAGCTTCAACAGGTCCCATTGCATCGGTTTCTTCCAGACGCAGGGCCCAATCATGCAGCGCCGTCAGTCCGGCGACATGGGACACAAGCCAGGCCGTGCCATGGGCTTGATGCTGTGCGCGCTCCAGGGCGGTTGGGTCCACCCGTCCGGTTTCATGGTTCCTGACTGTTTTTGACAGATGGTCAACAGCCTCTGCGGCCAAGGATTCTGCTTGGCTTAAGGCGTATAGTCGGGCGTCGGGCGTGATCACGATTTGGGCTATTCGCGGTAGGGACCTGGACGTCCCCCATTTCGGGGACTGAGATTGGTGCGCTGGGCACGATCGCCACGGGATTGAAAGCTCAACACGTTCTGGGCCTCGCGGCCTTCAATGCGGGGGGGCGGTTTGATCCCAGAAGATTCCGCCTTTTCACGCGCAGCGTTGGCATCGCGGGTCAGGCCAGCCTGCTCCACAACGGTGTCGCCGTTCATTGGAAATGTCGCGTTAAAGCCACCATGCCGGTGACGCACCATTGCCGCTGGTTTCCGCCCGAAAATCCAGAGGTCTGCCATGCCGGGTCTCTCCCTCGCTGGGCCCAATCCATCGGGTGATAGATGGCACGCTCCTTCCCGAACCGCAAGGTCTCTGACTTGCCCAGAGCAGCCACACGGAGTAATCAGAAAACAGATAAGATAAGGATTCGGCTCTCTTGGATATCGTAATTAACATTCTGCTGCCAATTTTTGGTATCGCAGCCCTTGGATATGTCGCAGCCCGCCTTGGATGGTTTTCTGAATCCGCAGAAGCGGGGGTCGCGTCCTTTGTGTTCAATTTCGCCGTTCCCTTCATGCTGTTCAGGACGATTGCAACCACGCAATTGCCCGACCAGGTGCCCTGGAACCTGTTTGCCAGCTATTACGGGCCAGGAATTCTGATTTATGCGATTGGCTTTCTGGTCGCGCGTTTCATCTTTGGGCGGGACATAATGGGGGCTATCCTGACCGGGATGGGCAGTGCCTTTTCCAATACGGTTCTGTTGGGCCTGCCCCTGATCCTGTTGGCCTATGGAGAGACGGCGGCGCTGCCGTTCTTCCTGATCCTGTCCGTCCACGGGATAATTTTTTTCACCGGCACCACGATCCTGTTAGAGATGAGCCAGTCGCGCAACAGCGGTGGTCTGGCCGCCCTGCCGAAACAGGTTGTCGGCGGGTTAATTCGCAATCCCATCCTGTGGGGTTTGTTTCTGGGCATGGCGACAAATCTGGCGGGCCTGACTCTGCCTACCCCCTTGGCCCGGATTGCCGAAACCATGCAGGGGGCGGTGCTGCCCTGTGCCCTGTTTGCGCTGGGATCGTCGCTGAAGCGCTATGGAATTGCCGGGCGTGTGGTGCAATCCATGGTCCAGGTGTCGCTGAAGATCATGCTGTTTCCGCTGTTGGTCTATCTGGCGGGCACCTATATGTTTTCTCTGGATCCGCTATGGGTACAAATTGCCACCATCACCGCGGCCCAGCCCAGCGGTGTTATGGTCTATATCTTCTCTCAGAAATACGGCACCGCCCAGGCCCTGGCGACGACATCAATATGCCTGTCCACGATTGGCTCAATGTTTACTCTTTGGCTTATCTTATGGCTGTTCCAGGGTGGTTTGTAATATTCTTGCGTCACCTTCCGACCGGATGTAGAGTTTCAGCATGACGAACTTAAATTTCTCTGTGGCGCTGTTTGGGCGCATTGGCCGAATTACGGACCCGGTCCCCCGCATGTAATGCGGCTGGGGGGTCCGGGCCTGCGCCGCCACCTGATGCCATTTACAGAGAAATGAGATTCCCATGACCTTACCCCTGACGGTGCCGTCCAATGATGTCGGTACATCCCCTTCAGTATATTGTTTTTCCGTCACCGCCGATACGGATGTTGGCATCCTGGCCCGCGTATTGGCCCCCATCACAAAGCGTGGCTTGATCACACAGAAGTTGAATGCTGTGATTGATGGTGGTCTGGACCCCAACCTGATCATCGATGTGCAGGTCAGCGGCCTGGACCCGCAAAGCTGTGATATCGTCGGCGCGGTGATGCGTCAGACTGTTGGTGTTCGCAGCGTTCTGGTGTGTGAAAAGAGGTAACCGTGGCCTATCAGGACCGGATTTTTGCCTGTAACAACGGAGCGCGTGAAAATTATCTGCCGTTTTTTGGGCGCGGTCAGCGATTGGGCTGGATCCGCAAGGATCGATTGCAACGACTGTCCGGCTTTCCAGATATCTTCGTGGTGGGCGGACAACAAGTTGATCTGCATGGGGCTTTGTTCGATTACGAGTCGGCAACGGCGGCGGTGGATTATGCCCTGCGCGTCATGGCCGATGAAGGCCTTATCACAGGATGGCGGGACGAGCGTTATGCGGTTGCTGAACGGTTCTCGGATCCCTCAGTATTTTCGATTGAGCGCGCGGGCTGTCCTTTTCTGGGGATCCGCAGTTGGGGCTTTCATTTGAATGGATATGTGCGAAAGCCTGACGGTCTGTATCTTTGGATCGCACAGCGCGCCCATGACAAGCCATCCTATCCCGGATTGCTGGACAATACGGTCGCCGGGGGGCACCCGGAAGGCCTGACCCTGGCGCAGAATCTTATCAAGGAATGCGCGGAAGAGGCCTCAATCCCCGCACATCTGGCTGCCCAGGCCCGTGCGGTTGGGGCGATATCTTACTTATATGAAAGCCCGCAAGGGCTGAAGCCGGATCAGATGTTCTGTTATGACCTGGAACTGGATGAAAGTTTCACCCCGATCCCGGCCGATGGGGAAGTTGCGGGGTTTTACCTGATGCCTGCACAGGAAGTCATGGAAATCGTGCGCGATACGGACCGGTTCAAATTCAATTGCGCCCCGGTCCTGATCGATTTCTTTATCCGCCATGGCTTGATCGACCCGGATCGGGAACCCGATTATGTCGGCCTGTGTGAAATGCTGCATGGTGCCCCGCCGGTGTAATAGCGGGGTTACAGTTTGCGTTCGCGCCGATCCAGGAAGCTTTTCCACATGACAGCAATGCCTGCGGCAGGGCGTTTCAGCCAATGGAAGGGAATCGGGCGCGGCGCATTGATGGGCATGGGCAAATCCTTGTGGGGAACATCGCATAACCAGTCCGCCAGAACCGGTCCTGTCGCCGTTGTCATGGCGACACCCCGCCCATTCCATCCAATAGCAGCCCCCAAACCGGGCGCGATCTGCATCAATCGGGGCAGGGAATCCGTGGTGACGGCAACGCGCCCGTTCCAGAAGCTTTCCATTGGCACGCCGGTCAGTCTTGGAAACATTTCGTGCATGCGCTGTCTGGCCAGGTCAAAGGCAGAATCGTCCAGCGATCCGTTCAGTTTGCCCCGCGCGCCCATGATAAAGCGCCCCTGAGCGTCGATCCGATAGTAACTTAAAACACGCCTTGCTTCGGAAACACCCAAACCATGGACAGGCAGGCTTTTCAGCAAATTGTCTGACAGTGGTGATGTTGCCATCTGATAGCTGTAGAATGGGACGACAGATTGTGTGGTCGCATCCTGTAACGGTGCCAGGTCTGAGTACCCATTCGTGCATAACAGGACCTTACCGGCGGTTACTGTCCTGCCGTCGCCCGTCGTTAAGGCCCATCCATGCGGCGTTTGCGACATGGCGGTCACCGCTGTTTCACCATGGATTTGGGCCCCGGCCGCCTGAGCCGCCCGGGCCAGGCCACGGGCCAGCTTTAATGGCTGGACAGTACCACCCGCAGCATCAAACAGGCCGCCCACATACCAATCAGTTCCCACGCGCTCAATCATCTCCTGGCGGGATAGGATGGAAACGGCGCGACCCCGCGCTGCCATTTTCTCCGCTTTTTTCTTCTGATCTTCCAGCACGCCCACGCCATGGGCGGATTGGACCCATCCGCCCCGCACGGCATCACAATCCAGCTTCAATCTTTCGATGATATCAAATGCGGTATCGGCTGCTTTGTCGGCATGGCTGATCATGCGTCGGGCCATTTCAGGGCCGACAAGGCGTTCCAAGTCAGCCAGATCATGCTTCAGGCCGGCAATCACCTGACCGCCATTGCGTCCCGACGCGCCCCAGCCCGGTTGGCGTGCTTCCAGCACGATGACAGACACCCCCCGTTCCGCCAGATGCAGCGCGGTGGACAGCCCGGTAAACCCACCCCCGACAATTGCAATATCCGCCTGCTTGTCCGTATCCAAGGGCGGGCAATCGGGTGCGTCGCCGCCTGTGGCTGTCCATAGGGATTGCTTGAAGCCCTGATCGTCCAACGCAAGTAAAGCCATCTTATCCTCGATCCTAGTTTCGATCAGCCTGAAGCAAATCCGGAGCAAACGGATATGTTTGCAACGACATATTTGCCAATATTACAAACGGTAAGAGCCTGATGTGTGGGCTCATGCGAAGGCATGATGCTACAGCGCGTTATCGGCGCAAGACAAACCCAACTTTGTCCGAAGGGGCGAAAATATACATGATTTGGGTGAACAGCGGTCCGGGCTGGATCAGGTTTCCAGTTCGGTATCCCAGTACAGATAATCCCGCCAGCTTTCATGCAGGAAGTTTGGTGGGAAGGCCCGGCCATGTTCCTGTAATTCCCAGGTCGATGGTTCGATGGGGGCGCGCAGCAATGGCATATTGGCCTGTTTCGGGGTGCGGCCACCTTTGGTCAGATTGCACGGGCTACAGGCCGCGACGACGTTTTCCCAACTGGTGATTCCACCCTGACTGCGCGGGATAACATGGTCAAAGGTCAAGTCATGGGCCGGGAAGGTTCCATCGCAATACTGACAAACCAGCCGATCCCGAAGGAATACGTTAAACCGGGTAAAGGCGGGGCGTCGTGCCGGGGCGACATATTCTTTAAGGGAGATCACGCTGGGCAGGCGCAGGGCGAAGGTCGGGCTGCGCACCTCCATATCGTATTCTGAAATGACATTGACACGTTTGGCGACCACGGCCTTGATGGTGTCTTGCCAGTCCCAAACCGACAAGGGAAAGTAGCTGAGCGGCCTGAAATCCGCATTCAGCACCAAAGCGGGACTATGATCTAAGGCGGTTAACATTGCCGCACTCCGAACTTTCTGTATCACCAGATCGATTTCGTCAGAACCGATACAAGTACGTTACCCCATATTTTGTCCTCACCACAACATTTTGTGTAAGCCTGATGGAAACTATCACATTGTTGTAATGAGGACCCGACACTTCCTTCTCTCTATCCGATTTCAATGACAAATATATAACGCCTCTGAATTTTGGCGATATCTGCTTGTTCTTTTTGACGGGTGGTATTCGAGTCAGGCCTCTGGAATTTCCTTGTCACCAAAGGCGCGCTGTAGGAATTCAATGCCAAGGCGCAGGCCCGCCTCGTCAATGGAATGACCCAGACCTTTGGAAAAGGCGACTTCTACATCAAAACCGGCCATCTTCATGGCTTCGCCCGATACCTTTGACATATCAGCCGGGACGACCGGATCGTCTGTCCCGTGAATCAACAAGGTGGGCGGCTTGCGAATATTCTCATCAGCCAGGGATTCCGGGGCGATCAGCATTCCTGAATACCCCAGGACACCGGCGACAAGCCCTGGATATTTTGGCATTGCATGCAGCGCCAGCATCGTTCCCTGACTGAAGCCGACGATTGCAACGCGGTCTGGCGTCACAGAAAACCGCGCCAATTGGTCGTCCAGATAGCGGTGCAGAACCGGTGTGACGGCATCCACACCTGCCTGTAATTGTGTGCGGCTCATATCCTGCAGGGAAAACCATTGCAGGCCCATCGGGGCCATATCGCATTCTTCCGGTGCATTGGGGGCCAGAAATTGCGCGGTCGGGAAGACCTGGCCCAGAACCGGTGCCAGGCCGATCAGGTCATCGCCATTGGCCCCAAGCCCATGCAGGAATATGATCAGACGATCTGGTTTCTTGCCGTCGGTGGGGGCTTGTTCTGGTCCGCTTAGAACCGGTGTATCGGTCATAGAAATTTCCTTGCACATTGAATTGGAATTTGGGGCAGCTTGGACGATCAAACCGGGATGCGCAAATATGCTGTCACGCGGGGGCACCCCGGTAATAGTGCCATAGAAATACGGCCATGGCGGATCGATGGGGGGACCAGTTTTCCGACATCAGGCGTGCCTGTTTCGCATCCGGGCGGCTGGGCAGGCCTTTCAGCCGTCGCATTGCTTCCTGCAAGGCAATGTCTTCGCCGGGAAACAGGTCCTGCCGCTGAAGGGAGAACATGCAGTAAATCTCCGCACTCCAACGCCCGAAGCCTTTCAGGCCCATGATGGCCGCAACGGCCTGATCGTCAGGCAGTGTGGCAACAGCCTGTAGATTTAAGGTGCCACTGGCAATCGCGTCTGCCAGTCCCAGGGCATAGGCGACCTTGGGGCGCGACAAGCCCGCCGCGCGAATTGCCTCTGGCCCCAATGCCAGGAAGGACTCTGCTTGCCCCCCAGGGTTCAGCGCTTCCAGCCGTGCCTGGATTGCCCCTGCCGCCTCCTTGGAAATCTGTTGTGACACGATGATGCTCAGCAACGTGTTGAATCCATGGGGCCGCAGGCGGGGCTCCGGATATCCAACAAGGCTCAGCCCTGCCGCCACATCTGCATCCTGTGCGGCAACGATATCCAGCGCGGCGATGATATGTGTATTATCCATGGCTCTTGACTTACCCTGTAGAGGCAAACTACGCCAGTAGCTATGGATGGATTCAATTCTGCCGCAACCCGATTTGCGCCCAGCCCCAGCGGTTTCCTGCATTTGGGGCATGCCTATGGCGCGCTGTTTTCCGCCCGGCAAGCAACGGCGATGGGCGGTACCTTTCTGTTGCGCATTGAAGATATCGACCTGGCGCGCTGTACGCAGGCCTATGAGCAGGCGATTTATGACGATCTGCGCTGGCTGGGTTTGACCTGGCCCGACCCAGTGCTGCGGCAATCGGATCGTTTTCCCGTCTATCACAATTTCCTCCACACATTGGAAGAAGGCGGGCTGACCTATCCCTGCTTTTGTACGCGCCGGGAAATTCGAACAGAAGTCGCCAACGCCCCGCGCGCGCCACATGGGCCGGATGGTGCGCTGTATCCGGGAACCTGTAAGCATTTGGACCCGATGATCGCGAAAGACCGGGTCGCCGCGGGACAGGTTCATGCGGTCCGCCTGCACATGGATCGGGCCGCCCGCATGGTCGGGCCCTTGACCTTTACGGATCTGGATCGAGGGGAGATCAGGGTCCTACCGGAAAGCTGTGGCGATATCGTGTTGGCGCGCAAAGATGTGCCAACCAGCTATCACCTATCGGTCACGGTAGATGATGCGTTCCAACAGATATCCTGTGTGACGCGGGGGGAAGACCTGTTGCACGCGACCCATATCCACCGCGTCTTGCAGACCTTGCTGGGGTTTCCAACGCCGGTCTATCGCCATCACCGATTGCTGCTGGATTCGCAGGGCAGGCGCTACGCCAAACGCGATAAGGCCATCACGTTGCAGGCCTTGCGTAAGGCGGGAAAGACGCCTGAGGATATCTTACAAATGGTGGGCGAAGATACGCATTAGGGCCGCTAACATTACTAGATTGGCAGCCGAACACGGGCCCTCAACCCGCCATGGGGGGAGGTTTCCAATAGGATTTCACCGCCATGGGTGCGCGCAACGTCACGACTGATCGACAGGCCCAGACCTGTGCCGCCGGTGGATGGATTGCGGGACCGATCCAGACGATAGAAAGGGCGGAAGGCGTCTTCGCGTTCTTCTTCGGGAATGCCGGGGCCATTGTCGTCCACCAGAATTTCAATGGCATTGCCCCGTTTTCCGGCCTGTAACCAGACCTGACTGCCATAGCGGGACGCATTTGCGATCAAATTATCAATGCACCGTCGGAAGGCATTGGGTTTCAACCAAGTCACAATCTTACCTTCTGAATGGCAATCCAGGGCGATGCCGGAGGCCTGCCATGTCGCGGCGAGGTCTTTGACGACCTCACTCAGATCGCATTCAATGGATTTCTCTCCCCCCTCGCCACGGGCAAAGGTCAGGTAATCCTGAATCATTTTCTCCATTTCGGAGACATTGACGCTTAGTTCCTGCGTTTCGGGCGAATCCCCCAACATTGCCAATTGTAGCTTCATGCGGGTCAAAGGGGTGCGCAGGTCATGACTGACCCCTGACAACATATCGGTGCGCTGGCGGATCTGGCGACGGATGCGTTCGGACATCAGATTGAACGCATTGGCGGCCTGGCGTACTTCCAAGGCCCCTTCTGCCTTGAAATCCTGTTCCGGCTCCCGGCCTTTCCCGAAACTTTCAACGGCACGGGCAAGGCGGCGGATTGGTCGCACTTGATTGCGCATGAAAATAGAGGCAACGGCGAACAGCACTAAAGACGTGCCAACCATCCACAAGATGAAGATATAAGTTGTCGAACTGAACAACCTGCTGCCCGGCACAACAACCTTCAGGACCGCATCCTTCAACTGTATCTGCAATATCAGTTGTTTTCGGAAGGACGAACTGTCGATGATAAAGGGGCGTTGCACGCGCTCATTCATCGCCTGGGCCAGCAGGCGGTCCAGTTGGCTGCTGATTTCGGTCTCCTGATTGGGCAGGATTTCCCCTTGCAGCAGGGTAATATCCAATTCCATGTTCTGGCGAACGCTGTGAAAGATTTCGTCTCGGGCATCGGGTGTGCGGCGCAATTGTTCAATCGTATTGGCGATGTCGCCTGCGACGCTGGCGGACAGACGCCAGGTCACGGTATCCCAGTGCCGATCATAAAACACCCAGGCCGACACGATCTGCAGCAATATCAGGGGCATGACGATGATCATCAGCGCCCGCCCGAACAGCGTTTTTGGCAGGCCGCTTTTGATCGTCAGGCGTATTGTGCGCAGCACAGACCGGATCGGACCCATCGATTTACCCGCAGGGGACTGGGTTGGCTTTATGGGGGGGCAATCCGTCATCCATCCGGCCTTAGGACATAGCCGCGTCCCCGAACGGTTTGCAGATAGCGGGGCACCTTTGGATCCGGCTCGACTTTCCGGCGCAGGCGGGTCATCTGAACGTCGACCGCCCGATCCCCGCCATCGATGTCTACAAATTGTGTCAGTTCATCCCGGCTCATAACGCGGCCTGGCTCGCCAGCCATCACCTTCATCAGGGCGGTTTCTGTGGAGGTTAGGCGCACCGGCGTATTATCGCGCAACAATAATTCGCGGCCCAGGTCGAACAGCAAATCCCCCAATCGCACAACAGAGGCCCGGCTGGGTTCCGCCGCAGCGGGCAGGCGACGCAGGATCGATTGTATGCGCAGGATCAATTCGCGGGGTTCAAACGGTTTGGGCAGATAGTCATCGGCCCCAGCTTCCAATCCCTGAATACGGTTTTCGGTATCCCCCATCGCGGTCAGCATCAGGATTGGCACACCAACCTCCTGACGGATGGATTTTGCCAGATCAAGGCCACTTTCGCCCGGCATCATGACATCCAGGATCATGATATCAAAGGTCAGGCTGGCGATCTTGCGCCGTGCATCCGCAGCGTCTTCCGCCTGGGTCACGCGAAAGCCTTCCTTGGTCAGATAGTCACGCAGCAGGCTGCGCAGGCGCGCATCGTCGTCAACCACAAGAATATGCGTATCTGTGTTCATGAGCGCAGTATAGGCGCAGTTTCGCTGCGACAAAATCTCAACGTGATCGCTAAATTAAGAAACATCGCCTTTTGGGGCCCTATGGGTTCTTGGTTATCGCGGGCGAATGGTGTACGCCCTAGCCCATCCGAAGCAAATCATATCCAAACAACCTTGTTTGCGACGATGGCTTGCATAGAAACACTATGTCGGGGTGTACAGTATTCGCATTGGCGAATGTCTTTTGCCCCGGATTATGATGGATGCAACGCTATGCCGCGTGAGGATCAGGTGTCAGGGGATATCAGCACACAAAGTATGTGGCGTCTGTTGCTGGGTGCTGCGCTGGCGCTGTGCGCGGTTCGTCTGCTGGTTTCGTATTCAACAGGGCTGTCGCTGCATGGGGATGAGGCACAGTATTGGACCTGGTCCCGGACGTTTGAGTTCGGATATTATTCCAAGCCCCCCCTGATCGCCTGGGTCATTGGTGCCGCGACCAGCCT
>TARA_R100001143_G_scaffold4167_1_pt1 | contig 38510 bp, 40 predicted proteins | sample TARA_R100001143 | Tara Oceans TARA_R100001143 (sample SAMEA2621300) | marine metagenome | biome: marine biome (ENVO:00000447); feature: mesopelagic zone (ENVO:00000213); material: "saline water (ENVO:00002010), including plankton (ENVO:xxxxxxxx)" | depth 800 m | reverse complement strand
TTAACTAAAAAACGTTGTGCAACAGACACCTGCATCAGGATGACGCATTTCTCGGTTTACCTCATCAACACAACATATCAGACACTGTGAGGTTTTTGAAATAAGGTCTACTAATTACCCAGCATTGGAAATATAATTCGAATATCCTCTTCGGAAGGATATCTTCCATATTCAGCAATTTCAAAGGATTCAGCATGCTTTATTTGATTTCCAGCCTCCTCACCATACCATCTGATGAGTGCCTGACGCTGCGCATCACCGATCGGACGGTTAATACGGGTTTCAAATAACCAATCCCTTCGTTCTTCTTCATCTTCCGGGACTTGATCCAATACGCCTGCAGTCCATGGTAACCACTCATAAAATTGAGATACATGAGCATCGAGCCCATCGAGCTTGATGTCTGCAACATCGTCGATTGCAACCGCAATATCATGTTCAACCGGATTTGGTTTAGTAAAATGATCCTCAAAATATAGAAACACAGGATTACTTTCGAGAGGCGCAACATCCGGTGTCACATTTGGAACGATCACCATGTATGAAGCATCAATCATCAATTTACCTGCATTTCTGTGATCCGGATGATAATCGTTTGGCCTGTGGCCAATCACCACATCCGCATTCCACTCCCGGATCGCTCGAATCACTTTTTTCCTGACCCATAGTTCGGGCATTAACTCAGCATCGTGAATATCAAAAACCTCATACTCACTGATTCCAAATCTCCTGGCTGCCTCTTCTGCTTCTGCTCGTCGAATATTCGCCAGTGCGCCTCCACCCAACTCCTGGTGTCCCGCATCCCCATTGGTAAGGGCTAGAAATTTTACCTCATGACCCATTTGTGCCATCAAGGCCGCTGTTCCGCCCATTTTGATATCCCCATCATCGGGATGAGCAAAAATAGCAAGTACTCTTAACGGCGTATCTTCAGAGGTGTTAAACTGTGCCTGCACAGCCGTAACTGTGAATAGCAGTAGCAGTGTAATTGAAAATAGTTTTTTCATGGTAGATTTATTTTTGTTTTGGTTTTGACTTATGTGTTGATTTTTCCTTTTTGGCAATCTGTTTTTTATTTCTCGCAACCCCTTTTACTTTATTGACACCCAAATAACATTTTCTGGTCACCCGCTTACTTTCTTATCAATCTGTTTTTTTTCTGGCAACCCGATTTTTTTCTTGGCTCTCATTTTTCTATCCCGGTACCCATTATCAATTATTTTGAAATAACTCTCCAGCGGGAAAACCCTTCAATAGAATCATACTCTGCCAAACCCAATTTATCATAATTTTTAGCGTGCAGGATGGTCTTCTCATCGGCAGCCATCCAGAACTCACCGCTGATGGTTCCCGGATATTTGGGCTGGTCTTTTTGTGAGGCATGTTTAAAAATAGCACGTCTCTTTTTAAGCCGTTCTCCCGGACTCAAAGGCACCGCCATATCAATTTCACTCACGTCCAGATCTTGCCATACTCCTCGATAGAGCCATACAAAACAGTCCTGGGCCCACCCCTCATCCTTCATCTCATGCAATACCATCTCAATGGCATTCCAGCAGAGCCGATGGGTTCCATGGGGGTCTGAAAGATCCCCGGCCGCATAGATCTGATGCGGTTTGATTTTGTGGATAATATCCCTGATTGATTGAATATCCTCATCTGAGAGTCTGTTCTTTCTCTCCCTGCCGGTTTCATAAAATGACATCTCTAAAAAATGAATGTTCTTCTCTGAAATACCACTATATCTGCAAGCCGATCGGGCTTCCGCTTTTCGAATATTTGTTTTCAACTCCAGCATTTCCGGTGCGTCAATGTCGCCCGGCTGCTTACTCTCAACCAATTTCGTGATTTTCTTAAACAGATCTTTATCAGAAGAATTTAGTCTGTATTGTGAAATAAAATCTGCGTACCGAAGCGCCTCATCATCGTAAACCGCAATATTTCCCGTGGTTTGATAGACGACATGAACTTCATGCCCATGTTCTACAAGCCTCATCAGTGTCCCCCCCATTGAGATCATATCATCTGCCGGATGCGGGGAAAAGATGAGTACTTTTTTCGGAAACGGCGTAGCACGTTCCGGACGGTTGGTATCATCGGCATTCGGCTTGCCGCCCGGCCACCCCGTGATGGTATGCTGAACCACATTAAAAATATGAATGTTTACATTATACGCCCGTCCATACTCAAACAGGATATCGCTCATCCCGTTCTGATTATAATCTTCATCGGTCAGTTTGAGAATCGGTTTACCGCAACTCAAACTGAGCCAGGTCACCGCCCGTTTGATCATCTTTTCGTCCCACTTGCAAGGGCCTACCAACCAGGGAGTTTTTCTGCGGGTTAATTCAGAAGCGGCCGCTTCATCCAGAATTACCTTTGTATTGTCATGTTTTTGCAGATATGTTGCCGGGATTTGATCCGTGATCTGCCCCTCAACAGTATCCTGAACTACCTTGGCTTTTGTAGTCCCCCACGCCATCAGATAGATCTTTTTGGCCTTCAGAATCGTACCTACACCCATTGTGATCGCCTGTCGGGGCACATGCTCTTCACCATAAAAAGAAGCCGCTGCATCGGTTCGGGTGAGATCATCCAGAGTCACCAGTCGCGTTCTGGTTTTCTCAAGAGACCCCGGCTCATTAAACCCAATATGCCCGGTTCGACCGATTCCCAAGATTTGGACATCGAGTCCACCGGCTTCCTCGATTTTTTGCTCATAATTGCGGCAATATTCATACACTTTGTCCTTGGAAAGTGTGCCGTCGGGAATGTGTATATTTTTCCGTTTGATGTCGATGTGATCAAACAGGTTTTCATTCATAAACCGAACATAACTCTGAAGTTCTTCCGGTTTAATGGGATAGTATTCGTCCAGATTAAAAGTAATGACTCTCTTGAAACTGAGCCCTTCCTCTTCATGGAGCCGGATCAGTTCGCTATAGACTTGTAGCGGTGTAGAACCTGTTGCCAGTCCCAGGACTGTATTTTGTCCGGTTTGATTGCGTGCGTTGATTAAATTCCCAATCTCCTTAGCGACAAGAGCAGATGCTTTTGTAGCGTCAGGGTAGATGGAAGTGTCTATTTTTTCAAATATTTTTTGTCCTACATGGTCAAAATCTGCGTTCATGTCTGTTCCGAATCTCTTTTAAGCAGGTGTTAATTAAGTTTATTGAGTTCTGAATGATAATAAAATGAGCAGAACTTTCTATTGCAAGATGGTTAAAAAGCTTGGTATATTTAGTCTTTCTGAATTTTGGGTGGGTAAGTGATCGTTTTTTCCTCCATTTTAAATCACTCAGAATGATACTGCTCAAAAGTTTTAATAGTAAACTTCGAGTTTTTACAGAATAGATTGATTGCCCGGGTGGCGGAATTGGTAGACGCGTGCGTTTCAGGGGCGTATGTTGGCAACAACATGGGGGTTCGAGTCCCCCCCCGGGCACTTAAAAGTAGAATTATTGCGTTGTATATTATTTAATTTCAGTTACATATAGAATATAATTGCTATAGTAGCAGGTTCTATCAATCCGCCAAATAATACTCAATCGTCGATACAACCCGCACATTCTTGAAATGTGGATTGTTCCGGTCACGGTCAGAGATCGAAAACTGCCCCTGCGAAGCCGTTTTGATCTTACCCAATCGACTATCGGAATCTTCAGCAAACTTCTCCGCTACTTTTCGGGCCTCAATAGTCGCAATCTCGATCATCTCGGGCTTTATGTCATTAAGCCGGGTAAACAGATACTCGGTCTGGAATTGATAATCATCACTCCCTATGATGACACCCTGTTTGCCAAGTTCGCCTATGTCTCGCATCACGTTCCGGATCTCCTCTACCCGGTTTGAGTAAACGGTAACTGATTGAGTAGCTACATAGCGGAATTCACTGCCTGCATCACCACCCCATCTTTGGGCGGATCGGTCGGTAACTGTGGGTACATCCACGGAAATCTCTGACTCCTCAACTCCCCGATCCCTTAGAAACTCAACGACAAGCCCTGTATTTCGCTCCAGTTGCAGATAGATTTCTTCCTGGTTGTTTGAGGCTAATGCAAACGGAATAGGCCATATCACAACATCTGCCAGATGCTCCTGCTCGGCCAGGCCGCGAACCGTAACCGTTCGATCAAAGCTGCGGAACGTCTGAACCGAGCTGTTGAGAAATAAACCAAGGAATAACATACCGACAACAAAACTGATGCCGGCTGCAATGAGTCCATTCTGAGTACTGGATTTCATGTGAGTTTCTGATTATTGGGTTAAGAGAGAAGTTGCAGATTGTTTATGACCTATAAATGTAACGAATACCAACTGCCAAATGATACGAACAGTTATGAAGTTTCGATAACTATTATTTATATAATTCATTCGGGTTAACTTAGTTGAGGCCCTCCGGTCAATCCAAATTCCAAATCTGCGTTGGCCCGGATGGATTGAGTCATGTACCGGTTAAAACGACACTCCCATCCCTACACTCATTCTCCGAAAGGAGATCTCATTTTCTACCGTTTGGGGCCACCACCCTTCAAATTCATAATATGAGTTGTCGATGTTGTAACCGGCCTGAAAATATAAACCAATACCGCCGCTCCTGATGAAATGCAGCCCAACCCCCGGATTGAATAATAGACCTCCTTTGTGATCCTGTAACTCTACTTCTTCATCGTGATGAACACTGAAATTATATCCGGCTTTTAAAAAAAAGTAGGGCGAAGAGTTGGCTTCCAAAAACCTAACTTTTAAATCCAGAAATACCGGCACAAGTGTGAGCGGATCATTATATGGAGAAATGCCAAATCCAATTCCTGCAGAGAAATGCGGGTTGAAGCGGTAACCGTTCACCATAGTTAACCGTAAAGAAGAATTGTTACTGGAATGCAATACTTCAAATCCGGTTCTGTTCACGTACCCGGGTTCCTTTGAGTAGTACTGCTCATCAATTTTTGCCGTTGAAATATTATCCACCTCATCCATATTCACCACAAAAACATTGCGCCCGGCAACCTCGATTTTCAGACGCCCGTTTTCATGCATTTCAAGTATTTCACCGCGTAATATTCCACCATTTTTCAGGTACACCACATCCTCTTTCTGGGATTGAGCCGGCAATATCATGGGAAATAGTAAAAGAATCGCTCCGGTAATAAAAAAATATTTCATGGAATCTCAATAGTAAGGTTTAAATGAAAACACCGGCGGATGCATCGTTCATCATCCTCCGGCGTTTAGGGGAACCTGCATCAATCTTTGATAACAGGTATCGTGCTCAGATGCGTCAATTCAGGGGCTTCGCTGTAGTCATACTGAATGATTCCGCTTTCACCGGTAACCATCAGCACTCCATTCAGCGGAATCACGTCAAATGTTTTAATCTCTTTGATGTGCCGGACTTCTTTGATGTTAAAAGGATCTGAAGCATCCATCAGTTTAAGTCCGTAATCCCCCTCACTGATGAATAATCTTCCGTCATCGATACCCAATCCGTGCGGGTTAATCATATCATAAATCCCGATATTCTTTGGGTTTTTCAAGTCACTCACATCAATCACTTCAAGCTGGTCGTTACCCTGTACATTTGGACAGTTTTCACCACTTCGCAGGGTTACATAAGCGTAATTCCCTTCCACTACCACCGGATCGCAAGCCGTGGCATGCCGGAATATGGATTGCTGATTTGGGGCGGCAGGGTTGTCGAGGTCATATATATACATCGAATTAACTGATCCGATGAAGAGGTGATTTTTATAAGGAAAAATGGTTTCAATCAGCCAGCCCACATGCTGACGATTTACTTTATGAGTATTGGTTGAAGAAACATCAAATGTCATCAAGTCGCTATTATCAACGGCATACAGATAATCACCGTTAATGGTAAATCGCGCCATCGATCCTCCCACACCGGATTGTGAAGCTGATCTTTCCGATGAGACTGATGAAAAACTGTCAAAAAATACACCACCGCCCTGAATATTTGCCGGATGAGTGTGGCAATTGCCTTCACAAATCTCTTCTTTAACCACCGGTTCCCAATCTACCACCAGACCTTTGGATTCATCCACAGATTGAGTTGTAAATCCCGGAGGAGTATTTGCCGAGTTGTTAAAAACCCCTTCAATCCGGTCTAATAGCTGAGGATTCTCAATACTGCTGATATCAAAAACCAGCAAATCTTTTTGTGAATCGGCATATAAAAGGTCATTTCGTATTGCAATATCCTTGTTGGCCGGAATATTGATGAATCCAATCTGTTCCGGGTCGGAAGGATCAAAATTATTAATGATATGAATCCCTTTATTGACCTCATTCACAAACAGAAATCCTTCATAAAAATAGATCTTTCCGGGATTGTTCAGTTCACGTGTTGCTTCCATACTTACAGAGTTAATGAACTCTTCATGGCTCATATAAACCGGCTCATACTCCACCCAGGTGATGGTTTGCACACTTACATCCTGACATGCACTCAGTAAAAAGGAAGTGGAAAACAGAATTGCAGCAATGATTAGCAGTACTTTTTTCTGTCTATTTAAAGGTATTTCCATAGATATTGATCGTCGGTTTTGGTTGTTCTGTATGTAATACAACTGAAAACCGGGACATACCTAAGCCTATTTGCTGTTTCTTTACTCTACTTCGATGTTTTTCACTTCGCAGGACTACTAAACTTGCTCCCCTTCAACCGAAACCTCCAGGGCCTTCCAGCATCCTCTCCTGCGTAATCAACCCCAACACGGGGTGATGCAATAATCTCAAATTTCCTTTTCTGATCTTTTTCATGAGATTCATCCCTATCCAGCCAGATTTTCTTGCCCTGTATTAGAGACAATCCATTCTGATCTGTGGAAAGCCCTAAAGATTGGGACACAAGGCCGGGGCCACCGGCCACCCTCCGCTGCACCTTCTCCAGCCCTCTTCGCTGAAGCATGGTTTCAATCCCGGTCACCGGTTCCAGTGCCCTGATCAATACCGCATCCGGACGTCCTTCCGGACCCGTCACAACATTAAAAAGATGATGAATCCCATAACAGAGATAAATATAACAGACACCGCCCTCCCGATACATCGTTTCGGTTCGTCCGGTTAACCGTCCACCCCAGGCGTGGGATGCGCGATCGGTAACCCCACCGTATGCTTCTGTCTCCACAATGCGTCCGCCCGTCACCACTCCATTCATTTTTGTGCAAAGAATCATCCCAATCAGGTCACGGCTGATCCCCACTACATCATCACGCAAAAAAAAGGAATTATCCCGTATCATCATAAATATTAATGAATTAGCTTAAATATCTTTACGTACAAGTTATAGAATGAGAGTAAACATTGTTTAATGAAAAATCTGCACGATGTTTTATAAGGGATCAACTTAAGATTTATAATAAGCTTGAAATGGGTCAAAGAAAGTTCTGCAATGTGGCTAAATATTGTATCGCTGGGTTATCTCTCCCCGGCCGTATAGTATAGATAGGCCATAGAACCTGTGCAAATCAACAGTCCAATAAACTCCCTCACATACTCGATGTACGGTGTTTCTGAGGACATACTGCCTGTGATTGTTGGCTTCCCGAGATCAATCCAAGTCAGCACTTCCGGAAACCAAACAGCAGCCCAACCCAAATAAATGATGATACTGCATAGGGTAAGGAGTCGAACCACTTTTTCTGAAGGCCGGATCTTATTGAAGATCTTCATAGCTGCAACCACCGAAACCCAACCATAACCGATAATCCATGGAATAGAACCCGTATCATTCAGCTGCAACAAAGCAAATACAATAAATAGAATCAGTACTAACCAATGGTAAAAAGTATGAATTGAACTCATTTATTTATAAATATGGATCATTTTAAGAATCTAATACGGCATCAGTTTGCAATACTGAATTCGAATCATAGCCGGAGTGGCTTCAATGAATGTATTTTAATAAATAAAATACCTAAAAAAAATAAAACAGAAGACAGGTGCTCAATTCCTGCCTTCCATTTTGCTCTCTTTGATTTGTCTTTTAATGAACTATTCTATTGATTATTTATTTTAGGGGGTATTAGTCAGTATGATTAAAAAGATAAAAGATACCGATCTGTAAACCCCTGTTGTTTGAATTTACAGCAGAAGATTCGGACATATCATTTAGCCCTAAATTATACCTTGCATCTATCCCAAAACTGCTTGGCACATGGATATAGCTGGCACCAAAACTTAGCCCTACGTCAATAGATTTGAAATCTTCATTAAGGTCTACAGTTGCAGTATTATTAACCGCTTTAGCTCTAACCAAGAGGCCTAACTGCGGACCGGCCTGCAGCCTGAAGCCGTTATCAAACATATACTGAACAAGAACGGGTACATTCAAATAATCAAGATTGTGATTAACATCCCCTCGTTTTGCACCCTGCATGGAGTAGACAAGTTCAGGTTGTAGTGCAAACTGACCGTTTGTGCCATCCAGGTGTATATGCCCAAAGATCCCGGCATGCATTCCAATTTTTGAATCATAACCTAATCCATTATTATCTTCGATAATATTGTATGAATTCAGGCCAATTTTAGTACCTATATTTATAGTTTGTTGAGCGTTTGCTGTACCGACAGCCATTACAAGAAAGGTTAGAATCGTAGTCAAATAAATTTTCATAGTATTTAATTTTTTAAAAATGTTCTCGTCCGGTTATTTCCAGTTTGGAATCCTTTCAAGTAAAATTAAAATTACCTGATCTTTAACCCGGAATTGTTGTGAAATAATTGAATTATGTTATATATATCCCACATTCAGGCAAATGTTTCATTTTTTCTGAACTGAATTCCACACTCAATTTTGGATTAGAGGCCTGCATCCCCATCCGGAATGAGAATTTTTGAGTGATTCCCTCCCAAACCTGGCCGGTTTATACCAGGTATTTACCCCAAATCTAAATCGCTCACTATCAAAATTTTCAACATGATTACAATCAATAAAGTCAGAATAATATTGTCTTGTATCCAGGCTATTATAGAACTCAATAAACCCTAGAAGTTCTTCATCGTATTCACGAATAATCTCAAAATCGTATACGGATAATGTAATGGCAGTCAATATTTCAGATTCAAGTCGATTGAAAGTCTCCTTTGCCATTGACCGGGCTAACTGCAGTGTCGGTATTTTCGGTTTTTTTTCTAAAAGGCTCAAATTTCCTGAATCGATATGAGACAAGTGAAGATTCTGCGGGGATGCGATCATTGTATTCGTAATCGGTAACAGAGATGCTGCCATTGCAGGTGATCCATTATTACAGGTTGACAGGACGACAAGATCAAAACGTTGATGAGCCCCTGATAAAAATTTTTGCATGCCTGCAGATAGAGTTTCAATATTTACCTCAATATCCGGCAGTGTATGATGATATTTTTTTCCATCCTCTAATGGGATTTCATGACCAAAATAGAGAAAATGAAGATCCTGATCGTTATTTCCGGATTGAATCCGATATTGATGATAGAGTAGTACTTCAGTATCCAGAAAATTTTCACTCTTATTGGAGTGACGATACTCTACCAAGTTGATTAATTTTCCATTCAAATAGTGATAAAGCTGACTGCTCCTGCGTGGAAACAGACCCAAAAACTTACGCTCCGGTTGTTGATAATAAATGAAAACTTCTCCTGATTTAGCCCTTTCAGCTACCTTATGAGCACTCTTCAATACCAGACTGTTTCCTCGAATCGGGGTCCCATCTGACTCGTGATATAGATAATCGGAATCAGCATGGATGTAATAAATTATCGAGTAATCTGCATCTAATGTTTCAACCTCGGGAGACTGTTTTAGTAGTTCAGATGTGGATTTGCAACCTGATAAAATTAATCCCATGAGTACCGGAATGAGAATCCAAACTGTATAAAATGAATTAGAATTGAACATAAATTATCGAAAATGTGTGACTTTTTACCAATAAAAAAAGCAACCCCTTCCAATAGAAAAGGTTGCTTTTATAATAAGATTTATTAGTGATTAATAAATTTTACAACAACAGTAGTATGATAAGGATCAATAGTGCTGTTGTCAGGCCTATAGTAATTGTACGATTTGCCTGCTCAACAAAATCCTGAGAAAAATTTGAGAAATCATCAAGGTCTTCATCCTGAATTTCATCAAACCCATCCAGACCGTTTAATTCGCTCTGTTTTTCAGAAATATCGTTTTTAAACGACACCAACTGGGCAGTTTCATCTTCTGTCAGATTAGCTTCTGATTCGATACGCTCTAAAGTGGTAATCATTTTGGTAAATGATTCATTGAGAATCGCTCGTTTTTCATCAGCACTTTCAGTTTGATGAACTTGCTCAACGGTTTCGTTAAAGTGTTTTTTAAATGTTTCCGTCATGCTTGTCGACTGTGCGACTGCAATCGATTGAACGGCAAACAGTAAAATTATCGAGGTAATTGTTAGTCGTATTGTTCTCATATTGTTCAATGTTATTGGTTAGGGTTATTTTGACATTTAGTTGATTCTTCAACTGTTACAAAATTCACTGAATTCATACTTTCTATAGGCAAATATGCCAATAGAAAGCTAAAGTGGTATTACACATTTATACCTATATGTTACATAACATACAGATTTTTAATAGGGCATTGTTGTTGATCGGCCTCTGATTTTCTATTGCATCGATCATACAAATGTGCAATTACAAATAGATTTTATAAAATTCTCCTTCCTTGAATTACACGCAAAATAATTGCTATAACTGCAATTACCAAAAGTATGTGAATGATCCCTCCGGTACTGTAGCCAACAAATCCAACTAACCAGGCTATGATTAAGATAACTGCAACAAGATATAATAGGTTTCCCATGATGTTGATTTTTAATTATGATTGTTTGTAGTAAAACTTTCAAAGAGATTCATTTTGAATCTTGAGAAATCTTGAACAGTATCGATTGATTTTTCTGGAATTAACAGTCTAATGATTCAGTAAACTTATACGTATAGCTATATTGTCCATTAAACATTAATTATCGATACAGAGAAATGACAACGACATATTTTTCAATCAATGCAATATGTGCAGAAAGAAATGTTTGAATGTTATAAAAATACGTGAAAACCTTACAGATATCACAGATTTTCCAAATATGACTCTCTTTTACTCTTTAGTTCTTTGAAATAAGTTGGAGTCAGGCCGGTTACTTTTTTGAACTGGTTCGACAGATGGGAAACACTGCTGTAGTTTAATTGCCATGCAATTTCAGTGAGAGTTAACTCATCATATAACAACAGTTCTTTTATTCTCTCGATTCTATGTTTTATGATATATTGTTGAATAGCCGTTCCTTTCACTTCAGAAAACACATTCGAGAGATAGGTATAATCGTAATGTAGTTTTTCACTTAAATAATCAGAATCGTTCACATTTGGCAAATCATCTGTTTGATAAACCATCTCTATGATTAAATTCTTAATTTTTTCAACCAGAATGTGTTTTTTATCATCCAGTAGTTCCAATCCCCCTTTTTTCAGGTTCTCTCCGAATGTTTCAAGCTGTTCATCTGTTATTTCATCTTCAAATTCAACAAATCCAAGCTCCACATTAGCATTGTCCAGTCCGATTTTATTCAACTCATCCTTTACGAACATTTTGCACCTAAGGCTAACCATATATTTTATATATAGTTTCATACTGAATTTTCTATCGTTGAAGAATGGTTATCTATGTACACAACAACAAGATGCACAAACTGGGTGTCATTAAATAATTTTAATATTTAATTTGAATCCTGTGAAGTGGAATCTGCAGATAAATTCAACAATTCTTCCAATTCTCTCTCAGACTGTAACAGAAAAGGATCCGTTTCTTCAATGTTTTGGTCCTCTGACTCCTCAGTAGCTTCTTGATTTGACCTAATATACTGAATACCGGTCAGTTGAGTCATCTGGCGCAAAATCCAACGGCTGCGTTCGTAGGCATATGGTGATGGAGGCTGCACTCTCATTCGTTTTGGGCTGGGGAGTACAGCCGCTAATCTGGCCGCTTTATCCGCATCAATTTGTGACACCGGAATACTCCAAAAAACTTCAGCCGCCCTTCCTACTCCAAAGATGCCCGGGCCAAATTCTGCGACATTCAGATAAACTTCGATAATTCGCTCTTTCGGCCAAAAAAGTTCAATCAGAACGGTGATTCCGGCTTCCAGGCCTTTTCTGAATAGGGATTGTGCTGGTGAAAGAAATAAATTTTTTGCAACTTGCTGAGATATAGAACTCGCCCCCCTTGAACGCCTCCCCTCTTGACGATCTTCCCACGCTTCTTGTATCGACTCAACATCAAACCCGTGATGCTCCCAAAATAGTTGATCTTCAGATGCAACAACGGCCCATTTCATATGATCCGGAATCTCATCAGCTTCAACCCAAAAATCCCGCAGGTTATAACGCTCCATCTCCAGAGATTCCCAATCTTCCCTGATTGTAAAACTGGTTACAGACGGATCTACCCACCGAAGTGTGATTACCGTCACCATCAACAATAATAACGGCATTCCAAAAGCAGCGGCGATTACCCATTTGGATATCTTCCATCTCTTGGATGTTGATTCATCAATTTCAGATGACATATCCATATTTATTCTTAACTATGAAATTATTGTTTCTAATGTACCCCATTTTACTCGCTACTTCTGTCGGTTACAAATTATGTTATGGAAAATTTCAACCCTCCAAAATCATGGAATGTAATGAATACAGAAACGATCTCATCATTCTTTTATGATTAACTAACTGATAGATAATTAGTTACAGGGAACAATTTTGCAATAAGATGCGTTATAAATATTGAACAAATAATAATAAAAAGAGAAAAAGTTATGAATGATCTTCAATTAAAAGGCAATTGGAATGTGCTAAAAGGAAAACTCAAACAAAAATATGGGGATCTGACAGATGATGATCTTACATATGTAGAAGGGAAGGAAAATGAACTTTTCGGAACTATTCAGAAAAAGACTGGTAAGACTAAAGATGAGATATCTAAAGAGTTAAAAGAATGGATCGATTCATAAGATAAATTCATCCATTTTTATTTATCTAAATATTTTTAGTCATAGCTGATTAGAAATGTCTTAACTGCAATAAAAATTAATATTAAAAAAGACCAAAAGTATAAATGATTAGTTTAAAATATTTAAAATTAACAACATTCATATTACTCTTGTCGAGTGTCACATTTCTTGTACAGTGTGAAAATGATGGAGATGATGCTTCAAGCACTATCAGCGATGAAAGGCAGGAGTTAGTAAATAACTTTGAAGATGAGAGAGAACAATTGGCAAGTAGGCTGGAAGATCTGCGAGACGATATCGACGACGAATTAAGTGAATTGAGTGCACGTATTGAGGATGCCGGTGATGCTGCTGATGAGGGCCTTGATGAGGCATACAATGAGCTTACTGAAGAACGATCAGACGTTGAGAAGGCATTGGATGAGTTAGAAAATGCAACTGCCGATACGTGGGAAGATGTAAAATCAAGTACGGAAGAAATGTACAATGACATCTCTTCAACACTAAACGATTGGAAAAATGAACTTGATGACCGTACCTGATCAGGCCATGACTTCTGAAAGAATAACTAACTTAAACCAAGGGAAATAACATGAGATCACTTTTATATTTAATAGCTGTCATAATGGTCATAGGTTGGCTTATCGGGTTTATTGGATACTCCTTAGGTGGGTTAATACACGCCCTTCTTGTTATTGCAGTTATTGCAATACTGTTAGACCTGATTCAGGGAAAACGGCCGGTATAGCTTTCTAAAATTCCAACAAAATTAAATGCAGAATCAGTACTTAGATTCTGCATTTTTTTTATTTCTATAAAAACTCACCTTCAAAGAGTATCTAATATTTCATCAATGAATGAAGGAGTGTAAAATTCTCATTTCTCCCCGATCAATCACTCTAAAAACATCGGAACGGCACGTGGCCCCCGTTTCTGTTCAAACGTGTAAGCAATCTCCAGTAACATAGGTTCGCTCCATGCCCGCCCAAAAATGGATAGCCCTACCGGAAGACCATCAATTGTGCCCATGGGCAATGAAATGATAGGATATCCGGCTCTTGCAGATGGAGAGCTGGATGAGAGTTTAAAATTATCTCCTAACGTTAAATCCGTTTTCCAGGCCGGTGAGCCGGTCGGTGAAATAATTGCATCTAATTGATGCTCATCCATTACCCGATCGATCCCCCTCTCACGGCTTTGAGTGAGCATATTATCCAATGCATTTTGATACTCTTCTGAATCCAGCCCACCCATTTCGGAGGCCGTGAAAATCAGGTTCCGGTCGAAACGCTCTCGATCATTTGCTTGTGTCGTTAATTCAGCCAGGTGCTCAATACTCTTGACGGGTGCATCTTCACCCAATGACTCAAAATAGCTGTTTAAACCATCTTTAAATTCAAAAAGAAGAACCTGAAAAGCATCGGATCCTACATTACTCTCAGTAATTTGCTCGATCTCCACAATTTCAGCTCCCAATTCCTCAAAAATTCTCACTGTTTGATACATAAGTGTATCCACACGAAAGAAATTACCCATGGGAGATGTATAGAAACCAATTCGTTTACCACTGATTCCGTTCTCATTTAAATATTGGGTATAGTCAGACTTGATATGTTCGGCCGCACCCTCTGTTTTTGCATCCCTTTCATCTACACCTGCCAGTTCCCCCAACAATATGGCTGCATCCCGTACTGTCCGAACCATGGGGCCGGCACTATCGGTTGTATACGAAATAGGAATGATACCGGACCGACTCCAAAGTCCAACTGTTGGCTTGATACCAACTACGCCATTCGCACCCGATGGACATACAATGGATCCGTTTGTTTCTGTTCCAATCGCAAGAGCTGCCAGATTAGCCGATACAGCACTCCCTGAACCTGAACTGGATCCACATGGATTCCTGCTCAGTTCGTAAGGGTTTTTCACCTGTCCACCGAGGCTGCTCCATCCGCTCGATGAAAAACTGCTATGAAAATTAGCCCACTCACTTAGATTTGCTTTTCCTAGAATAATCGCTCCTTTCTCCCGAAGTAATTCAACAATATGGGCATCCGTGGGTGGAACAGATCCTTCCATAAACCGGGACCCGGCCGTAGTCGGCATATCCGTTGTGTTTATATTGTCTTTTAAGATAATAGGAATCCCATGAAGCATCCCCCGATTCGTTCCATCCTGCAATTCCCTGTCTAATGCCACTGCAATCTCCATTGCATCCGGATTAATCGATAATATAGAGTTTAATGCAGGTCCGTTTTTGTCAATCTCATCAATTCTTGCCAAATAGGCAGCTGTCACCTCCTGAATCGTGAAAGTTCCATCCAGATATCCCGCATGTAATTCATCGACTGTAATTTCTTCTAATTCCAGGCGATCATACTCGGATTGATGTGCCGCTTGCTCACAAGAGAGAAAAGTGAATACTAAGAGTACGAAAGAGAGCAGTTTTTTGTTCATTGCCGGTATAATTTAATGAGTGTTAAACTTTAGAAAACCTATGATTGATATGAATCAGGTACTTTCTAACATACATCGAAAATTCAGATGTTGTTTATTTATTACAAATATAGGCCATAACAATGAGTCTTGGGCACTTATTCATCCATTGTCAATCCGGGCCATTTTATTTGAAAATATAACCGATTTTATGAAAGTCATACTCATTTCAATATTAAACTGATGAGGGTTGTATTAAAATTTCAACTCCAATTGCATTGCACCCAACCCAATCGATTAACCGGCTATTTTATAATTTTGCTCACAAAATTAGGAAGGGCAAATGATCCTGAATGAACATCGGAATTATAATATTTCAGGCTGGCCAATAATTTTGAAACGGATTGAATTCGTTTGATGACATTATTATCCAGTGGTGACTCTCCCATGGATGCCAGACCCATCGACCACATACCTGCAGGATAGAGTGGGATAAAACTTAGATACATTTTGGCTATTGGAAAGAGGTCATCCAGCGCACCAAATACTTTCTTCATACTTGGATGATAGGATTCAACCCAGGGACTTTCTGTTTGGGTAGACAACACTCCTTTAGGGGTTAAAGCGTTTTTACAATATTGATAAAAATCTTTTTCAAAAAGCCCTTCTGCCGGACCTACAGGATCAGATCCATCGATAATAATGACATCATATGGATTTTTTACATTCTGAATAAATGCAATTCCATCTTCATAGAGAACATTTAATTTCGGATTTTCAAAATCACCGACTTTCGGAAAATGTTTTTTTGATGCATCCACAACCGTTTTGTCGATTTCGACCATATCGACATGAATCACAGAGTTATGCTTTAATACTTCTCTTGCCGTACCCCCATCTCCACCACCTATAATCAACACTCTCTTTGGTTTCGGATGAGTAAACATCGGCACATGTGCCAGCATCTCATGATAGACAAATTCATCCCGTTCACTGAGCATCACCATTCCGTCAATGGTCATTAAATTGCCCCAGGTATCCGTTTCATATACTTCAACCAATTGGTATTCAGATTGTTCAGAAAACAGCAGTTTCTTCAACCCGATTGTTAATCCGGTCTGTTCGTTGTAGTATTCGTTATATGATAAGGGCATGATTTAAAAACAATTTCTTTAAAAATTAAGAGGTAGAGGACAAGGTAAATACTATGATTATGTTTTTACGTATTGACGTGTTAAGGTGATAATGTATTATCGTGTTTAGGGCTCATGGTTTCGGGTTTAGTATTGAAAATATAAAAATAACCGTCATCCTGAATTTATTTCAGGATCTCAAAGTGCAGGTCCTAGTCCTAATAAGAATGCCAACATCTCTGCACCTTGTCCCCTGTACCTTGCATCCTGTCACTTGTACCAAAGCACAGCAGCCGCAAAAACAGCCCCGCAGCGCTCCACTTTATGTTCAATTCCGACCGATTTAATCTCTTTTAATTTTCTATTTCTATACTCAAACCCATCCACTACCATCTGCCTGACAATTTCTTCTACATTAGATAGCTGGGCATGATCTTCAAACTCCATAATCACACCGGGTTCACGATCATCTTCGGGGATACCAACAGCAATAGCTGCTGAAATGAGTCGGCCGGGAGTTGTTCCATCGATAGTTGCGTATGCTAATGGAATGAGTCCGCCCTTTGGCAGGACAATATCATTTATTCTGTTTTCTTCTGCAGCAGGTGGTAAAATACTACTCATTCGCATTAAATTCGTGTCACCAACTCCTGCAGCCAGAAGTGCCTTATCAAATGCATTTAATCGTGTACGTCCTTCCGCAGCCCCTTTCACAAGGCAATAGATGTTTGGGGTTTGAACCATCATAACTTAAAATATTTAATCAGTTAGGATTATAATGAAAGGTTCCCGGAATGTTAACAGGAACATATTTAATAAATTCGCAAAGAAATTAGTTGGATTGGAACTCACTATTGGGTTTAAATAAGAGTTTTTGTCCTTCAGGAACTTTGAACATACCTCTTTTCATCTCCATACTTGAGACGTTTTTAGAGTCAAAATTCTCTTTTAAATATTCCTGAATAATCCACGGGTCTATAGTTTCACCACATGTGAAAATATCAACAGCTGCATAGTTGTATTCAGGCCAGGTGTGAATTGCGATATGGGATTCAGCTATAACAACGACTCCACTGATACCATAGGGACTGAATTTATGAAAATTATGAGAGATGAGCGTTGCTCTTGACGCTTTTGCCGCTTGTATTAAAGCCGTTTCTACAAAGCTGACATCATTGATTTTTGACTGATCACAGTCGTAATACTCTACAAGAATTTGTCTTCCAAGTGCTTCCATTTCTTATAAACCCGTATTAATATATTCTATGTTTTTGTTAAGTAACATTGAACCAGATAACTCTTTCTTCTGCCCATATCGTTGTTTTTTTAGTGATACATATCTATTAATGTAATAAAGATCTGAATAGATTCAGATCAACGCGACCCAATTAATTCTATTTCAACTCACATTCTGATTGTAATTCAATGCTTCTGTAATTAGCTTGCATTGAATACAACCAGATATACAATATAAGTTGAATTTATTGGTTTCTACATTCAAATTTCTTTTTTCTAAAAGACAAATAAATTACACAGAAAATTATCATAAATGATAGACCCCATAAAAAAAATTTCAAAGGAAAAAACCCTTGAAATTTACAGGCATTTGCTCCTGCCGAGACTGATAGAAAAAAGAATGTTATCTCTTTTAAGGCAGAATAAAATTGGAAAATGGTTCTCCGGAATTGGACAGGAAGCCATTTCAGTTGCCACTGCTTTAAGTCTTCAAAAAGAGGACTTCATACTGCCCATGCATCGGAATTTGGGAGTTTTTACTACTCGCGGAGTACCTCTTTATGAACTCTTTTGTCAGCTTTTCGGCAAAGCAGACGGATTTACCGGCGGACGTGATCGCTCGTTTCATTTTGGTATTGAAGAGTATAACATATTTGGTATGATATCACACCTGGCAGCCACAATGCCGGTGGCAAACGGTATTGCGCTTGGTTATCAACTTCGCAAAGAGAAACAGGTGGCCGTCAGTTTTTGTGGGGATGGAGCAACCAGTGAGGGTGACTTTCATGAAGCGCTCAATCTTGCTGCCGTCTGGAAATTGCCGGTCATATTTATTATCGAAAATAATGGATATGGACTCTCAACTCCGGTATCACAACAATATTCATGCGAAAATCTAGTTGATCGGGCCATTGGATATGGTATGAAAGGTCTTCTGATTGATGGAAATGACTTTTTTTCAGTACAAAAAGCCGTTACTGATGCCCGTAAAATGGCTATTGCCGGGAATCCCGTTCTAATCGAGGCAAAAACATTCAGAATGAGGGGGCATGAAGAAGCATCCGGCACTTTTTATGTACCGGACGAAGAATTTGAAAAATGGAAACCAAAAGATCCGATTTTTCAATTTGAAGAGTGGATGCTTAAAAAGAAGATCATTTTGAATCGGGAGGAACTTAAACCTATATCTGAATCACTGAAAAAGAGTTTCAAAAATGAACTTGAAAGAGCACTGACAGCAACTGAACCCGAATTTGACGAATCAACCGAAAGAGCCCGAGCCTCTCTGTTGCCCCAGCCATCACCTACCGATTCAACCAAGAATTCTACAAGTTCAGAAAAAAGAGTGATCGATGCCATTCAGCTGGCACATGCCCAGGCTTTTGATGAAGATGAACATTTTGTTCTTATGGGGCAAGACATTGCAGAGTACGGAGGCGTTTTTAAAGTGTCAGAAGGATTCTTAGAGCGTTTCGGGAAAGAGAGGATACGCAACACTCCTATTATAGAGTCCGGGGCTATAGGAGCCGCAATCGGCCTGGCAATGAATGGATATAAACCGGTTGTAGAGATGCAATTTGCGGATTTTATATCCTGTGGTTTTAATCAAATCGTAAATAACCTCTCCAAAGGTAAATATCGTTGGATGCCAAATTTGAACATTACGATCAGAGCACCCCACGGTGGTGGCGTCGGTGCCGGGCCCTTTCATTCTCAATCTCCTGAGAGCTGGTTTATGCAGCTGCCGGGCCTTCGGGTTTTAGTCCCCTCTTCGGTTGAAGATGCTCAAAATATGCTCTATACGGCGCTGTTTGATGAGAACCCTGTTCTTTTCTTTGAACATAAAAAACTTTACCGCAGCTTCCGGGAATTAACAGATGATAAATGCAAAATTGTCGATATCGAAACTGCCAATGTTGTCCGTGAAGGAAAACACCTCTCATTGATCACTTATGGATTAGGAGTTCACTGGGCGTTGGAGATAACGGATGAGTATCAAAGTAAGGGGATTGAATTGGAAATAATTGACCTTCGATCACTTGCTCCCATCGACTGGGAAACAATAGTTGCATCCGTGAAAAAAACCGGACGTGCTCTTTTACTTGAAGAACCCTCAGAAGTTCTGGGACCAATGAGTGAAGTTTCAGCAGGCCTGTCAGAAAAAGCTTTTGAATACCTGGATGCTCCGGTAATACGTTGTTCCTCAATTCATACCCCTATTCCGTTTAGTAAAGAGCTTGAAAAAGGGTATTTGGCGAACTACCGGCTGAAAGATAGGATTGATCAAATGTTGGAATACTGAGAATTTAATAATTACAGATTTAATGTTACCATTTGAATTCTCTGAACTCAAACCCACTTTTTATCGTTAAAGTGGTATATTGTTATAAATATCAAAAAAGCGCTTTTATGGATACCAAAGAGAAATTAGACGCATTCCAGGATAGAATTGACCGAGGCGAAAAAATTGAACCAAAAGATTGGATGCCTGAAAGATATCGGCAGCAATTAATTCGGATGATAAGTCAGCACGCACACTCCGAAATTGTGGGTATGCTGCCTGAAGGGAATTGGATACCCAGAGCTCCATCTCTCAAACGAAAAATGGTTCTGCTTGCCAAGGTGCAGGATGAGGCCGGACACGGACTCTATCTCTATAGCGCCACTGAAACATTGGGTGCACGCAGACAGGATGTAGTCGAAGATTACATCTATGGCAATGCGAAATATTCAAGCATTTTCAACTACCCTACCCTAACCTACGCCGATATCTGTGTAATCGGCTGGCTGGTGGATGGTGCCGCAATTGTAAATCAAACGATGCTTGCCAAGTCTTCATATGGGCCCTATGCCCGTGCAAACCTGAGAATCTGCAGGGAGGAAAGTTTTCACAAAAAACAGGGGTATGAGATGCTGGCTAAAATGGCGAGTGGCACTGATGAGCAGAAAAAAATGGCTCAGGATGCAGTAAATCGGTGGTGGTGGCCAACACTCATGATGTTTGGCCCGCCCGACAGTGATTCACCCAATAGTGCTGAATTGATTAAATGGGGTGTAAAGACCAAAACCAATGATGAACTTAGACAAAGTTATGTGGATCGAATGGTCATGGAAGCAGAGGTGATTGATATAAAACTGCCGGATCCGGATTTGAAGTACAATAAGAAAACAGGTCATTGGGAATTTGGTGAAATCCCATGGGATGAGTTTTGGGCCGTAGTTAAAGGCAATGGCCCCATGAATCGTGAACGCATTAAAGCAAGAAAAAATGCATATGAAGATGGCGAATGGGTACGTGAAGCAGCCATAGCGTATGCAAGAAAACAGAAATTAAAAGAAGGTAAAGCTTCTTGAGAGGCAGAAGGCAGAACGCAAAAGGCAGAAGTGAGACGTGAGACGTGAGACGAATTCATAATTGCGTCATCCTGAATTTATTTCAGGATCTCAAAGCCACTGGGCATAAAAGTTATGATTATACATTTTGATGTTTAGATTCCAGTACCAAAAACATAAACTCATAAACTCATAAACAAACTAGCGTAACACGTGAATAAACGTATAAACTTCTGCCCTCTGCCTTTTCACTTTTTTCAACAACATCAAATTTAAGCTATGAATCAAAACACCGAATGGCCCCTTTGGGAAGTCTTTTATCAACCGGGTAACGGAAAACCATTTGAACATGCCGGAAGTGTGCACGCGCCAGACGCCGAAATGGCACTTCAAAATGGGCGGGATACTTACGCCCGAAGAAATGAAGGGATATCCATGTGGGTTGTTCCCACCGACCAAATAACTGCATCTGCACCGGAAGATGCAGGACCCTTTTTTGACCCTGCTAATGATAAAGCATATCGACATCCCCAATTTTATAGTGTTCCACGAGCTGTAAAAAAAAGAAATTAATATCGAATAGGGATTTCAATCAAAATGGTTGAAAATCCTATACAACAACTTCAATATTTTGAATGAGTACTTTTGACAAAATACCCGAAACAAAAGAAGAAGCATTTCTGGAAGTTCTTCTTCGATTAGCTGATGATCGGCTGATTCACGGACACAGACTATCTGAATGGTGCGGGCACGGCCCTGAACTTGAAGAAGACCTGGCCTTAGCCAATGTGGCACTGGATATGATCGGCCATGCTGCATCACTATATTCGTATGCGGCCCAACTGGAAGGAAAACCAGACGAAGACTATTACGCCTATTTTCGGGATGATATCGATTTTAAAAATATCGCTTTGGTGGAGCTTCCAAAAGGTGATTTTGCATTCACCATATTACGACAGTTTCTGTTCAGTGCATTTAGTTTTTTTAATTACAGAGAATTAATTAAAACGGTGAAAGATGAACAGTTCAATGGAATGCTTCAAAAACATTTTAAAGAGATTAAATATCACCTTCGACACAGCAGGGAATGGGTGTTGCGTTTAGGAGACGGGACGGAGGAGAGTCATCGCCGTATTCAAGAGGCGATTGATGAAATATGGATGTATACCGGTGAATTCTTCCATCTGGATGATATTGATAAAGCGGCAATCTCTTTTAATCTATATACCGATACATCTGCATTCAAAAAAGAGTGGGAATCATTGGTTTTTGGAACTTTTGAAGAGGCAACGCTCCAGAAACCGGATAACGATCAATATATGTTCGAAGGAGCAAGAAGCGGTCGTCATACCGAATATTTGGGCCCACTTTTGGCACAGATGCAGTTTTTAAGACGATCCCACCCGGAAGCGGAGTGGAAGTAGTTTTAATTTCTAAATTGACACCGTTTTTATTTTTTTAGAGAAGAATTTTAAATCTCCGGAGTACAAAATATCACAATGGTAGTTACAACAAAACATACAATCGATGAAATCTGGTCATATCTTGAGGAAGTTATTGATCCGGAAATCCCCGTATTGAATGTTGTTGAGATGGGTATTGTGAGAGATGTAGAATGGAAGAAAGATGAGTGCATCGTCAAGATTACACCTACTTATTCCGGGTGCCCGGCTATGAATGCAATTGAAAATGAAATAAGGAAAAAGCTGGCAGAAAAAGGAGTTCATTCATTTCAGGTTCTCACCGACTTCAAAGAGAGTTGGACGACCGATTGGATGACTGATCACGCTAAGCAAAAATTGAAGGAGTATGGGATCGCGCCCCCTGAAGAAAAAGTAGATAGCGAAGATTTTTTGTTGAATTTAATCGGATCTCAAAAGATTGTCCCTTGCCCATATTGTGATTCCATGGAGACCGTCTTGCAAAGTGAATTTGGATCGACAGCATGTAAATCTCAATACTATTGCAATGAGTGCGAACAACCCTTTGAACATTTTAAATGTATATAAAGCATTTCACTCCGAAGGGTCGGGACGATCGCTATCGCTCTGGTCTGCTTCGTGGATGAATAAGAGGGGCGTTTTAATTTTTCACTTTTCACTTTTCACTTTTCATGAGCCTTATTCTAAAAGAAAATAAAAACAACATTCTAACCATCACGTTAAATCGTCCGGAAAAGTACAATAGCTTTACGGAACCGATGGCTCTTGAATTGCAAGATGCTTTACAATCTGCAGAATCAGATGATGTCAGATGTGTGCTACTGAATGCCGCCGGAAAAGCTTTTTGTGGTGGTCAAGATCTTCCCGAGGTCATTGAAAGAGAAAAAGATACAACTTATACACTTTCCGACACGGTTAATACGAGCTACAATCCGATCATCAAATTGATAAGAGAGTTAAAGAAACCGGTAGTTTGCTCAGTACAAGGTACAGCTGCCGGGGCCGGTGCCAATATTGCCTTTGCCTGTGATATCGTAATTGCATCAAAAGAAGCACTGTTTGTCCAGGCATTCAGCAAAATAGGACTCATCCCGGATAGTGGCGGCACATGGTTCCTCCCCAGGCTTGTTGGCTTTGCCCGGACAAATGCCCTCTATATGCTTGATGATAAAATAACAGCTGACCAAGCTGTTGAATTGGGTTTAATTTATAAATCAGTGGAATCAAATCAACTGACAAATGAAGTTGCCAAAGTAACTTCTCAACTGGCATCCATGCCGACCAAAGGTTTTGCACTTTACAAGGAAGCTATCAACAAAAGCTTTACCAATAACCTGGAACAACAATTACAGCTTGAAGCAACCCTTCAGTCAAAAGCAGGTAAAAGTGATGATTACAAAGAGGGTGTTACGGCATTTTTAGAAAAGAGACGAGCTGAATTTAAAGGCCGCTGAATTAAATTTTATCTGAATTTCGTCTGGCCTGATTTAAAAGAATGTTTGCATAAATGTAGGCTAAATTCATAAAAACGTTTTAGTCACCCTATAAAAGATATCTCTCACTTATGATATTTCCTGATGCATTGCTTATTTTCAGTTTCAATTGTATGAATTTAAAATCATGAGTTTGAATCAATCTACCATAGTCGGGGTTATTGGTGCCGGAACAATGGGATCAGGTATCGCCCAAATCGCTGCTACTCATAAGCATCAAGTCTATCTCTTCGATCCATTTCCGGAACAGTTAAAAAAATCGGAAGAGGGATTAACCGGAATATTACAAAGACAGGTCCAAAAAGAGAGAATGACCCAAAATGAGGGCGATGAGATTCTCTCAAGAATTCACTTTGTAAATCATATCAATGACTTTTCAAAATGTGGAATCGTGTTTGAAGCGATTATTGAGGATCTGCAGACTAAAAAAGACCAGTTTTCACGAGTTGAGGCCATGGTATCAAAAGATACATTATTGGCAACTAATACCTCTTCTCTTTCTATTGCGTCAATCTCTTCCGCTTTGAAAAGGCCGAACCGGTTTTTAGGAATTCATTTTTTTAATCCAGCTCCTCTGATGAAACTTGTTGAAATGATTCCCGGAATATTGACGGATGATCAAATTCTGAATAATGCACGGTCGTTAATTGATTCGTGGGGCAAAACAACAGTACTTGCAAAAGATACACCCGGATTTATTGTAAACAGAGTTGCCCGCCCTTTTTATGGAGAAGCACTTAGAATAATAGAAGAGGGAATTGCGGATCACGCTACAATCGATTGGGCCATGAAAGAGTTGGGCGGATTCAAGATGGGGCCTTTTGAACTCATGGACTTGATCGGTCATGATGTAAACTATGCCGTTACAGAGTCGGTTTTTAAGGAATTCTATTTTGATCCACGTTTCAAACCCTCCTTTACTCAAAAACGACTTGTGGAAGCAGGCATGTTGGGGAAAAAATCAGGAATTGGTTTTTATGACTATCGAGAAAATGCAAAAAATAGAGCCCCTGATCGTGACCATGATCTGGGTATGGTTATTTTAAATCGCATTCTGGTTATGTTAATTAATGAAGCGGCAGATGCCCTTTTTATGAACATTGCTACAGCAAAAGATATTGATCTGGCTATGACCAGTGGAGTAAATTATCCGAAAGGATTATTATTGTGGGCTGACGAAATCGGTCTCCAAAAGGTACTGACACAACTAGAGAATCTGCAGAAACTATATGGTGAGGATAGATACAGGCCTAATCCATTACTGATAAAAAAAGTGAAAGAGAAAAGCACATTTTATTGATCCGATTGTACTAATAAAATCTTTGTTAACTTTTGACGGTCTTTTCCGTAAAGTGTAGAATAACCATCTACTATTTATTATGGCTCTTAAAAACGAAACTCGATCTTCTTACAATACAAAAGCTTTCTACGAAGAGTATGTAAGCGGCATGAACAGCCGGCAGCTTGGCAAACAGTTCCAATCTGACTCAGATCGTGTTAAAAAACTCTATTATGATGCTGTCGAGGAGTTTAATCCAAATACTCCACATTCGGATATACCGGTTTTTCAAAAATGCCTAAGCCTGCTTTCAGCCCTTACCAAAAGATTAAATCCAATCAGACGATTGATATTTGGTGTATCTCTGGTGAGCTTCATAATTTATTACTTCTTCGTGATCATTGGATTTACAGGCCACATTCTGCACCCACTCCTTTTACCCCTCTCTTTCACAGGAATGTTATTAATTTTACTGATTGAGCTGCTTGAAAAATCTGATGTACAGAGAGAACTGGATTTCGCAAGAGATATTCAGTTGAGCCTCCTTCCCCCATCTCACTTAAATTTGAAAGAGATCGAGGTTTATTCATTTGCCGCAACTGCTTTAGAAGTTGGCGGAGATTATGTCGATATCATCAAAACAGAAAAAGGAACATATCTTTTTATTGCTGATGTTTCCGGAAAAGGGATGAGTGCTGCACTATACATGGTCAGAATTCAGGCTTTGGTTCATCTGTTAATTAAAAAGTCAGAACCTTCGCCTAAAGAGCTTTTTCTGGAGTTAAACGATTATCTGAAATCCGGACGCAGAGATAAAACGTTCGTAACGGCCTGTGCCGCATTTTTTCCGAATGAAAAAGATCATTTCATATTCGCAAGAGCCGGGCATAATATACCACTCATCTACAGTCAGGAGCATGACACAACATTTCGTTTGAACACCAACGGTTATGCTTTAGGTATGACATCTACTTCTATTCTGAAAAAAGCGATGGAAGAGAAAAAGTATAAATTCAGGGAAGGTGACAGCTTATTGCTCTATACGGATGGGCTTGTGGAAGCACGGAATAATTTAGGCGAAGAGTATGGTGAAGAGAGACTTGAAGGCCTCTTTTCTATCTACGGTTCTCTTCATGCAAAGACAATCACTCAAAAAGTAAGATCCTCTATAGAGCAGTTTATGGGCGATGAGAAGCCGATCGATGACATCACTTTTACGACTGTCCATAAAAAGGCAATCCTGAAGGAAGATCACATTAAAAACTCTCCTCAATCACCCTAACAGAACTTTCGCTTTTTCGGCTATTTTCTCCGGAGTAAGTCCAAAATGATCATAAACCTGCTCGTAGGGTGCTGAGGCTCCAAATGTATCAATTCCAAGAGCTAGACCCTCACTCCCCAACCAACGGTGCCACCCAAAAGTAGTACCGGCCTCAACGGAGACTCGTTTCTTCACAGATGGAGGAATTACAGAGTCGATGTACTCTTCTGTCTGCTCTTCAAAAAGGTCAATACATGGCATACTGACAACTCGGGTTGAAACCCCTTCCTTTTCAAGCTTCTCAGCAGCTAATAATGTAATATGTACTTCAGATCCCGTCGACATCAACACCAGATCGATACTCTTTCCACTCTCCTTTTTGATAACATATGCACCTTTTTCAACCCCTTTCGCACTTTCGTATTTAGAGCGATCTAGAACAGGAAGTGATTGTCGCGTCAATGCTAAAAGTGAAGGCCCGTTATCTCTTTCAATTGCGCATTTCCAACAGATTGCTGTCTCATTGGCATCGGCCGGCCTGTATAGATGCACATTGGGAGTTGCTCTCATAGCTGCCAAATGTTCAATGGGTTGATGGGTTGGACCATCTTCTCCGAGGCCAATACTGTCGTGAGAAAATACAAATATGGATGGGATTTCTGAGAGTGCCGCAATTCGAATAGATGGTTTGTTATAATCTGAAAAAACCAGGAAGGTACCTCCATATGGGATCACTCCCCCATGAAGTGCCAATCCATTCAGTGCTGCCGCCATTCCGTGCTCTCGAACACCATAGTGGATATATCTTCCTTTTCTGTCTGTTGAATCAAAAATTCCGGAATCCTTAAAATCAGTATTATTGCTCCCGGTAAGATCAGCAGAACCCCCGATTAGATTGGGGATCTCTTTGGAGATACTGTTTAAAACAGCACCGGATGCTTTCCGGGTTGCCATTCCTTTATCATCGGCCTCGAAAAACGGAAGTGTTTTTTCAAAATCAATCTTCAGATCCCTGGTGAAAAACTGTTTAAAAAGAACCCCGTCATTGGGATAGACTTTTTCATAATCATTCAACAAATTCTTCCATTCCGACTCCTCTTGGTCACCGTTCAAAACTGCTTTTTTCATCTCATTGTAAACCTCCTCAGATATAAAAAAGCTCTTGTCCGGATTCAGTCCCAGCCTCTCTTTTGTAAGCTTGATTTCATCCGGCCCCAGTGGTGAACCGTGAGAATCTGCAGTACCTTCCTTATTTGGGCTGCCAAATCCGATGATTGTTTTGCACTCAATGAGTGATGGAGTGTCCGTAGTTTGTGCTTTACGGATTGCTTTTTCAATTTCATCATGATTGTGACCGTCTATAACTTGTACATCCCAACCGTACCCCTCAAAACGTTTTACCGTATTATCACTAAAAGAAAGATCCGTAGATCCGTCAATGGATATTTGATTGGAATCATATAAATAGATCAGCTTTTTTAATTTCAGATGACCGGCCAGAGATGCAGACTCATGTGAAATTCCTTCCATTAAATCACCGTCACTTACAATCGCATATGTAAAATGATCGACAATTTTATGTTCTTTTTTATTAAACGTTGCAGCCATAAATTCCTCTGCAATGGCCATTCCAACACCTGTTCCAAACCCTTGTCCCAATGGGCCGGTTGTAGTTTCTACACCGGGTGTTTGGCCAAATTCAGGATGCCCGGGCGTTTTGCTCTGATACTGGCGAAAGTTTTTAAGCTCTTCCAATGGCAAATCATACCCTGTAAGATGCAAGAGAGAGTAGAGTAACATAGAGCCGTGTCCGGCAGATAGAATGAACCGGTCCCGGTCGAACCATCGCGGATTTTTAGGATTGTGTTTTAAAAATTTTGTCCATAGTACAAATGCGACATCTGCCATCCCCATGGGCATTCCCGGGTGACCGGAGTTTGCAGCCTGTACGGCATCCATTGAGAGAGATCGAATCGTATTTACACAGTTTTTTGCCGTCTGATTTTCTTGATTCATCAAATAAGTAAAAGTTTAAACTCTTTTTTTAAGTACCTAAAAAGATAGGTAAGTTCATTACAAGGCAAAAGAAAAAGCAAAAAAAAAGCCATCCTTTTTAAAAGGGTGGCTTTTATTTTCGTTCAGAAAGAGATCAGATCAAGGAGCGTGTCCTTCACACTTCAATTCAAACTGTAACTCATGGTTTGCCGGTTCTGTAAAGTTACCGTATCTCGCATTTTCAAATGCTGAACATGCTGCTGTGAAATTACCTTGTCCTTTCAGAGCCGTACCCAATTCGAAATAGATTTTGGCTTTGTCAGCGACACCGCCTGTATGAAGTTGGAGTGCTCTTCTTGCACTTGATTCAGCACTACTCCAGTTGCTGCGCATGTTATAAATTTCTGCCAATCTATATTGAGCTTCATCCGAAGCATCATCATAGTCCTCAACTCTTTGAAGAAGTTCAATGGCATCCGCAAATCTTCTTTCATCCGCCAGGTTTACAGCTCTGTAGATTAATTCATCATGCGCGCCTTCTTGTGCATTTTGCAATGTTCTATTGTCATTTACGCGGCTTGCAACTTCAATAGCCATATCATACCATCGCATAAAGCCATCGACATCATCGGGAGTCATCTGCTTTTGAACAATGCCTTTTTGATAATATGCTGCTGCATAATTTGGATTCAAATTGATTGCATTATCCAGATCACTCATTGCAGCTTCCAGATTATCTTGCCGGTAATTCAGGATCGACCTCACATAATACAGCTGAGGGATAGCCATTTGTGCCTGTTGTCGGATTTCCGGATTATTAAATTCTGTAGCTACTTCTTGCGACTCTTTAAAGTAGTCCAGAGCATCATTTACAGACGCCAGTGTCCTTGAACTTTGATACGTTCTGTACGCATTGGATGCTCTGCTGGCATATACACGTGGTAATCTTTCTTCAATTAATTCCACGATATCATCCAATTGATTTTGATTTGCCAGTTCCAGTGTTTGACGATATGCATCAATGGCATCATCAAATTGGTTATTTCCGGCTAATTCCTGAGCCTCATTGTAAAGCAGAACAGCTTGCGCTCTTGCTTCATCTTGTGCATACACACTCTGCGTAACGCTGATCAGCATTACGAACATTAATGAGAGTATTAGTGATATTTTATAAGTTTTCATTCTAACCTCGTTAATTATGGTTCTTTCTGAACTAAACGTGCTTAACTTAATGAAAATTTAAATACAAAATCATTAAGAAATAACGTATTGATGTAAAGTGTTTATTTGATTAAATGTTTCCTAGTAAGAAAAGTTGGGTTGCAGTTTTCTGTTTTTGTAAAAGTCACAAATATACTTAATTGCCAAGTCTGTATCATCAGTCAGGTAAAATAGATCCGGATCTTCTTTGCTGATATACCCTTCTTTTACCAACCTTTCTTCTATCCAATCGGTTAAACCTTTCCAATATTCTTTTCCAATCAACACAATAGGGATTTTTTCGATCTTTTCTGTCTGAATTAGTGTTAATGTTTCAAATAATTCATCTAATGTACCAAAACCGCCCGGAAAAACGATAAAACCCTGTGCATATTTAACAAACATCACTTTCCTGACAAAAAAATATTTAAAATTTATTTCATATTCAGGGGTTACGAATTTATTGACTCCCTGTTCTTTCGGAAGGTCAATACCCAGCCCTACCGATTTTCCTCCATATTGAAATGCTCCTTTATTACCCGCTTCCATGATACCGGGTCCTCCGCCTGTGATCACACCAAACCCATTTTCTGAAACCCCAATCGCTGTTTTAACAGCCATCTCGTAATATTTGGATCCCGGCTTGAGACGGGCAGAGCCAAAAATGGATATACACGGTCCTATTCTAAGCAGTGAATCATATCCATCCACAAACTCACCCATGATCTTGAATACACTCCATAGATCTTTGCTGCTATCTTCATTGAAGGTATTCTGAGGTTTATTCTCTTCTGAAAAATATTTAGGTGATGTCATAATTACTATTTTTTTTGCAGTGATACTTTTAATGATAATCCAGGACTGCCATCTGCTATGATTGCCGGGCCAATCATTGTCCTGGCAGAGAGATCATCAGAGACATCAAAACTTCGCATATGTGCATATACATAGGCATCTAAAATATTTAACCCATACGCCAGCCCCATTACAACGAACATAAAATCCCTTTGATTGTGATAACTATCTCGGACAGACTGTAACTGATTTTGATTTACATTTTGCAGCCTTTCCGGAGTAGGCCCAAATCTAAAATCATTATCCTCCCCTTGATTTGAATTATAGTATGCAGCTCTATAATCCTGATATTGCGAGTTTAAATATCCAGCATAAACTCCGACACCCACAAACATGCCATAGATAATTGGAACCTTCCAAATCTGTCTGTTTTCAATTTGTCCCCATCCCGGTATGATCATTGATTTAAACAACACAGATCGAGGTGTAGGAAATTCCGGATCATCCGACTCTTGATCATTCTGAACCACTGATTTGCTCTCTTCAAATAATCGATGTTCCAATAACAAATAGTCACTCTCGACAAGTTGTATTTGTGAGAAGGATTGCACTGGGGCAGTTATGCAGATCAGTATGAGGATACTAATCAGTCTCATCAAAAAATTGAATCAAACGTTCAAGGTCATCATCAGAATAATACTCTATTCGGATCTCCCCTCCTTTCCCTTTCTCTTTTATACTGACTTTTGTACTCAGTTTATCTCTCAGTTTTTTAGACACACTATTCAGAAAGGGGTCTTGGCCGGATTTTTTTGATTTTTTAGTATTCTGAACTGTTTTTTTATCATATGTGCTGACCATCTCCTCGGTCTGTCGAACAGATAACGACTTGGCTATGATACTTTTTAAAATTTTCTTCTGATCCTCTTCACTCTTTACATTTATCAAAGCTCTGGCGTGTCCGCTCGAAATGCTTTCATCCCGAAGTGCTGCCTGAACAAAATCCGGCAGTTGTAATAATCGAAGCGTATTTGTGACTGTCGTTCGGTTTTTTCCTACCCTATCTGCAACTTCAGATTGGGTATATGTGCACTCATCGATAAGGCGCTGATATCCAAGAGCGATCTCAAGTGGATTCAGGTCTTCTCGCTGAATATTCTCAATGAGTGCAAAAGCGATGATCTCCTCATCGTTTACCTCCCGAACATATGAAGGTATTTCGGGGATTCCTGCAAGTTTTGAAGCTCTTAATCTTCTCTCACCGCTAATAAGTTCGAAGCGTTTCTGCCCCAGGTACCGAACCGTGATCGGCTGTATCAGACCATGTTTAGAGATCGATGATGCCAATTGTTCCAGAGCAACCTCATTAAACTCAGTTCTGGGCTGGTGAGGATTTGGGCGGATGTGTCCGACAGGTATGTTTAATACAACATTTACCCTCTCTGCAGGGTCGATGGGAATCGCAGTTTTTGTCTTTATGGAGGGCTTTTTCGTCTCTCCCGATTCATTCTCATAATCGGGGAAAAAAGCACCTAAACCTCTGCCTAATACTTTTTTACTCATAACGACTCAATAGGAATTACGATTTTGATAAAACTGCACTCGACTTCAGGTACTTCTTGTTGTTGTGGATGATTTCCCGGGCCAGTGAAAGATAATTTTTGGCTCCAACACTGGAAGCATCATAAAGTATAGCCGGTTTTCCAAAGCTGGGGGCTTCAGCAAGTCTGATATTCCTTGCTATAATTGTAGAAAATACTTTTTCATCAAAATATCTCTTTACCTCTTCTACAACCTGATTTGATAATCTTGTTCGGGTATCATACATAGTGAGCAGTACACCTTCTATATCCAACTCCCTATTCAGATGCTGACGAACTATTTTGATGGTATTCAATAGCTGTCCCAATCCTTCAAGCGCATAATATTCACACTGTACCGGAATCAGTACAGAATTTGAAGCAGTCAGTGCATTAATGGTCAGTAAGCCGAGTGATGGAGGGCAATCTATAATGATAAAATCATACTTATCACGTATGTCTCCGATCGCTTTTAGCAGAATTCTCTCCCGCTCATTTCTATCTACCATCTCTATTTCAGCCCCTACAAGATTAATATGCGCCGGAACCAGATCCAGGTAGGGCATCTCGGTCTCCTTTATGGCAGTTTGCATATCAACACCACCCACCATTACTTCATAGATGGAGTTTGTGACTGTTTTTGGTTCAATTCCAAGCCCACTGGTACTGTTGCTCTGAGGATCAATGTCGATAATAAGTGTGGGGTGTTCTATAACCGCCAAACTGGCCGCTAAATTTACAGCAGTCGTCGTTTTACCGACACCCCCCTTCTGATTTGCAATGGATATTATTTTTCCCATTCTTTCTTAAGGAATTTTGATTGATGACACAAAGGAATATAACCCAAGCCCCAAAGGTAACCAAAAGAAGTTATACACATTCCATGGTGGAAAACTTTATTGTATTCCATCCTAAGAATTTATTTTCTATTAATTTAGAGATATGAAACAACTTCTATCTTTGACTTCCTGTCAGATGCAGATTTTGCCTTGCCGTCGGAGATTGAGACGGGTTTGTAATCGGTGTAAGTTTTTGAAAGCTCTGCCTGAAAATCGAGTCAACAGATGAAGCATCACTTCCATAGAGTCCGTCTCGAAAATGCAAAACATCATTATGATCAACCCATGGCATCAATTTGTCCGTTTCAGATGTACTGTTTGCATTCCCCATTGATGCAGGCACTACATTTTGAAAAGTTCCTATGGATGCAGATTCAGATTCAGGCTGGCCGGGCATATCAATTTCGCCTTCTCCGGATAATATAAACCCAACGGTTAAACCGAGCATCAGAACAGCGGCGGCACTAAAGTAAACAAATTTTTGTGATCGTCTGCTTCCGGCTGATTTTCTACTCTCTAAAGAACGCAGTACAGAGTTTACAACGTCATCAGGAGGTTGAATTGTATCCATATCTTGAAGCTTTCTTGAGACTTTTCGAAGCGTCTCAACTTCAATCAACAAGTTTTCATCAACCTTAAGATCCCTTTCAAACTCCACTTTCTCTGAGGGATCCATTTCGTTGTAAAGATATGCTACACTTCTAATATTTTTATCACTCATACACTGTTTGATTCCTTCTCATGTTCTTCATCGAACATTTTACGAAGATTTATCAACGCATATCTCATTCTACCGAGTGCAGTGTTAATAGAGACGTCTGTGAGCTCTGCGATCTCTTTAAAGGGCATTTCATAGTAATGTCGTAACATAACTACCGTTCTCTGCTCTTCCGGTAAATTCGAAATATGTTTCAATAAACTGGATGTAGACTCTTCGAGCTCAAGTTTTTCCTGCTGCCCAATTGAATCCTCATCCGGTAATCTTTCATAAAAGTCCGTTTTTGATTCTTTATCGTATGAGCCTTTAACGTCTACAAACCGTTTTTGTTTTCTGATATGATCAATTGTTGCATTATGTGCAATTCGCATAACCCAGGCGATCCACTTACCCTGTTCATTGTACGTGTCATCCATTTTCGTAATCACCTTGGTAAACGTCTCCTGAAAGATATCATTGGCCGTTTCCCGGTTTTGTATCATGCTAAAGATGTACGAATAGATCTTGGCCTGATGACGATTCATCAGCTCTCTAAAAGCCAGCTGGTCATCCTTTCTTCTGAAAAGATGTACCAAATCTTTATCGGCCATCTGCTCGTAACTACGCGGTATGTGATCTGAGTTCTTAAGTCTCATAGTATGCAATTATATAAATACAGTGTTTAATGTCAAAACATATTTGAAGAAACTACCATTCATTTTAAATAGTAGTCACCAGTTATATGGTTTTACGTAATTATCCCTCGATTGGACTGCACAACAACGTAAACTATGATCTAATCTAAATTAGTTTACCGTATAGTTCTATAACATCTTCATGTTAGATGTTTCACAAAACTATTGCTGAAAATAGTTGTAAACATCCAATCCGGTTTTTTTACCTAAAAAATCCTGGAGTGTTTCAGAATTACTCTCTTTTATTTTTTTTACGGATCCGAATTCTTTGAGAAGTGACTCCGCTTTTTTCTGGCCTATTCCCGGAATCCGGGTTAATTCAGTCTGTAGTGTCCTGCCGGATCGTTTTTGTCGATGATATGTAATTGCGAATCGATGAGCTTCATCACGTGCCTTTTGCAGAAGTTTTAAGGATGGAGATATTTTAGGGATCATCACAGGGTCTTGTTTCCCTGGCAAAAATACCTCCTCCAGTCTTTTTGCCAAACCTGCAACTTCACTGTGCCCCCAGTAATCGATCTCTTTCAGTGCATCAATTGCAGCATTCAGCTGTCCTTTTCCACCATCTACCAGGATAAGATCCGGGGGTTGCAACTTCTCTTTTTTTATTCGTGAATATCTGCGTTTAAGGATCTCTTTCATCGAAGCATAGTCGTCCGGACCCTCAACCGTTTTTATAGCAAATTTTTTATACTCGCTTTTTCGGGGTTTTCCATCCACAAAACAGACCATAGAGGCTACCGGGTCCGTACCATGGGTATTCGAATTATCAAAACACTCAATTCTGCGAGGGAGTCTTTCCAGATGTAAATATTCCTTCAGATCTTTGATCGCTTTTGGTATTCGATCTTTTTCGGCTTTCTCCACCTCGATCAATCGTTCACCCAGTTTGTGCCGGGCATTGGAAATAGCCATCTCCACCAATTGTCTTTTTTCACCTATTTTAGGGATCAAGATCGGCACTTTTTTCCCATGCTGTTCCCATAAAAACTCTTGCAAGGGTTCATCATCGACCATCTCATCGCTCAGATGCACTTCGTCCGGAGTTACCCATGCACCTTTTTGATAAGACCCTGTGTAATAATCCTCAACAAAAGACTGCATCATTGTCTGCTTATCCAGCTCATCAATATTCTTCAAAAAACGATGAAATTTACCAATCAACTTACCCTCCCGTATCCTGAATAATACTCCGCACGCTTCACCCAGATCTCTATCTACATCGATGGCAAACAGGTCCCGATCTAATTTTTTGTGATCTACAATCTTCATTTTTTGATTGTATTTCTGGAGTGATACCAGACTATCTCTCAATGATGCAGCTTGCTCATATTCCAAAGCTTGAGAAGCAATTTCCATCTCCGCTTTGATCTCTTTCATGAGTCCTTCCGTTTTACCACTCAGCAATCTTTCAACTTTTTGAATCGTCTCAATGTATTGATCCCGTTGCCAGTCGCCGGAACAATTTTGTAAATAATCTTCAAAACAGGAGTGCCATTTCGGCATTCCCCTGGACTTATCAATCATTTTTGGGGAGACTGCACATGTGCAGAGGTCAAATGTCTTACGAATCGTATCCAGCATACGCCGCATATGACCAACATGATCGTATGGTCCAAAGTACCTGCTTCCATCATTAACAACTGTTCTGGTTGGATATACCCTCGGTTTGTCATCATCGGTGATACAGATATAGGGATAGGACTTATCATCTCTGTACATGATATTGTAGCGGGGCTGATGGCGTTTGATCAGATGATTTTCCAATATCAATGCCTCAGACTCAGAATCAGTGACGATTACCTCAAGATCAAAAATTTTGCCAACCATCACCCGAATGCGCCCATCATGATTCTTGGATTCCTGAAAATAGGATCTCACCCGATTTCTAAGTTTTTTTGCCTTGCCTACATAGAGAGTTCTTCCCTGTTTATCCTTAAATTGATAAACACCCGGCTGAAGAGGCAGATTTGCAACTTTTTCTTCTAATGATATAGACATAGCTAAATGGTAAGTTTAAGAAGGAGCAAATACAACGGATAAACAGATTTTTGGTGATAAATTCTCAATATATACACACTCAATGAAAACCACAGGTACAAATCCTGATCTGGAGATACTATATGAAGACAATCATCTCCTATCCATCTGCAAACCGGCGGGCGTATTGTCTCAAGAAGACCGGACCGGCGATCCTGATGCCCTGACATTGGGTAAAGAGTATCTGAAAAATGAGTATAACAAACCCGGCAATGTTTTTTTAGGACTTCTACACAGGCTTGACAAACCGGTTTCCGGTGTAATGGTTATGGCTAAAACTTCCAAATCGGCAGCTCGAATCAGTGAACAAATTCGTCAGCGGACCGTTAAAAAAAGTTATCTGGCGGTAGTTAGAGGCGAGCCTGAAGATTTTAATTATCTAACACATTATCTGCTGAAAGATACGGCTTCTAACAGAGTGGCTGTTGTAGAAGACGACCAAAAAGGTGCCAAATGTGCAGAACTCATGTATCAGACACTGGATAGAAAGAATGGATTGGCACTCTTAAAAATTAAATTGATCACCGGGCGTGCCCATCAAATACGGGTTCAACTGACTGAGGTAAACCTACCCATTTTAGGTGATAAAAAATATGGCATAACCGCTCCGGGTCACATTGCTCTTCACGCATTCGAATTTGAGTTTACTCATCCCACTCTCAAAAAACCTATATCAATACAATGTTATCCACCGCCGAAGGAACCTTGGGCATTTTTTAAAATAGAATCATAGTGCAAAAGAGTTCTCTGGCAATGTGTTGAGAATTTATTACAATCCTTACAATTATTATAATCGGCTCGAATGGTTGTGATTCAAAATATGTTTATTTGAATATAACTGAGTAAACTCCGATCAACTGAATGAATTAACACCCGTCAGTATCACTTTAAGATGAAAGATTTAACTAAAAAAGAAGCCCGCTGGATATTACCGGCCGTTATAGATAACGAGGCCAGCCATGAGGAAAGAGTAGCTTTTTTTGATTTCATAAAAAGTGACCCGGAAGTTGAAAAAGAGTACAACGATGCTCTGTTAATTAAAAGAGCATTTTCTGCTGCCAGTATTCGAAAAAAAGCGCCGGATCATCTTAAAAATGTTGTGTTAGAGACAATTGAAAACCTTAAAAAGGAAACTGAGGCTGGCAATGAAAAATCTGAATCGACAATCACACCAATACAAGTATCTGCTCAACCCACAAAATGGTTACGTTACCTAACTGCAGCCGCAGCTGTTTTGTTTATCTCATTGGTAACACTTCAGCTTTTAGATCTATCAACAGGAACTACTCCCGACAATTATGATGTAATTGTTGAAAATATGGCAGCAGAACATTTCATCAAAAGCGGTGGACAACTTATTGAACCCCATTTTAGCACTACTCTGCCTCATGAAGCAGAAGCTTATTTAATGGATCATTTTGGCATGCAAATCACTATACCTACGCTTACAGGTGCTGAATTTGCCGGGATTGTAATGGCCGAATTCGTCGATGATTTTCAGACTCCTCTTCTTGAATACAGTCAGCATAGTATTGGAGAAACAATCTACCTTTTTGCATTTGACATGACCCAAGTAGATCAACATAAGTCATTAATCAGACATGGTGACGCTGCAGAAGCTTGCATCAAGTCTGAAGATTTTTATGTAGCTGAAATCAATGAACACCACGTTGTATCATGGCTTTGGGAGAACACCTGGTATGCCGCCATCTCAAATCACAATGGGTATGATTTAGCAGCACTGGTAGAGCCTTTGAATTATTCTAGGTGAGTTTTTTAAAGCAGAAGGCAGAGGGGTTTCAGTTATCAGCTATCAGTTTTGGATTACACGAATACCGTCACATTGAGCGCAGCTGAGGAGCCGAATGGTAACGAAGCGCTCCTCTTTTATCCCACGAAGCGGAGCGGAGTGAAGTCGAAATGTCCTTGCAACGGCAGTGAGTTCTCGACTTCGTTTGGTCGCTGTCGCTTCCGCACTGCGCTCTTTTAGATTAACTACTCGATTTATTGAGTAAA
>TARA_R100001143_G_scaffold2456_1_pt1 | contig 38547 bp, 37 predicted proteins | sample TARA_R100001143 | Tara Oceans TARA_R100001143 (sample SAMEA2621300) | marine metagenome | biome: marine biome (ENVO:00000447); feature: mesopelagic zone (ENVO:00000213); material: "saline water (ENVO:00002010), including plankton (ENVO:xxxxxxxx)" | depth 800 m | reverse complement strand
CATCCTGCTCACGCCCCTGACCTACATCCATGTAGGCCACGCAGACCGGCGCGCGCCTCCTTGGCGCGCCGGCATATGATGGGCAAGGATGCCCAAATGCCGCGATAGCAGGGATAGCGATAGCGGCCTGTCCATCCGTGGACATAAGTGGCGCTTTTTCAGTCACAACCCGCAGGGCTGGGGATATGAAAGATCAACAAGCCCTAAAAAATGCTTTAGAACAAGTCCCAATCTCGACTGACTTTTCTGACTTCACCGGTTTCTGCATTGATATAAATATCCCATTCCTTGCCATCTTTACCCAGCACTTCCATTTCATAATCCCATCCACCAAAAAATGCACGGTTCTCCAAGTCAATATCATCAATGATGCCTGGCTTGGCTTCTAGCGCAATAGATTTTGCTTCCTCTATACTAATCAAACCGAGTTGTTCACTTTTTGTTTTTATCTCATGTAAATCATCTGCCAAAACGGGAAAACTCATTACAGAAACAACCGAGAATATCACTAAACTTTTCATCTTTGACCTCTTTTTTATTAAGAATTTCTAAAGATATAAAAGTAAAATTAATTAAAACTGAATTTTAACTTTATTTTATATTTGTTATAGATAAAAAAACGGCCCGTCAAAGACGGGCCGCTGCTTTTTACATCAAGATAGAATTAACTATCAATCACGTTCGACTTTGCGAAGTTCACCGGTTTTGGCATGAACATCAATATCCCATTCAGTGCCATCTTCCTGAACAACTTCAACTTCGTATTCCCAACCGCCACCGTTATCAATACTGTCTAATTCGATATCTGTAACCACGCCGGATTTTTCATTTAACGCAATATTTTTAGCTTCTTCACTGCTGATTAAGCCAAATTTTTCTGCTTTCATTTGCATAGTGGCTGGATCATCATCTGCAACAACAGCTGCCGTTGAAAACGTTAAGGCTGATGCAAGTATAGTTGCCAGAGTCATTTTGTTTAGTTTTTTCATTTTTGGTACTCCTTTCCGATTAAGGTGAGCCCACTTTACAAAACCAAACTTAAATCAAACTGAATAAAATTAATTTTTCATTTTCTGGTTTAAATTTCTTTTCTCTGCATGCTCTGAAGCAAACTCATATAAATCTATCAGGTCTGTTTCTGAGACATCAATGACAGCCTCCATTTGGGAAAGCGCCCAATGAAAATCTTCTTCATTTAATAACGTGGTTTTATCTTTCTGTTTTATGAATTGATCGTGGTGTTTATGATGGTTATCACGATGCGGATAGTGGCGTCCTGGCAACAGATTATTAATCAGTAAAGACAAAACAAGCAGGCTTCCTGCGTTGATAGTGACAACAGCATAAACAAAAAACCATGCAATACTGCTGTGCTCCGGCATGCCAATAACCGCAATCATGGCTGTCGCGGCTGCAGGCGGATGAAGGGCATGCAGAAAATGCATAAAAAACACCGCCAAGCCCACCGCCATGGCAGTTGCCAACACCGGCTCAGCTATCCAATAGTTACAACTCACTCCCATTACAGCAGCGATTAAATGACCCGCCATTAACGGCCAGGGTTGAGCCATTGGACTATGTGGCACTACAAATAATAAGAATGTAGAGGCGCCCATTGATGCAAGTACCAGCAATTCCATTTCCATCGTCATTTGTAATTGGCTGAGAAGTGTCATAAGCAGCCAGATTGCCGTAAATGCTCCTAAACTGGCATTTAGCTTTTCTTTAAGTTTTGGGTGAGTTTGTAATAAACGTTGCTGCCACTTTTGCAGCCTGTCGGATAGCTTCATTGCTTTGTCATGTCTTTGGTTAGATTGATAATTCCGCTTAATGGCTTCGTTACCATTAAGCGGATACCTACGGAATAAATACCTGGGTTTCAGTCTCTTAAGTATTGGGAAGGCCCGAAAAATTCGGCAGCTATTGATGAACTATCAACGCCACGCTCTTTTAATATGGCCATTGTGGTTCGCATCATTGCGGCAGGCCCGCACAGGTAATAATTCGCCTCAGACTCTGGTACCAGGAGATCCAGCAACGCTTTGTCTATATAGCCTTCACTATCATGCAAATACAGTGATTGAGAGCCGGAAGACTGGCTGAGACGAATATGCCATTGAAAATTTGGGTAGGTACGCGCTAGTACTGAGAGTTCTTCATAAAATGGCAGAAAGTCATTATTTTTAGCTAACTGTATCAGTGTAAATGAACGATCTGGTTCATGGACCAAACCCCAATGCAGCATGGCAAGTAAAGGCGTTATTCCCACTCCACCAGCAATAAACACCAAGGGCATATTGACTGCTTCGGGCATCCTTAATATAAAGTTTCCAATGGGGGGTGCCAGCAGCAGCTGGTCACCTACCTGCACGTTATCATGCAATCTGTTGGAGACTACCCCGCCAGGATGATCTGGCAACTCACCGGCATGTTTTTTGACGCTGATTCGATAGTGATCTTCTCTCGGAGCTGAAGACAAACTATAATTCCGCATCGCCTGGCTACCGTCGGCCAGTTGAATTTTCAGCGTAATAAATTGCCCCGGCAGATAAGCCTTTAACGACTTATTATCAGTTGGTCGCAGATAGAAAGAAGTAATGTTGCTGCTTTCTGAATGACGTCGAATCAGGGTGAAAGCCTTAAAGCCATTCCAGCCATGTTTGATCAGCTGTTGCTGATATAAATCATCTTCTCTGTCGATAAAAATACCGGCTAAAACACCATAAGCCTCTGTCCAGCTGTCAATCACCTCAGTCGTTGCCGCTTCGCCAAGAACTTCACGAAGCGTTAATAACAAATTATTTCCTACGATGGGGTAATGTTCAGGTTTTATCCCCAGAGAAACATGTTTATGAAAAATAACCTCAAGCGCTTGTCGCAATTGGCCGGGGTTATCAATGTGCCGGGCATAGGCACAGATGACTGAAGCCAAAGCGTGTTGCTGGGCACCTGATTGTTGATGAGCTGGATTGAAAAAAACGTTTACTTCCGGGTTATTACGGAACATATTTTTGTAAAAACAGTCTGCTAATTGTTCGCCATGCTGCTCCAGTAAAGGCACGGTTTGATGAATAATATCGAAAGTTTCAGGCTTCATTGCCGAACTCCTATTAGCTAAACAGGCATTTTACATACCTATTTAAAAACACATAGTATTGGTCCATCTTTTAGGAGTCAACGAATAATGCAACTGACAACGCATACCGATTATGCGCTTCGATTACTGGTCTATCTGGCAATACATCATGGTAAGCAAGCTGCAACCATTCAGGATGCGGCGACACGATTCGGCATTTCATCCAATCATCTTGCAAAAGTCGCTCAAACGCTGGTTCAGCATGGTTATATTGTGAGCCATCGAGGTCGTGGGGGTGGCTTGAAACTGGCTTTACCAATCAATGATATCGGTATAGGAAAACTGGTCCGGAAAACTGAAAACCTGCAATTACTTCCCTGTTTCGGAGATGAAATCGCCTGTCCTATTCAACCTGCCTGCATATTGAGAAATGCTCTGCATAAAGCCCAGGCCGCCTTCCTGAACGTACTGGACGATTACACACTAGCCGATGTGGTATTCAATAAGGACCGTCTGCAAGAATTACTGGAAATACCGGAATCTGCATGACTACCTGGCAAGAGTGGCGCAATGAACAACGCTATCGGTTAACCCAACAGCGTTTAGACACTGCAAATGATCTTCGCCTGATTCATCAGGTAGCTTTATTTGATAAATTACAGACCATACTGGATCCCTTGCCCAAGGGCACTATTGGTTTTTACTGGCCGGTACGCGGTGAAATAGATTGCCGGGATTTCATTTGCGGCCTTATCGAGCAAGGTTGGCAAGCCGCCTTGCCGAAGATTATTGGCCCTAAAGAAGCTTTACAATTTCGGCAATGGCGTCCGGAATCCATTATGCAGGCTGAAATTTGGGATATTCCGGTGCCTCAAAACACACCCATCGTAAAGCCTGATGTGCTGATCATTCCACTGGTGGGATTTGATAGTGATTTACATCGCTTGGGCAATGGGGGTGGTTTTTATGATCGTACTCTTGCCAGTCCTGTTAAACCGTTCAGTATTGGCATTGGTTTTCAGTGGATGTTACTCGACAACATCAATGCTCAACCGCATGATGTGCCGATGGATAGAATTGTTACCGAAGAAAAAATCTTTTCATAAGTTATTCTGCGTTAAGTTAATAAAGCCTGGCTATTACATTTTTGTATACTCAATGCTAGGGCTTGTTTATCTTTCATATCCACCACTGCTTGAGACTATTTTTTCGCCTAACAAGGCAGCAATAAATATAAACAAATCCTAAAACATGTGACGTTAATTTTTAATAACGTATATTCGTAGGTTCATTGCTTTTTCGTCACCCAGAGCTGGATGACTGGAGTCATCTATATATGAGTCAGAGCCTAAGCCGTTTTTTAAACAGTTCGATATTTGATGGACTGCTTTTTCTATTGCTGATTCTGGTGTTTTTGGCAGACCGTTTAACGGTCCCGGGTTTTGCGCACGGTATTCTATATACCCCTATCCTTATGCTGGCTAGTGCTGGCGGCAGTCTTCGTCGATTAAGCATAACGTTTTTGATCAGTTTGTTATTCGTCTGGTCTGGCATATTGATCATGCCGGAGGGCCAGCAGGCCATTTTACAAACTCAGTTTGTCGCAAATCGGACATTGGCGACATTCGCATTAATGGCGATTTTTCTGCTTAGCAGCTATATCATTCGCTCACATCAGCAACAGACTAAAAATCAACAACAGCTCAAACTTGCTGCAGACATCGCTAAACTGGGTTATTGGCAGCTGGATAAAACAGGACTCATCCAACTAAGCCCTGAAGCAGCCATGCTGTTAAATCAAAAATACCCCAGCCAGCTCTCACAAAAGCAATTTGTTTCCTTGTTTACGGATAATCAACAAGCAGCGTTGAATCAGGCAATAAATGCCACGCTGAACACTAAACATGCGATGGATGGTGAATTCACACTCACCCATCAGAACAATCCTAGACGGCTAAGAATAATGGCCTATCCAGACCAGCAATTCCCTTCGCATGTGCAGGGCGTCATTCAGGATGTGCATGATCGTAAACTGGTAGAAGCCAATCTGATCGAAGAACAGCGGCGTTCTCACTATATGGCTGAAACAACGCTCCAGTTTATGTGGACGGTGACTGCTGAAGGGATGCTTGACTCTGTTTCCCGTTTTGCCGTTGAATTTTTTGGCAAACCAGAACCCGATATACTTCACAACTGGTTTGAACTGGTGCACCCCGATGATCAAACTGCTGCGCGTGAACGCTGGTCTCATTCAATGAGAACAGGGGTCGCCTACTCTGATGAGTTCCGATTACGGCGGTTTGATAATGAATATATTTGGTTTCTGGCTCAAGCCAGTGCCATCCGCAACGAGCAGGGAAAAGTCGTAAAGTGGTACGGTTCGAGCATTAATATTCATCAAACCAAACTGTTGCAACAACAGAGTGAGGCCTTATCACAGCAGTTGCAGAATACTCTGGACAGTATCACCGATGCCTTTTTCACCTTAAGTACTGATTTACGGTTTAACTATGTGAATAATCAGGCGGTGGCTTTATTTAATATTCCCCATTCGCAACTGCTGGATAAAAAAGGTATCGAAAATACTGATATTGATCGCAGTGGCTCGCTGGTAAAAAAATTGTCATTGGCACTAATGCAGCAACAGGTGATGTCCTTTGAGCATCTGTACGAAGCAAAACAGTTATGGCTGGATATCAGGATATACCCCTCAACCAAAGGGCTTACCGTTTATCTGCGGGACATTACTCGACAACGCCGGGAAGCGGAAGAACTGAAGTTGTTACGAAGTGCGGTATCACAACTTAATGATGTAGTGATTATTACTGAAGCTTCACGTTTTGCCCAAGAAAAGGCAAATATCGTTTTTGTGAACAACGCGTTTGAACGTATAACCGGTTACAGCCGTCAGGAAGTGATCGGTAAAAGCCTGAAAATTTTGCATGGCCCGAAAACCGAAAAAAATGAACTTCAAAAAATTAAAGCGGCTTACAGCACCTGGCAGCCATTTCGTGCTCAATTAACCCAGTATCATAAAAGTGGTCGTGAAATTGTGCTGGAGCTGAATAGTGTTCCCATTGGCCTGACCGCAGGCTGGTATACCCATTGGGTATCCGTTGAGCGCGATATAACTGAAGAAAGGCATTTACAGAAACAGTTACAACTGGCGCAGCGGATGGAGGCCATTGGGCAGTTAACCGGTGGTATTGCCCATGATTTTAATAACTTATTGACCGTTATTACCGGGAATACCGAAATATTAATCGATGAGCTGGCCGATAAACCCGCTTTACAGCCTCTGGCAAAACTTATCAGCAGTGCAGCGGATCGAGGCGCACGTTTGACCAGTAATCTACTGGCTTTTGCCAGACGCCAGCCACTCTCGCCCGAAGCCGTTAATATCAATATGTTAATACGTAATATTGAGGCTTTATTACGAAGCTCATTAGGGCAAAAATACGAGTTGGATCTCAATCTTAATAGCGATATCTGGCCCGTCATGATTGATCCCGTTCAACTGGAGAGTAGTTTATTAAATCTGACCATTAATGCTCGAGACGCCATGCCTGAGGGTGGCAAACTAATGATCAGCACAGAGCGATTTAATCTTCCCACGGATCAACAAACCTCAGCGAACGAACTTAAGGCAGGCGAATACGTCAAAATTGATGTAATGGATAATGGGGAAGGAATTTCCCAGGATTTGCTGGATAAGGTATTTGAACCTTTTTTCACCACTAAGCCAGCAGGAAAAGGCAGTGGTTTGGGATTAAGCATGGTATTTGGCTTTATCAAACAGTCCGGCGGTCACATCCAGGTACAGTCTGAGCCCGGGCGGGGAACACGATTCCAGTTATTTCTTCCTCATAATGAGATGGTGTCGCCAGCACCTGTCCTGCAGGAGATTGATTCTCCGACAACAGTACAACACTCCAAACAAACCATTCTGGTTGTAGAAGACAATGATCTGGTCAGACATTATGCTATTTCACAGCTGCGGGATGCGGGTTATCAGGTGCTTGCAGCAGCTGATGGGCATCAGGCTTTAAACTGGCTTGCGTCGGCACAGCAAATTGATTTACTGTTCACCGATGTACTGATGCCCGGCGGTATTAGCGGACATGAGCTGGCAAAACAGGCAAAACAACTTCGACAAACACTTCCCGTGCTCTATACCTCGGGCTATACGGAGAAAGCACTGACCGACGAAGAAAAACAGAATGGCAGTATTCCTATTTTGAATAAGCCATATCATCGTGCAGCTCTTTTGAACAGAGTCGCACAAATGCTGACCTACAAGACCTGAGAGATTAATAGATGTCGGATCATAAACTGTTGATACTGGATGACGACCAACTGACCGGAGAGACCATCCGCAATGTTGCCGAATACGCTGGTATGTCAGTGAAAGTGACCACCAATGCAATTAATTTTTTCAATTTACTTAATGAGTGGCAGCCTACTCATATTGCATTAGACCTGATTATGCCCGATATGGATGGGGTAGAAGTTCTGGGGGCATTGGGGGAGCAACTGGTCACTGCCAAAATCATTATTACCAGCGGGGTTGGCCATCAGGTTTTACAGGCCGCCGCCCGCTCAGCGGCAGCACATGGATTGAACATTGTCGGAATTTTACCGAAACCCTTTAATCCAAAAGCTTTCCGTGAAATGATTGACTTGCCATCACTTAATGCGATTGATTTGCTTGATGGCCAACAGCTGCAATCATCTTCCAGTGTCCCAGCCATTACAGCCACAGATGTTGCTCAGGCAATTACCAACCGGGAAATTACGTTGGCGTATCAACCCAAAGTAGACTGCACCAGCGGTGAATTAGTGGGTTTTGAGGCGCTAGCAAGGTGGAGTCATAAGGAATACGGATTTATTGCTCCGGATGTCTTTATTGCCATTGCCGAGCAAAATAATCTGATTGATGATTTAACCATTCTGGTTTTCGAACAGGCTTTACCGTGGTTTAGACAGTTTTGCCAGCAACAACGAATAAATCCGGGCACCCCTCAGTCCCATCAACTTCTTTGCTCCATCAATATTTCTGCTTTATCACTCCGCAATCTGACGCTGTTTAATCAGATTGAAGCATTGTGTGACTCTCATGACGTAAAACTTCACACCATCATGCTTGAACTCACCGAGACCGGCGCAATGGATGATCCCGTTGCATCTCTGGATATTCTGACCCGGTTAAGGATGAAGGGATTTCAACTGTCCATTGATGACTTTGGAACGGGTTTTTCGTCGATGTTGCAACTGGTACGGATGCCGTTCTCCGAAGTAAAAGTCGATAAATCGTTTGTAATGACGGCACAACAGTCACGAGAATCAAGACTGGTCATTCAGGCGATCATCGAATTGGCCCACAGCCTGGATATGAAAGTAATTGCTGAAGGCATTGAAGACTATGCCACGCTACAGTTTCTGCAAAAGCAAGGTTGCGATAAAGCCCAGGGATTTTTTATTGGCAGGCCGGTCCCCGCCGATCAGATTGGCCAATGGCTACAACAGCGCAAACTGGCACTGGAACAACAGCGACTGAAAGCGCTTGAATCCTTGAAAATTATGGACACGCCTGCTGAACAGCGATTTGATCGAATTACCCGTTTAGCAAAACGCATGTTCGATGTACCGATCGCGCTGATTACCTTACTAGATGATGAAAGACAGTGGTTTAAATCAAAAGTTGGATTAGATGCGTCTGAAACCCCTCGAGAACAGGCTTTTTGCAATTATACGATCGAGCAGGAAAAAAGTTTTATCGTGAACGATGCAACCCTTGATATTCGTTTCAATGATAATCCTTTGGTGGTGAATAAGCCTCATATAAGATTTTATGCCGGTTTTCCATTCCGAGCCCCCGGTGGTGAAAAATTGGGTGCGTTATGCCTGATTGATCATAAACCACGTTATATCAGTGAACGGGATTCCCGATTATTAGGTGAACTGGCGTTAATGGTAGAAGAAGAAATCGCCACCAATCAGCTGCTGTGTGAAGATCATTTAACGGGCTTGCTCAATAGAAGAGGCTTCGAATTCAGGGCCAATCATATTCTGCAAATGTGCCGTAATCAGGACTGTGAAGCGTCGCTGATCTATTTTGATCTGGACAACTTCAAACAAATCAATGATGGCCATGGTCATCAGGCTGGCGATAATGCCTTACTGCAATTCTCAACGTTATTAAATAGCACTTTTCGTGATTCGGATTTAATCGGTCGTATTGGAGGAGATGAATTTGTTGTGTTGATGGTCAATCAGAACGATACCGATCAAACCGCCATTCTGCAGCGGCTATCCAACACGGTAGACTCCTACAATCAGTCCATCCATAGTGATATTCGCTTACATTACAGCTTTGGTATCACGACCACAAAATCATTAAGCGATTACGATTTACAACAGCTTTACACGCTGGCTGACGAAGCAATGTATAGAAACAAGCGTAGTGGACAACAATTGAATATGGCGATTGATATCAATAGTCAGACCCAAGATTAATCGCTTTTACCGATTAATAAAACCGAAATAAGTTGTTTTATTAATCATTATTGTTCCGCTACACTGCTCATAACTGAATAAATGTTCAGGAAACCACTACCCCAAAAAAGGAGATTAACAACATGACTCAACGAGTACCTAATGTCGTTTTTAAAACCCGTGTAAGAGATGAAAGTATTGGTGGCGATAACCCTTTCCGCTGGCAGGATGTTACGACCGATGAAATTTTCAAAGGTAAAAGTGTCATCGTCTTCGCATTGCCTGGTGCGTTTACCCCGACCTGTTCAAGTACCCACTTGCCAGGTTATGAAGAACACTATGATGAGCTGAAAGCAAAAGGCATTGATGAAGTTTATTGTCTGTCCGTAAATGATGCTTTCACCATGTTCCAATGGGGCAAACGTCAGGACGTGAAAAAAGTCAAATTGCTGCCGGATGGTAATGGTGAATTTACCCGTGGCATGAACATGCTGGTGAAAAAAGAAAACCTGGGCTTTGGTGAGCGTTCATGGCGTTACTCAATGCATGTGGTGGATGGTGAAGTGAAAAAACTTTTTGCTGAGCCAGGCAAGATGGATAATTGCCCTGATGACCCGTTTGAAGTCAGCGGCGTGGATACCATGCTGGATTATTTGAATAAACAATAATGCTGTATTAGCCACATTACACCGGACCTGTGACCATTCAGGTCCGGTATTTTTTTGTAAAGTTAAATGGCAGACAGGAGTTTTTTAGATGCAATACGATTACGATTTATTTGTTATTGGTGCCGGTTCAGGTGGCGTTCGAGCCAGCCGCATGGCGGCATCATATGGTGCAAAAGTCGCAGTATGCGAAGATCGTTATCTGGGCGGAACTTGTGTAAATGTCGGTTGTGTACCTAAAAAACTTTATGTTTATGCTTCTGAATATTCAGCCCATTTCAACGATGCCAAAGGCTTTGGCTGGCAAGTCAGTAAACCGGCTTTTGACTGGGCGACGTTACGTGATAACAAAACAGATGAAATCAGTCGTTTGAATGGTGTCTATGAAGGCATTCTGGATCGTGCCGGCGTTGAGATAATCGATGGCAGAGGCAAAATAATTGATGCCCATACGGTGGAAGTAAATGGTAAGAAATTCACCACAGAACGAATTTTAATTGCTACGGGCGGCTGGCCATTTATCCCGGATATACCCGGTAAAACCCATGCAGTGGATTCCAATGGAATTTTTGATTTGGCAGAATTCCCTAAACGCCTGGCGGTTGTGGGCGGGGGGTATATCGCCGTGGAGTTTGCCGGTATTTTTCATGGCTTGGGTGCTCAAGTCACACAAATTGTCCGTGGTGGCGGATTACTGAATGGTTTTGATAAAGAGACGGCTGAATTTGCTGCAGAGCAGATTCAACAAAATGGTGTGCATATTCACTTTAATACCGAAGTGACATCAATTAAGAAACAAAAAGATGACAGTTTATATTTAACCATGTCGGATGGTCATCATTTAACGGTTGATACCGTGTTATTTGCCACCGGCAGGAAACCACATCTCGATGGATTGGGACTGGAAAATGTTGACATCAAGCTTGGTAAAAGTGGACATATCGAGGTTAATAAAACCTTTCAGACGTCTGAACCCAGTATTTACGCCCTGGGCGATGTAACAGGTGGTATGGAACTAACACCTGTAGCATTAGCCGAGGGTATGGCATTGGCTGGCTATCTGTTTGATAAGCAACCTTGTAAAGTGGATTACAGCAATATTGCCACCACAGTGTTTTGTCAGCCGAATATCGGTACTGTCGGTATGACTGAAGAACAGGCACGTAAGGAATATTCAAATGTATTGAAATATCGCTCAAACTTTCGCGCGATGAAACACACCTTGGGTGGCTCGCAGGAACGCACTTTAATGAAGTTACTGGTCGACGGTGATACTGATAGAGTGTTAGGAGCACACATGGTGGGAGACTCAGCAGGGGAAATTATGCAGGGCATAGCCATTGCGATTAAATGCGGGGCAACCAAAACAGATTTTGATGCAACGATTGGCATTCATCCAACTGCAGCGGAAGAGTTTGTCACTATGCGCACCCCGGTAAGTGATTAATCAGGAAAATCCTGAGTCCATTCGGGTGTATCACTGAGGTTTTAGTTGTTTGAACACGTTAATCTATACCTAAGTCAGCAAACGCTGATATCAAATTTGAGGAGAATGATTATGTGGACTAAACCAGAATATTCAGACATGCGTTTCGGTTTCGAAGTAACAATGTATATCTGCAACCGTTAATACGCAGTTATAAAGAAATAAGAAACCTCAGTCTTCGGACTGGGGTTTTTTTTCGCCTGTCAGAAACCTCTTCTTAACCACTCTGGTCTGATTGCCAAATTCATTACCGCCTCGGACTCACATGAGCAAAATTGCAATTATTGGCAGCGGATTGGCTGGCCTCACACTGGCTCATCAACTTAAACCCTACGCGGACATTCATTTGTTCGAAAAAGCGCAACGTGCTGGCGGCAGATTGGCATCACGTACCGCGGGCTTATTTCAGTTTGATCATGGTGCCCAATTTTTTACGGTTAAAACACCACGTTTTGCTGAATTTATTCAGCCATTAATCAAAAAGCAGGTGATAGAACGCTGGGATGCACATTTCGCAGAATTTGCCGGCGCTGAAAAAGTAGTAGAACGCCAGTGGAATGCAGACTATCCACATTTTGTCGGCAGTCCTGATATGCAGGCGTTTGCTCAGGCGCTCGCTGCCCCCTTGGATATTCAGTTTAATCAGCAAATCACCCATCTTATGCAACAGAATGGGAAATGGTGCTTATTGCACCAAGGGACGCAAATCGCGGATGATTTTGATTGGGTGATCAGCTGTCTGCCAGCGAGCCAGACCGCCGATCTTTTACCCAAGGAGTTTGCCAGCCATCATTCTATTGAGCATACAAAAATGCTAGCCTGTTACGCGTTAATGCTGGGTTTTAATGATGCCCCCGCTCTCGACTGGCAAGCCGCGTTAGTACGAGATGCAAAAATAAGCTGGATGTCGGTTAATAGCTCCAAACCTTCTCGCTCCGGTGAGTTTTCAATGGTGATACAAGCCAATAATATTTGGGCAGAAGAAAACCTGGCCGTCGAGGATGAGCGAATCAAACAACAAATGCTTGATGAAGTGCAGCGCGTCAGTGGACTGGATACTGGTAAAGTCAGTCATATCGATTTAAAGCGCTGGGGCTTCGCTAATATTCCTGCTCAAACTGGTCAACAATTTTATCTGGATAACACTTTAAAACTGGCGGCTTGCGGTGACTGGTGCATTCAGGGTCGAGTCGAGTCGGCTTTCAGCAGTGCAGAGGCACTGGGACAACAACTCATCCTGCAGTTAAGCTAATCCTGATACTTTTCAATAAATGTTGTGATTGGAGCGAGTAAAGCACCTTGTCCACGCAAAGGTTTTGCCAGCTTGGCAACCATAGCCACATGGCTGTAACCATCAAACTCCACCAACTTTACTGAATTACCATGCTGCTTGAGTTTATCTGCCAGTCGATAACTGTTACGTGGTAGTACAGTACGATCATCAGTGCCAACCAGTAATAACATCGGAGGGTGATCGTTGGTGACAAAATTCACTGGCTGACTTTGCCACTGGCTGCTTTCATCGCCAAAAATTTGTTTTAACGTGTCACTTTTCAGTGGCAGGAAATCATAGGGCCCAGCTAAACCAATCATTCCCTGCAACTGCTGTGGCTGCATATCAACCTGCTGCAAATAAAGCGGATTCACCGACAACATGGCAGCAATATGTGCTCCGGCAGAGTGTCCGGCAATAAACAGCTTTTCCGGATCACCGCCAAACTCTGCAATATGCTGTTTGGTCCAGCCCACTGATTGAGCAGCATCTTCGATAAATTGAGGAAATACGACTTCAGGGTAGACTCGGTAATCGGGAATCACCACGATGACACCCTGTGAAGTCAGGGCTTCTGCGACAAATTTATAATCCGCTTTATCGCCTGTTTCCCAGCCGCCACCATAAAAGAAAATAACCGTTGCTGGTTTCGAGGTTACTGTTGAATTCACAGGCTGATAGATATCCAGTTTCAGGCGCGGATGGTCACCATAAATCAGATCTGCTCGATGTTGATATCCTGATTCCGGCACCATGGCGTTTAATACGGTTACCGGTGAACAAGCACTTAATGAAAGCGCCGAGAGACTGCCTAATAAACTTTGAATAAACTGGCGAAGCACGCAAACATTCCTTAAGTTAATAGCTTAACCAGACTGACTTAGCGAGACGGAGGTTCCTCAGAACAGACTAACGAGCATAAGAATGAAGCTTGTTGCAGACTTTCTCTGCATCTTTCAAGTTACGCTTCGCTTTTTTTACCCGCTTATCTTCAATCATCGCAATCATACCGACAACACCAATCATACTGGCAATCGCGCCGGCAATCCCACCCGATAACCAGGCAATCAGCATCGCCAGTCCAATTAAGCCAAACACTTGGATTACAGTAAATTGCGATGCCAGTTTTTCTTTTTGGCAGGTCGTTAATTTTTGATCCCAAAGCTGAATCAGTTCGGTCAGCTCATCGTCAGTCAACACATTGAAATTAACATAGTATTCCAGACCGATAATCTCGTCGTTATCATTTCGTGAACTCAGATCAATAGTTTCTGCCATCATTTTCAGCGCTATATAGGTATCTTCATCCTTTTCCATACATACTCCATCAGCATTGTTGATTCACTATCGATTTAGCTGCAGTGGGGTCTTAGGGGTGTTCTCCCAACAGTTTATTTTCACAAGCTTTTCACCCGAACAAGAACAGACTTATCATGGGAATAACTCCCAAAAAGTGGGTGAGGTTATGAATAGAACGTTATGTAAAACATTGGGATATATTCTGTCAGCGCTGACATTCACCGGCGTCTCTACCAGTCATGCTGTTCAGCCTACCATGGCTTATGTAGAAAATCTGAAGATTGATCTTATTTTTGATGATGCCGGCAGTTTTAAAAATGACCGAGCGGCAGTAATGATTGCCAATCAGGGCATAGCACAATTTGCCATGATCAATCCTGATGGCGACATTCTGTTCACCGCCGATGAAATCAATGATTTGGACAGCGGCGTCACCGCCTATCGTAAAGATAATCTATGGGGCATTGTAGATCGAAATGGAAAAATAATACTGCAGCCCACCTACCCAAAAATTCAATCTTTTAAAGAGGGATATGCTGCTTTTATCAAGGATGGAATGTGGGGCTTTTTAAATACTTCTGGTCAGCAAGTAGTTCCGGCCAAATATGACAAGGTGGGCGTTTTCTCAGAAGGTCTGGCGGGTTTCAAAGTCAATGATCAATGGGGCTACCTGAATACTGAGGGAGAAGAAGTCATTAAGGCGCAGTTTGATGAAATTCAGATCTTCAGCGAACAACGAGCCGCCGTTAGAGTGGATGAAGAATGGGGATATATTGATGCCGAGGGGAAACGGTTAATCAAGCCAGCATTTGCCCAGAGCCGGGTATTTCGCGAGGGTTATGCTGCTGTATTTGTTGAGGGTAAGTGGGGCTACATCGATAAAAAAGGGGATTGGCTGATACGTCCTCAATTTGATCAAGCCAAAGCATTTGGTGAGGGTTTTGCGGTAATCAAACAAAATGGGCTATACGGTTTTATTGATTCCAGTGGAGAAATAGTAGTCAAGCCGTATTTTGATGATGCCTGGAATTTCCGCGAAGGGTTAGCCCGTGTGGAGAAAAACGCCAAGGTTGGCTATATCAATACCGAAGGCCAGATTGAAATTGAACCGGAATATGTCTGGGCATATTCATTTTCGGATGGTCTGGCGGTGATAACCTATAATTATCGGCAGTATGGTTATATTAACCGGCAGGGTGAAGTGGTTATCGAACCACAATTTGAACATGCTCAACCGTTTAATGAAGGTTTGGCGGCAATAAAAATTCGTGATAAATGGGGTTATATTTCGAGGAATTAAGCAGTATCTTCGGCCTCATCGGTTTCTTCATCCAGCCAGCGATACAACGTACGACGACCGATTCCCAGTAACGCAGCGGCGCGACGTTTATTACCGTCCACCTCTTTTAAAACCATATTTACATAACGTTTTTGTAACTGATCCAGGGTTGGCAATACGACACCGGCCAATAACTCATCATTTTGCCTATCCATTTCAGGGCTTGCCATCGCCAGTTTTGACGGTTGATTTTCCAGTAAACGAGAGGGTAAATGCTGCGGTTGCACCCAGTCTTCGTTGCAAAAGGCAAACGCTCTTTCTACGACATTCTGTAGCTCCCTGACATTGCCCGGAAAGGCATAGTCACGAATAATGTCCAATGCTTTATCGCTGAACCCCTGAATTTTACGTCCCTGAGCAACCACCAGTTGTTGTAAAAACTGCTGTGCCAGAATTTCCCTATCCTCTTCACGGTCCCGTAAAGGGGGCACTGACAAAGCAAAGGTTTCCAGTCGATAGAATAAATCTTCCCGAAAACTGCCTTCAATAACTTTTTGTTTCAAATCCCGATGGGTGGCCGCAATAATACGGACATCCACTTTTTCTTCGGTATCATGGCCCACCGGACGAATCGATCCATCCTGTAAGGCGCGTAATAATTTTGCCTGCAATGCCATTGGCATTTCACCAATTTCATCCAGTAACAAACTGCCACCATTTGCTTCCTGTAATAACCCTTTGCGGGCTTTTCTGGCACCGGTAAACGAGCCTGCAACATGACCGAAAAACTCACTCTCCAGTAACTCTTGGGGTATACCGGCACAATTCACCGCTAAAAATGGTCCGTCAGCACGATCACTTTCTGCATGTAATGCTTTGGCGACCAGTTCTTTGCCGGTTCCACTCTCGCCATTGATCAATACCGGCCCCTGAGCCCGGCCAATGACTTTAATCTGTTCAAACAGATTACGCATGGCTTCACTGCGACCAAACATCTGATGAAAAGCGGGCTGCCGGTTGAGCTTGCGAAATTGAAACAGCTCATCATGTAATTTACGGGTAGCAACCACCCGCTCTACCGCCAGCAGAAAATGTTCCAAATCCAGAGGTTTGGTGAGAAAGTCATCGGCGCCGGCCTGTAAAGCCTGCACTGCCTGTCGCACACTGCCAAATGCCGTGATAACTATCAATCCTGGTCGTTGTTCTTCCGGCCAATGGGTGACAACCTGCTCTACCACCTGCATTCCATTGCCATCTGGCAAGCGCAAATCAGTAACAATCAAAGCAGGTTGATTAATGTTGAGCCAGTCCAGAGCCGATTGGAGCTGATGATGAATCTCCAGATTCCAGCCTTCAGTTTCCAGCTCATCTGAAATCAGCCGGGCTAATGCCTGATCATCTTCTATCAACAGGATGGGCAAATTTTTATTCTGTTTTGTGGTCATGCGCTTGTTCCGGAATCTGTAGTTAAAACCAACGGTAAAATTAGACTGAATCTGGCCCCACCCAGTGGACTATGACTCAAAATAATCTCCCCCTGATGTTCTCGCAGGATCCGTTTCACAATAGCCAGCCCCAGACCACTTCCTTCGCCCGGCGCTTTGGTGGTGACAAAGGGATCAAAAATCTGGGCTTTCTGCTCCTCGTTAATACCAGGGCCGGCATCGTCTATATGGATTTTTAACTGTTTTTCATCCTGTTCCCAACAGAGTTCAACCGGGCCCTCAGGACATGCCTGACAGGCATTGCGTAATAAATTGATCAATCCCTGCTCCAGGCTTAATGAATCGCCTTTAATTGTTGCCATGGGTCCCTTAACAAGAGTGACTTGATAACCTTGATTGGCCAGCAATGCCTCGGCCCTCTCGATCAATGACGTCACATCAAGTTCACGAAATTCAGCACGCGATGAACGACCAAAACTGAGTAATTGCTGAATAATCGAGGTCATTCTGGCCGCCTGCTGACGGATTTCATTTAACTCTTTTAAGTCGTTTTCGTTTTCCAGACGCCTTAATAATCGGCCGGCTCTTCCATCAACCACTGTTAGCGGGGCACCTAATTCATGAGCGACACCTGCCGATAATTGTCCAAGCGCTGCCATGGTTTCGGTTTGCCGGAGTCTTTCTGCCATCTGCTCCCGGGCGGAACGTTGCTGAGCTTCGCTTTTCTCTGCAGCTTCAATCGCATTGAGCATGCCATTGAGTCCTTTTGCCAATTGGCTTATTTCTATCGGTCCCTGCTCTGCTGCCCGATGTTCTCTATCCCCCTGGCTCACCCGCCGCATGCTCTCAACTAATTTCTGCAATGGGGTTTCAATGGCACGCTGGTGGGAATAGGTAATGACCCCAAGAATAATTAATGACACCAGACCAAAACTACCCCAGGCCCAATATTTTAATTCAGTCAGCTCACGGTCAATATCACTGCGCCGACGAGTCACTTGTAATAGGCCATTTGGCTGGCCAGTCGCATCAAAAATAGGCATAAAAAAGGAATACACATTCCGGCCACGAATCCGTTCATATTGTGCAAATTCACCTTCGGCGATCTGTTCAAGTGCATCCGTTGCCTGTTCTTTCGTTGGATTAACGACACCAAAACTGCTTAACCGCTTGCCATTGGCATCGAATAAGTAGGCTCCATATACCTCGGTAATACCAAAAACCGAAGCCATGCTGTTTTGTAACTGATCCAGATCCTGCCGTTCCAGCGCCTGAGAAACTGGCAAATGAATAGTTCGGGCCACTTGCTGTAAATCCCGCTGCATTCTTTCCTCGATAAACTGGCCCACCATAGATAGACCAATCGCGAGGATCATCGCCAGCACCAGTAACACTGGCAATGCAACCTGCATGATCAACACTAATCGCAGATTGCTGAAAATGGATGGAAAACGCATTCAATGGCCTCTTAACAAACTTGAATTTATGGCACATGGGCCAAATTGACACATACCAAAGTACCCGTCAAGCTTCATATAAGGGTTAACAGATCTGACACGAAACATTTTATAGATTAAATACAACGACTTATAAAAACCCGGCTTTCTGGCATGATTGTCGCAACAACCTGAATGTGTTCCACAATCAATAAAGGAAAACACCATGAAAAAAACAGCTATTTTTGCTTCAATTTTAATGGCTCTGGGTCTAAGCGCTCCTGCTTTTGCAGAACAACCACAACAGGCAGCTCCTCAAGCTCCAATGCCTGAAACAGCTCCAGCAACTGATTTCAGTGATTCTGAGTTGCAAAAATTTGTTGATGTTCAGGGTGATCTTGAAGAAATTCGTAATGAATATTCAGGCCGTCTGGAAAGTACTGAAGATCCTGACCAAGCTGCAAAATTACAACAGGAAGCCAGCCAGAAAATGGTCCAAACCGTTCAAAACGAAGGCCTGGATGTCGAAACATATAGCAATATCGCCTTGGCTATTCAAAGTGATGCTCAATTGCGTGACAAAGTGCAGTCTATGCTTAACTAATAACGTTTCAGCTTCGTATATCGTGGAAAAGCCGGGGTTCTCCCGGCTTTTTCATTTCTGGACTACTTATCTTTTGAACTAAATCGATAGGCTAAAAAATACAAGGCGGGTAACACCAGCAACGTCAATAACGTTGAAGAAATAATTCCTCCCACCACGACCGTAGCCAATGGACGCTGGACCTCAGCACCGGTTCCCGTATTTAATGCCATCGGCAGAAACCCTAAACCAGCTACCAGTGCGGTCATCAATACAGGGCGTAACCGTTGCATTGCGCCCTCGAAAACAGCTTCCAGCAGCACCATACCCTGCTCACGCAGCTGTCGGATAAATGTCAACATCACCACGCCGTTTAAGACGGCTATACCTGATAAAGCAATAAATCCCACTGCCGCAGAAATGGATAACGGCATATCCCTTAACATCAGTGCAATCAGACCACCGGTTAATGCCATTGGTACACCGGTAAAAATCAGCAAAGCATCTTTTAATGAATTAAATACACTGAACAATATCATCAGGATCAGCAACAGTGTTATGGGCACCACAATCATCAATCGCTTGCTGGCCGATTCCAATTGTTCAAAGGTTCCGCCATATTCCAGCCAATACCCTGCAGGTAGATTGAGCTGTTGTGCATTCTGCTGCACATCCGCGATAAAGGATCCCAAATCCCTATCCACCACATTGGCACTGATAATGACATGACGTTTACCGCTTTCACGGTTTATCTGATTGGGGCCACTGATGGCTTTAATATCGGCAATTTCACCCAACGGCACATAAGATAAATCTGGATCATCACTGTCAGGTAATGCGATGGGAAGTTTGGCTAACCGGTCGGGATTCTTACGTATCTCATCATCTAACCTAACCACGATTCGAAAACGTTTATCTCCCTCATAAATCAAGCCGGCAGAAGTACCACCAATCGCCGTTTGAATGCTTTGCTGCAGACTGGCGATATCCAAACCCAACAAAGCTAAATGATCACGTTGTGGTTCAATGGATAACATCGGTAAACCCGTCAATTGTTCCATTCTTACATCTGAAGCACCAGTGACACCAGACAACATTTGCTCAGCCTGACCGCCCAGTTGATAAAGCGTCTCCAAGTCATCGCCATAAATTCTTAATGCCACGTCTGCACGCACCCCGGCAATCAGTTCATTGAAACGCATTTCAATCGGCTGGGTGAATTCATAGAGATTTCCCGGCACTGCTTCAACCGTTTCTCGTAATTCTGCCAGGAATTCCGCCTTACTCAATTGGGGTTCAGGCCATTTTTCGATGGGTTGCAAAATAACAAAGGTATCCGCAACACTTGGTGGCATCGGGTCGGTGGCAATATCCGGCGTACCAATTTTCGAGTACACATGTTTAACCTGTGGAAACTCGGCTATTACCGATTCCAGCTGATTTTGCATCGCCACAGATTGTTCAAGTCCGGTGCCAGTGACCCGCAATGCGTGCAAAGCGATATCACCTTCATCCAGTTGTGGCAGAAACTCGCTACCTAAACGCGAACCATAATAAACCGTGATACTGACCATCAACGTGGCCAGTAAGACAATTATAAAAGGCAGACGTAAAGACAGGCTTAACAGCGGACGATAAATCCACCGCGCTACCCGCATAATTGGATTTTCCTGTTCGGCTACCCTGCCGGTGATCAATACCGCCACCGCGGCTGGCACAAAAGTCACCGCAAATATCAAAGCCCCGGTTAGTGCTGCCACCACGGTAAACGCCATGGGATGAAACATTTTTCCTTCAACACCGCTGAGGGCAAAAATGGGGAGATACACCAGCATGATAATAAACATGCCAAATACCGCCGGATTAAACACTTCCCGGGTACTCTCAATCACCTCCGCCAAGCGTTCCTGCAAACTTAATAACCGGCCCAGACGTTGCTGTGCCAAGCCCAGACGTCGCAAGGCATTTTCCACCACAATCACCGCACCATCGACTATCAGTCCAAAATCAATCGCTCCCAGACTCATCAAATTGCCCGACACTTTGTTACTGACCATTCCGGTAATGGCAAATAACATACTTAACGGAATGACCAGCGCCGTTATTAACGCTGCCCGAATATTTCCCAGCAATAAAAACAACACCACAATGACCAGTAGAGCACCCTCGAACAGATTTTTTTGTACCGTTTTGAGTGTTTTATCGACTAATGTGGTCCGGTCATATACAGCTTCAGCCACAATGCCTTCAGGCAAGCTTTGATTTACCTGTTCCAGGCGGTCAGCAACGGCTCTGGCGACCACTCGACTGTTTTCGCCAATCAACATAAAAGCCGTACCTAACACCGTTTCCTTTCCATCCTGGGTCGCCGCGCCGGTACGTAACTGTTTTCCGTAAAATACTTCGGCCACATCCATTATCCGGATCGGCGTGTCATCACGTTTGGTGATAACGACATTTCGAATATCTTCCAGAGAGGTTAACTGACCTGGGGAACGTACCAGCCACTGTTCGCCATTCCGTTCAATATAACCGGCACCAGCATTCTGATTATTACGTATTAATGCTTCGCTCAGTTCAGCCAGGCTGACTTTGTAGGCCAGCAGTTTGGCTGGATCAGGGGCTACCTGATATTCACGTTCATACCCACCGATACTATTGATCTCAGTAACGCCCAGCACTTTTACCATCTGGGGACGGATAATCCAGTCCTGTATGGTGCGTAAATCTTCTGCGGTATATTCAGTGCCATCGGCTTTCAACGCATCCGGTTTCGCGCGGACACTATAGGTAAACACCTCACCCAAACCAGTGGCGATCGGTCCCATCTGTGGTTCTATGCCAACAGGTAACTCACTGCGAATTCCCTGCAGACGTTCATTTATCAACTGCCTGGCAAGATAAATATCCGTATCTTCTTCAAATACCACCGTGACCTGAGATAACCCATAGCGTGATAAAGAACGGGTGTAATCGAGATTGGGTAAGCCGGCCATAGCATTTTCAACGCTATAGGTAATTCGCTGTTCAACCTCCAACGGTGAATAACCTTCTGCTTCGGTATTAATCTGCACCTGAACATTGGTAATATCCGGTACAGCATCAATATTAAGCTGGAAAACATTGTAAGCGCCCACTCCGGCAATAAGTATTGTTAAGAATAGCACCAGCCATCGGCGGTACACTGAAAACTGTACAATTGAATGAATCATGCTTAATTCCTAGTGATCATGGCTGGCGCCGGATTTAAGCATCTCGGCCTTGAGCAGAAAACTGTTTGTCGTCACATACTGGCTGCCTGGTTTTAACCCCGAAAGCACTTCGATATAGTCCGCTCCCCGTTTGCCAAACGTGAGCATTCTGACTTCAAAAGTATTGCCATTTTGGACAAACACCACCGGCATATCCCGATAACTTTGAATGGCGCTGTGTTTTACTGCCAGCTCCGCAGGGTATTGTTCAACTGTCACTTCAGCGTTGACATGCATACCGGGTCGCCAATGCCCTTCTGCATTGGTAATTTCAGCACGAGCCCGGGCAATGTGACCTCCGGTCATTTTGGGAGAGATGTAGCTAATTTTTCCCTCAGCTGATTCATGTTGATGTAAATCCTTTACCTTGACCGGCATACCGACCCGTAATTGTTCGATATCAGCTGGGAACATCGACAGCTCAACCCAGACTCGGGATAAATCACTGACTTCCAGCAAACTGCCCATATCAGTGTGATCACCGGCATTGGCCATACGCCTGGTGACCTCACCGTTGGCCGGACTGCGGATAGAGTAGTTTTGCAAAGTGGTTTGATTACGCACGGTCACTAACACCTGACCTTTTTTGACTTTATCGCCGGTATTAACCATCACCGATTCAATAATGCCGGGGTACGGCGCATGCACCCGATACTGGCGGTCCTCCGCTACACTGACTACACCATAGAGGGAATTGGTTATTGATAGGGTTTGTGGTCCAGCTGACTCAGTTTCTATTCCTGCCAGCGTTATCATGCGATCCGATATCGTGCTGCGACCTTCAAAACTTTCATAGTGCCAATGATGGGACTTACCCTGATATTCGGCTTCCACAACCACTTCAAATGAATGTGGTTCGTCTATAACCGTATCCCCTAACAGATAATCAGCTTCGGTCGTAAAGTCGATAAGATTCTGTTCATCGTCCAGCCGAGTTAAGGTTACCGTTAAATTGATCTGCTGAGGATCGACTGGCTTTCCATTTTCATAGGCATAAACCCGCATTTCCGGCGGTACGCCCTGTTCATAAATGGTTATTTCTACCGCAAAGTTTTCATTTTCCAATAACCTTCCGCCATGCGGTCCTTCCAAGGTTTCTTCGTGATCATGCGGTTCACTATGAGCATGATCGGTCGCCGCTAGAACCACTGAACTCGACAGTGCCAGCAGGCTAAAAAATAAGATGATTAATTTCATTGGACTATTCCTGATAACTGGCGGTAAAGATTGATCGGCTTAAAGGCATCCCGGTTAACCGTTCCAGTTCAAGTAACTGGGTATGCACAGCGGTTTGTGCTTCAATCAGATCACGTTCAACAGTGAATGCTTCGCGTTGCGCATCAATCCATTGCAAGACGTTGTATTGGCCTGATTGATAACCGGTTTCGGTTTGTTTCAGCAGCTCCTGAGTCAAAGGCGTCAGTGTTTTTTGTAGCCGATCAATTTGTTGATGGTTATTCAGCATGGCCTGATAGATTTCCAATAAAGCCATCCGTGATTCAGTTTGGGTCAGCTGTTGCTGCAAAATTCCGGCTTCATAGTCCGCGTGGGCGGCGGCGATATTGCCCTGATTACGGTCGTAAAACTGCAACGGCATCGAAAAACTGAACACCAAAGCATTATCGTTTTGCCCTTCAAGACGTCGAACACCGGCGCCAAAGCTTAAATCAGCTCTGGATTTGGCTTCACTCAGACGTAATTGGGCTTCACGCAAGCGGATTAAGCTATGGCTCTGTAAGAAGGCCGGGGAATGCAGAATGGCCTGTTCCAAGGTATTCTGTTCTGGCAAAGTTGGCAGTTGCTTCAATTGCCCTTCCAGTTCGGCAAAATCGACTTCTTCTCCCCAACTGGCTGCAACTTGCTGATAAGCAAGTTTGCGTTGTCCATTTAGCTGTTGCTGTCTGGATTCAGAACGTTCAAGCAACAGTTGCATACGTAAAACATCTGCCTGACCAACCGCTCCGGCGGCAGCCCGTTTTTGTATAACCTCCAGGGCCTGCTGCTCAATCTGAATACGCTTCTGGTTCCAGCTTAATAAAGCATCTATTCTTAATGCCTGCAGATATTTAGCGGTCACATCAGAAAGCGTGTCCAGACGCTGGATCTCAAATTGCTGTTGCAATTGATTGGATTTGGCATCGACCAGATCGACGCGTTTTTGCCGTTTATCGCCCATTTCAACAAGCTGGCTTAACGATAAAGTGAATTCCGCACCGGAAAGACCCCGGCTATTGCCGGTACCCAGCACATTTTCCAAATCTGCCTGTAATTGCGGATTGGGTGGCAACCCAGCCTGTAGCTTCTGCGCTTCGAGTGCACGTTGCTGATAGGGAAACTGTTGTAGTCTCGGGCTTTGTAATAACGTGCGCTCTAGCGCTGTGGCCAGATTCAGACTTGTTTGTTTATCTGCGTGCACGGCTGACGCCGCCAACAATAAAGAGGTCAGCAACAGCGGCATCAATACCCTGTCAGCGAGCGAATTTATTTGATAATTCATGATGAACTCCATAACACCACCAGCTGAAAAGCCAGCAGCTAAACATTAAATTGTTTAAAACGTTATGAAGTTAAGCGTTAGGGGGAGGTAACAGAGGGGAATAATACAAAGTAACCAGCTGACTGCTAGTGGCGTTGGCAACGGCATCAGCCGTCCGCGCCTGAAAAAAATAGTGAATAACTGACTAAATCAGCAACCAGGTGCAGATGCAGATGATGATCATGATCAATATCCTCATGCTGATAGTCGTGATCAGCATGACTATGCGCAATGCTTAAATGGGCTGAATAATGATCATCTGGGAGGTGAGCAACGGACGCAGTAACGCCACTGACCATCAATAAATTGATGATAACAAAGATAGCGGTCAGTATGCGTAAGCGGTTAACCATAAAGCAATTCTAGCGTGATTGCATCGTTAAAGTCAGCCTTTTAACAACACGGCATTATCAGGAATATTCTGTTTCAATATTTCACAGTCACCCTGGGCCGGTTGCTGATCGGGAGCACGGTTTTTGTACCAGATACGGCAAAAACCCGGTGAGGGTATATATTCAGCAGGTACTGCGCTGGATGATCCCGAATAACGATCACTGTTGACTACACTATAAGCAGCACAACTACTCATAGCCGCCAGTATCGGTAATATCAGTAGTCGTTGAAGACAGGTTATCGTTAATTTCATCTTGTTATTCCTTAGCAATGTCTGGCTATTGAACATCCGCCAGTTTCGCGGCTTTTGCAGCCGGTCTATCAACGCAAGTAAAGGCAATTAAGTTGGCAAAAAAACCAACAACCAAAGCATCAATCTGCCATGGCTGCTGTAATACCGCATTCCAGACAATGGCAGAACCGATTCCAGCCACCGCTCCTGCAATAAACCGTTTACGACTTACATAACAGCCCAGAATCGCCATCGTCAAAGGCACTAATACAGTTGGCGCCCAAAAGTTATACGCATAAATCAGAATATCGATCACGCTATCAATCGATAAAGCAAAAACCATTGAAGCAATGCCCACCAGTAATGTGACCACACGAGCGAGCATTAATTCTACTGTAGCCGTTAATGGTTTTTTGCGTAATGGCCTGACAATATCATTACTAAAGGCAATTGATGCCGAATTTAAAAACGAATCTGCTGAAGACATAATGATAGACACAATGGCTGCTGCCACAATACCTTGCAGGATTGGTGGCACAGCCTGTTGAATGACATAAGGCATCGCTAAATTAGCATCTAAAGAAGGCTGCATGGCTAATGCCACTAAACCAATCAAACCGGTGATGGCAAAAAATGGGATCGAGAACAATCCGCTTAATAATGACCCACGAATAACATCTTTACTGCTTTTACCAATTAACAACCGTTGCAGATAGGGTGGTACCAAGGTTTCACCCAGCATGAAAGTCATAAATAACGATAATAATGCAATAACTGCCAACGGTTCTGTGGGCAAGGTAAAGTGCGTTGCAGGTAAATTGTTTTGCATGGCTTGCCAGCCGCCAACATGCTGTAAACCAAAATATAATGTCATGGGAATGCCGAACGCCAGCACGATAAATTGAATAATATCGGTCCAGACTACGGAACGCATTCCACCAACCGTTGAATAGGCGATAACGATGCCGCAACCGATTAATACACCCCACACACGATCAACATCAAGAAACAGGTTAAACACATACCCCATAGCACCAATTTGGGCACCAAGGATCCCCGCACATAGAGCGAGCGAAAATACACCACTGAAGAGTCGAGCGCCTTTACCGTAATGTTCATCCATAATATCGCCCACTGAAATGGCATTTGGATAACGCATCATTTGCGGAGCAATATATCGAGCGACCAGAATTTCTTTTATGCTAAAGTCCCATAAGGCAACAATATTACTGATGCCAACCAGAAATACCTTTTCAGCATTTCCCATGGAAAAACCACCACCGATAAATGATGCCGATAAAGTGGCAAATATCACCAGCATGCCAAAAGATTTTCCTGCCAGAGCATACTCGTGCATGGTTTTTATGCCCCGTCCGGCCCACAAGCCTATAAGCAATACAAAAAACAGGTAAATAATTACAACAAGGGTTTCCATATCCACTTATCCAAGAAAATGAAGTTTGGTAGAAGCTTACGTGTTTTTCAGGCATTAAAAAACCACCCGAGCACAATGTCTGGGGTGGTTTTAATTAAACTTGTAGTATGTAGCGTTAACTTCTTGTCATACTTTCACGTTAATGATATTGCCTAAATTTCCCTGCGGCACTGGAACTGCATCCAGTAACTTCAATACCGCCTGGCCTTGGGCCTCAATCTGATCATTGCTGAGTTTAAGCGTCGCAACCATTTGTTGCTGGGCAGACTGCTGAACGGACAACTGACTTGCCATTGCAGCAACATTTGTTGTATCCATTATGCCTCCCTAAAAACTTATCTAAATGCTATATCGGCAGCTTATTTCAAAACTTTATCGGCAATTTGTTCTACAACAAACCCCAACACCTGCCGTATTTCATTTCGTGGCTGATCTTCCATCTCAGCAATCTCAGCAGCTGAGTGACCTGCAGACCAATGTTGGCGGACAATACGCATTTTTTCAGCCGTTAATGAACTGAGCACTTCTGCTGTCATTTGATCCTCTATAAATTCAGGATCGACTTCACTTAGTTCCAGCTCACCAGTTACCGGCATTCTATCCTGCTGTCCCCATCTTTCAAGTAACAGACCCGCCTTGCTAATCCGTTCCTTACGCTGGTGTTGCAACGCTTCAATCCGCACTTTACCAGCAGTACGATTCAGTTTTTTTCCCACAGCACACCTGCCTGACGTCAATGAACTGAATGTTAATAACTTTTGATGACCAGCGAATTAGCGGGTCAGAAAAGCATTATTTTTCTTCAAAGAAACGCTTAAATACGTCTTTTGCCTTATTACGCGTATCCTCATTGTAACCGACAACCAACCCGGCAAGTAAAGTCGCTAAAACCGATTTACCAGGATGCTGATGTACAAACTTGCTGAGCGCAGGAGTAATAACTGCTTGCAGCACATTCTCCAAATCATCTACATCGGGTTTATTGGAGGTCTGGAAACTTGGTGATGCTTGTTTTGTGCGGTAAACAGCAAACTTTGCTACCAACATCACCAGTATGGCAGTTAACACATAACCACCCGCGGTGATGATGGCAGCAATATCTGGTGGATAATGAATCAATAACGCAAGATAAACAGCAAAACCAGCGAAGCCAAGGGCAAATATGCCTAGCAGTGTTGCTACTGCTAGCGCGACAGTATTAATTTGTACTCTTGATCGCCAGCCCATATATTTCTCCTGTGGCTTGTTTCCATTATAGTTGAGATGGGAATGGAATTACCGATCCAAAATTTTACCGAGAACCAAACCAACACCAAAGGCGACAGCCATACTACTGTAAGGGTGGCTCTCTACTTCGCTTTGGACTTTGCCAAACGACTCTTTCACTTGGTCCTGTGCTTGTCCTGCTGCGACTTTAACACGGTCCTGGCTCTCTTTGGCATAAGCGGAGGTCATCTCTCTTAACGTCTTTGTAACTTCTGCAAAATCCTTACGTAAGTTATCCAGTTGTTCCTGAAGTTCCTGATTACTAGCTTGAGTTGCCATTTGACTATCTCCTTGAATTAGTTTTACTGATTGATACCGCTATATCTTAGACACCGGTGTTAACCCGATTACTTCAAAATTAATCGGTTGCCTCTTCTATTGCGTCTCCACTTTCTTCAACGCTTTCATCGATGGCCTCACCTGCTTCTTCTGCTGGACCTTGATCCTCACACGCTGTGAGAAAACCTGCACCAGATAAAACAAAAGCCATTAACAAGACTTTGGATAAAAAGCGAAATGAATTTGAATCGGTATTTTGGAACATAATCATTTACCTCATATTAAAGAAATTAAACATCGTAAAAAGTGTATAAATTGATTATAAATTTTGAATCAGTGAAACATCTTTCGATTCACTTTTTCAAGTGTACTCTCAAGCTAACTTTTTGAGTTAAATTTCGCTTTAACCTGTGTTAAGGAGCTTTTTTTTTAAAAATCCTATGGTGTAACTCCATTCAACTCTAACAAGGACATACCATGATTAGTTGGGCGTTAACATTTCTTATTATTGCAATTATTGCCGGTGTTTTAGGCTTAAGTGGTGTTGCAGGAACTGCAAGCAGTATTGCATGGATTCTATTTGTGATCGGTTTGGTGCTTGCACTGATATTTTTTATCACCGGCCGTAGACCACCACTTTAACTTAACCCAATCTCCAACGATTTAAAAATTTAAATAAATAATACAAAAAATAAGGGTTAGATTATAAATCTGATCCTAGTAATAGCGCAGGATCGAAATGAGATAAAGTCACCCCAGCCATTTAATTTATTTGGTAGGCTATGCTCACCAAATTGTTAGATGGTTACCTTTTGGCACCGCCCGTTTTTCGGGTGGTGTCTTTTTTTTGGATTAACGCTAATTTATTAGATTGACTTCGCATATTTCCGGGGTATATTTCATCCCCATCATATTATCTTATGTTGATATTAGGAACGCTTATGAGCTCACCTTTGACTGAGAGTTGTATAGTTCATCAGTTTCAAAAATTCGCTGATCTCAACCAACATGAAATCAGTTTGTTACAAGCATTGGAAAAAGATCCCCGAAATTTTGAGGCCGATCAGCCAATGGCTATAGAAGGCGGCAAAGCCGAACGTTTTTTCACTCTCCAGTCAGGCTGGGCCTGTGCCATGCGCACACTTGCCGATGGACAACGTCAGGTATTGGATATTTTCCTGCCAGGCCAGATTCTAGGTCTGCGTGAAATCAGTTTTGATCGAAACCTTTCAGAATTCCGTACATTGACGGAAGTAAGAGCCTGCCCGTTTCCACGCCAGCGTCTGACTGAAATTTTCGATCAAGCGCCTCGGTTGACCGATTTGTTTTTTTTGATCCTTGCCCGAGAGCAATCCATGCTGATTGAGCGGGTCATTAATATCGGCCGACGCAGCGCCGTTGAGCGGCTGGCTCACTTTATTGTGGAGATGAAAGTAAGGCTCAATGTCGAAGCTGACAAATTTGAATTACCCATGAATCAAACGATTATTGGTGATACCTTAAGCCTGTCTTCAGTACATGTAAGTCGTACCTTTAAAGTACTGCGTGATGAGGGGTTACTTGAGTCGAATAATGGCGATATTCATATTCTGGATCTGGAAGGTCTTATAGATATTTCCGGGTTTGATCGTAATTATTTAGAAAGTCATTCCAACTGGGCCAGAGAAGACTAAACCCTACCTAAACGCTCGATAACAGTCACATCATCGATGGAATCAACGTCAGCTAACACCCCTCTTTCAATTGTCATAATTTTGTGAATCTTATCCACTTCTCGCTGTAACAGGTTTTTGGCACCTGTATCACCCTCTAACGCCATCAGCTCATCTTTATAAACGCTATTAAATCCCACCGGGTGACCACGTTGATCATCATAATAGGGTGCCGTAATGCCGGCACCCTGCTGTAAGCTCTCACAAATCTGCCGTAATACGGCGTGTGGAATTAGTGGCATATCGGCCAAACCGATGACCCAGCCACCAGCTCCCGCTGTTGCGGAGATGGCGGCTTTAAGACTGTGGCCCATGCCAGACATTGCCTGCTCGGCTTCAATCAGATTAATTTTTTCATGCTGTTGATCCGACCAGCTAATAATTGCCTCTTTTAACAACAGATTATCCGGCCGGATTACAATGCATAATTCATCAAACACAGAACACCACAATTGCAGCGTATGTTGAATCAATAGTTGCCTTTTGTTCGCTATCGTTAGCTCATGTAACAGTTTGTCCGCACCAAAACGTGATGATTGTCCAGCGGCCAGAATGATCCCGGTGGGAGCCCTTTGCTGATTCATTTAATTACAGACAGATTGAACTTCTTCAGCCCTGAATGGCTTTCTGACCATTGTTGATCGTCTTAGCTGAATTAGCTCGGCTAATATGGCGATAGCAATTTCAGGCGGTGTTCGGCTGCCAATCGATAAACCTACTGGTCCATGCAATCGCTCAATTTCCATTGCCGACAAATCAAACATCGCCAAGCGTTGACGGCGATTGGCATTATTTTTTTTGCTTCCCAGAGCACCGACATAAAAAGCAGCTGACTTGAGCGCTTCCAATAACGCCATATCATCCAGTTTGGGATCATGTGTTAGTGCCACAATGGCGGTATGTGCATCTGGCTGCATGGCCAACACTGCATCATCCGGCATTAGATTGAGCAGCTCTACTCCACCCACGTCCCAGCTTTCCCGCATTGCATCACGCGGCTCACAGATCGATACCTGATAATCCAGCGACTGTGCGATATTTGCCAGATAAGCCGATGTCTGACCTGCCCCAATAATCAATAATCGCCATCTTGGTCCATAAACTACAGATAGCTGCTGATCAGTGATTTGCACTGGAATATCAGTTGCTTTGGCATCGCTGCAATGGGTGTGTAGCGAAGAAAGGTTTAATTCACGTTTTATTAATCGATGGCCATTAATTGCATTGAGAATTTCAGCTACCCATACGCTATTTTTAACGGGCTCAACTACCAGCTCCAATGTGCCACCACAAGGCAGATTAAAGCGTTGAGCTTCATCCCGTGTTACGCCATACACCATTACTTTGGCCTGCTCTGTTGGCAATTCACCTGACACCGCTTTATTGGCCAGATCATCTTCAATACAGCCTCCGGAAACCGATCCGACCAACACACCATCACTGCGTAAAACCAGCATGGCGCCCGGTTGACGCGGGCTGGATCCGAAGGTTTTCACCACCGTCACCAGCCATACCGTCAAATCGGCTTCCAGCCATTTCTGCAGTGTTTTAAAGACTGAAAGATCGACACTGTCCATAATCAGCTTTCCAGTTGATAGCGAATAGGTAAGTTACGGATCCGCTTACCGGTCGCAGCAAAAATAGCATTGCATAATGCTGGCGCAATCGGCGGTAGGCCTGGTTCACCTATTCCACCTAATGGCTGGCTGAAATCTTCCATCGGCAACAAATGCACATGAATTTCGCGAGGCGATTCATTCATTCGAGTCACTTGATAACTATCAAAATTATCCTGTTCAACCGCACCGTCTTTAAAACTGATTTCACCGACGGTGGCCAGGCTGACACCCATGATGCAGGCCCCTTCCATCTGTGAGCGTATTCGCTCCGGGTTTACCTGAGGCCCACAATCCACAGCAATATCTATTCTAGGGATGGTTAATTCACCCTCATCAGAAACTTCTACCTCTACAATAGCGGCGGTATAACTGACAAAACTGTAATGCGTTGCCAGCCCTAACCCTCGCCCAGCCGGTAAGTCACGTCCCCAGTTGGCTTTTTCACATACCGCTTCGACTACCCGGCGTAATCTGCCTGTGTCTAAAGGATATTTTTCCGGCGATTCCCCATAATTCCATTCATCGTTCAGCTCAACCGGATTAATTTTCCGTGCCGGTCCAATCAGTTCCAATAAAAATGCTTTGTGATCACGATCCAAATCATGGGCCATTTCAGCGATAAAGGATTGGATCGCAAACGCCCGTGGAATATTGGCCACCGAACGGAACCAGCCAATCCGGGTATGAGCTTTGGCTTCCGGGTTTTCTATTTGAACGTTGTCGATTGCAAACGGGATATTCATTACCCCCATCCCCAGTTCAATCGGCATTTGATGAACTGAAGACGCATCAAAAGTTGATGATATTGAGGGTGCTACAGTGCGATGTAACCATGCTGTGGTTCTACCATCAGCATTCACCGCGGCTTCAAGATGTTCTATTGAAACAGTATGCAGATAGCCATTGTGTATATCGTCTTCACGAGACCAGGTAACCTGTACAGCACGACCCTCCATTGCTTTGGAAATTAATGCGGCTTCGACCAAATAGTCGGGCTTAGATTTACGACCAAAGCCACCCCCCAATAATGTGACATGAATGGTGACATCTACTGGTGACATTTCCAGCCATTTGGCAACGGTATCTTTACTGGCTTGCGGTGCCTGGGTGGGTGCCCACACTTCACATTTGCCATCCTGAATTCGGGCTGTAGCAACGGGAGGTTCCATTGGTGCCTGAGACAGATGCGGAATGTAATAATCTGCTTTGTAAGTTTTATCTGCCGTTTCTAACGCTTTTGCAACATCACCACTGCTACGGAGTACTTTTCCGCCAGAATTTGAAGCGGCTTCCAGCATTTTCTGGCGGTATTCATCAGTGTTATAACTGGCATTTTCGCCATGATCCCACTCGATTTTCAGCTTTTCACGCCCTTGCATGGCCGCCCAGGTATTTTCAGCAATCACGGCCACACCGCCTAAAGGATTAAATACAGCAGGTGGTGGGCTGCCTTCCAAGGTAACGACTTTAATCACGCCGGGGACTTTCATGGCTTCACTGTCATCAAACGACTTTACTTTGCCACCATAAACCGGAGGCCGGGCAATTACCGCATGCACCATCCCGTCAACTTGCACATCAATACCGTAGATAGCTTTGCCGGTAACAATATCTTCACCATCAATCAGCCTGGTAGATTGTTTACCGATATAACGGAACTGATCCGGAGTTTTTAAACGCAATGTTTCGCGTTCTGGAACATCCAATGCTGCGGCGGCTTTTGCTAACTCTCCGTAACCCAGTACTTTGCCGGAAGGCCGATGTTTGATTTGGTGATTTTCAGCGAAAACCTCATCAACTCCCACACCCCAATGAGCTGCCGCAGCCGCCTCCAGCATCATTCTGGCTGCTGCACCTACATTTCGCATCGGCATAAAGAAGTGTCTTACACTGCGTGAGCCATCGGTATCCTGATTTCCATAACGTTCTTCATCACCAGGGGCCTGGATAACGTTGACCTGATCCCAGTCAGCTTCAAGTTCATCAGCCACGACCATCGGCAGGCTGGTGCGCACCCCCTGCCCCATTTCTGAACGATGACTGACAATCGTTACACTGCCATCTTCTGCTATCGCAACAAATATCAATGGATTATCGACCCAGCCATGCGGCATGGCGTCTCGTCCATATTTAGGTGCTTCTTCATCTTCTGCAAAACCACTAAAAGGCATGCCTACAGCTAATACAAAACCCGTTAAGGCAAAGCCTTTTAACAGATTACGGCGACTGATATTAGTGATTTCAGTTTGCAGGCTTTCATTTTTCAGTGAGGTATTCATTGGGCACCTCCGTTGTTGGTGGCTGCCAATTTAATCGCATCTCGTATTCGGTTATATGTGCCACATCGACAGATATTGCCACTCATCGCATTATCAATATCAGCATCACTTGGGTCCGGATTATCGCGTAATAAAGCGGTAGCAGAGACCACTTGACCAGACTGACAATAACCACATTGCGGCACACCAAGCTCTACCCAGGCCTGCTGAATTGCCTGGCCAACTTTATCTTTACTGACGGCTTCCACGGTAGTGATTTGTTTGCCTTGTGCTGCACTTATCGGGGTTGAACAGGAACGAATTGGCTGGCCATCGAGCATTACAGTACACGCACCGCACAGTGCTTTGCCACAACCAAATTTAGTGCCGGTCATGCCCAGCACATCGCGTAAAGTCCAAAGAATGGGCATATCTTCAGGCAAATTAACTTCATGGCTCTCGCCATTGACTGATAATTTCATGAGGGCTTTTCCTGTAATTAATGAAAACGTAACGGGCCTTAGAGCTTGTTAAGTCTCAAGTCCTTGGGTCTGCTGACAACGTTATCAGCTGCATATTATGGTTAGATTAACGATACGAAATTATCGTAAAGTTGCATATAAAAGCTGTTGGAATCGCTAAGATTTAGTCACCATCGACTCCAACATGCCGTTCACAATACGAGGAGCTTCATCGGTTTTGGTGCCACGAAAGGTTGAGACCAAAAGTTTGGCTTCGTTATAAGCGGTATCTATTTCCTGACGAAATAGCTCCCGGAAACGCTTGCCGCCCATAATAAAAGAACCTTGTTGCTGAGCTATCTGCTCAAAAATCTGGTTTTCAGTGGCATTCTGACTTTGCACGATTAATTGTCCTGCCAGGCGACTGAATACCGGAACGGCCATTACAAAGGTAATCAGTTTGTTGACTTCTCTCGGACTGCGTTGTTTCCAGTACTGGGCATACGAAGAAATTTTACGAAAGGTACGCCAGTCCACGTCGGTCAGTTGTGCTATTGGTCCAGAAGGCTGCGCGCCATCAAACAAATGCTCCAGATCCACACAAAATGCATGGTAGTCCGGTAACGCCGCCAATGCCAGTTGAGTCGCTATATTAGCGATATCTGCCTCCAATTCTTCACGGGGCTCCAGCGTCCTGTCATAAAAAATAACAGATGAATGGAACTCTAAAGTATTGCTGTCCTGCCAGAAACGGATAGCCTTCAGCTTCGGATGAAACTCCGCGATCACCGCCACCGAGGCAAAAAGTTGATCCAGATTATCCATATCGCCAGTTCTCTAATAATCACTATTTCTGGGACAGAACAATAACTAAAAATGTTCAGCAGGCGCAGCAAGCAAACATAAAAAAATCCCGATGATCAGCATCGGGATTTTTTATCCGGCGCTACAGGTTAATCAATTCAAGACTTTTAAAGCAGCGTCATAATCCGGTTCATCAGCGGTTTCAGCTACCTGTTCGGTGTAAATAACTTTACCGTTTTCATCAATGACGACGACTGCACGGGATAACAGACCTTTTAACGGTCCGGTTTTAACCGTAACGCCATAGTCTTCACCAAAACTTGAACGGAATGCTGAACCAACTTCAACCTTATGCAGACCTTCAGCACCACAGAAGCGGGCCAAAGCGAAAGGCAGGTCTTTTGAGATACAGACTACCGTGGTGTTATCAAGCGCCGTAGCTTTTTGATTAAATTGACGAACTGACATTGCACAGGTGTCAGTATCAATGGATGGAAAAATATTCAGTACGATGCGACCACTGATATCCGTTAAATTCAGATCAGACAGATCGTCTTTTACTACTGAAAAACCAGGCGCTTTATCGCCCACTTTTGGCAGATTACCCACGGTCTCAAATGGATTTCCTTTCAAAGTAACTGTTGCCATGATGTTCCTCCTTACTAATTATCAAACAGAACAGCGAGCCTACACCCAAGCATTGGGAAGTCAAATCTATACGTATCGGGAGAAGAAAACACACTCGCTAATGTGAAGCCCTATAGTGACTCCACCCTAGAGACGAAGAAGATTATTGTCTTTAACCTTAGTTAACCGGGTTGGTTTCGAATTAAGCATACTGACATGTTTAGCTTGCTGATTTACGCCTAAATTTACAAAGATAGGGCGATTACTCCCAATACTCAAAATATACCGTCATAAATCTCAAATCAGTAGGCTATATAAATGCTGAATCATGTATAAATTTTCCAATATAAACAATAGGGTGTAAGCTCAGAACTAGCGGTTAACAGCGGGCAAAATTCCCGTGGCAGTCTGGTGTATAGTCAAAAAATCTTATTGATAATGAGCTCGGGAGGCAAATAGCCATGGCCAGTGTAATGAAAACCACCCATCACGGCGGCTGTCCGCATGACTGCCCTGATACCTGTTCAATGGTATATGAAGTCGAAAACGGTCAGTTAATCTCAGTTCGTGGTAATCCCGAGCATCCAATGACGCGTGGTGGATTGTGCGTCAAACTCAAAGATTACGAAAAACGTCATTATCATCCCGATCGCGTTTTACATCCGATGCGTCGAGTTGGCCCTAAAGGCAGTGGTCAGTTTGAACAAATCAGCTGGGATGACGCACTGACCGAAATCACCGACCGCTGGAAAGCGATTATTGAAGAATATGGCCCACAAGCCATTATCCCTTATAGCTATCTCGGCAATCAGGGCCTGGTACACGGGTTAAACGGTGGTGATGCTTTCTTCAACAAAATGGGTGCCACAGTTTGTGAGCGGACTTTTTGTGGTGAAGGCTCATGCACTGCATGGTTGTTAACCGTCGGTCCGACGGCCGGTGTGGACCCCGAAAGTTTTATTCATTCCAAGTACATCATCATCTGGGGCTGTAACTCCGTCAGCACCAATCTGCATCACTGGCATATTGTGAAAGATGCCCAGAAACGTGGTGCTAAAGTGATTGTTATCGATCCGTACAAATCCAAAACCGCTAAAGAAGCTGATTGGCATATTTCCCCAAGACCAGGCACCGATGGTGCTCTGGCTATGGCAATGATGCACACCATCATCGAAGAAGGCTTGGTAGATCAGGACTATGTTGATAACTACACCGTCGGTTATGAAGAATTAGCCGAACGGGCCAAACAAAGAACACCAGAATGGGCCGAAGAAATTACCGGAGTAAGCGCTCACGATATTCGTCAGTTAGCTCGTGAATTTGCCACCACGCAACCTGCAGCCATCCGTCTGGGTGTTGCCCTGGAACGTAATTATGGTGGTGGTCAGGCAATTCGTGCTATCAGCAGTTTACCGGCATTGGTGGGTGCATGGCGACATGTTGGCGGTGGCGCTTTGCAGTTCCCGGTGTGGGAACATCCCTATAAATTTGATGTGATCTGCCGACCGGATTTAATCCCAGAAGGTACGCGGGTGATTAATGCCATTCAGATTGGCCGGGCCTTAACCAATGAAATGAATCTGGATATTCCGATCAAATCGATGATGTGCTGGAATGCCAATCCTGTTACCCAGGCGGCTGAAACAGACAAGATCGTGGCAGGACTGATGCGGGAAGATTTATTCTTGGTGTCAGCCGAACATTTTCTCTCAGATACGGCGTCATTTGCCGATATCGTTTTACCTGCATCGATGGGTGCCGAGATGGAAGATATGGTGTTGTCATGGGGCCATCTCTATCTTACCTACAACGAAAAATGTGTTGAGTCTCCCGGTGAAGCTATTCCTAATAATGAAATTTTCCGCCGGCTTGCAGCCAAAATGGGTTATGAAGAAGAAAACTTCAAATGGAATGACAGTGAGTGTCTGGAAAATTATGTGGACTGGGATTCTCCAGCCTGTGAAGGAATTGATTTAGCCTATCTGCGTGAACATGGTTATGCCCGCCTTAATGTTGGCACCCGAGATAACCGGGCACCGCACAAGGCCGGTAATTTTCCAACGGCTACCGGCAAATGTCATTTCCGTATTGATGATGCCACCAACTTTGTTGCCGGCCCATTCAGACAAATGTATGACGGTTTTCAGCCTGGTGAACCGCTGGATAGCCTGCCGGATTATGTGGCTTCAAGAGAAACACCACAGACCAATCCGGAACTGGCTAAACGTTTCCCCTTGAATATCATTTCACCGAAAAGTCATGGCTTTTTGAATTCCTGTTACGCCAACATAGACAACAAGCTTAAAGCACAAGGCGATCAGTTTGTCATGATCAGTGCTGCTGATGCCGATCTCAGACAGATCCAGCAGGGAGATACTGTTCGGGTATTTAATGACCGGGGTGGTTTTGATGCCAAGGCACAAATCACCGAAGATGTCAGCCCGGGTATTGTTGTAGCTACGCTGGGATATTGGCGTCAACGCAATAATGGCACAGTGAACTGTGTCAGTTCAGCAGAGTTTGTTGATATGGGGCATGCACCAACCTTCACCGATAATCTGGTGCAGGTGGAGGCTATTAGATAAATAAGCCCTAGGGCTTGTTTATCTTTCATATCCACCACTGCTGGCGGCTATT
>TARA_R100001143_G_scaffold63541_1_pt1 | contig 39002 bp, 36 predicted proteins | sample TARA_R100001143 | Tara Oceans TARA_R100001143 (sample SAMEA2621300) | marine metagenome | biome: marine biome (ENVO:00000447); feature: mesopelagic zone (ENVO:00000213); material: "saline water (ENVO:00002010), including plankton (ENVO:xxxxxxxx)" | depth 800 m | reverse complement strand
GCAGGGCGGGCCGGGAAGGATAAACCCGCCGTGCCCTTGACCTGTTTGATCAACCCGATCATCACGCCAATCGGGGAAGAAATCGCCTATGATTGGGAAGGGTGCCTGTCTGTGCCCGATATGGTAGGGGTCGTCCCGCGCCCAACCCGCATTCGCCTGCAGGCGGAAACGCCGGACGGAAAGTCGATTGATGAACATTATGACGGGTTTCATGCCCGGGTGTTGCAGCATGAATGTGATCATCTTGATGGAATCCTCTACCCACAGCGCATGGATGATCTAAGTTTATTGATCTTTCGGGAAGAGTTGCGCCATGGTGTGCCCGAGAAAGCCCAGCGCCTGCTGTCGGCACAGGCAACTGTGCCAAAGGATTAGGCAAAGCAGAAGGAGAGATGCAGCAATGGTAAAAAACCCCGACGCCGATCAATCGGATATCAGATCCCAGCGCGATCAATTGATTACCGCCGTTGTGATGCATGTTCCATTTGACGGCTGGACCCGTGCGGCCTTGCTGCGCGGGGCGGAAGATATTGGCCTGGATAAGTCCGACGCCCAAGCGCTGTATCCAGGCGATGCGCGGGACATGATCGCCTGGCACAGTCAGATGGCCGACCGGCGCATGATGGCCGCATTGGAGAAGGCGGATTTGGACAGTCTGAAAATTCGCGAAAGGATCGCCACCGCCGTGATGACACGGCTGGAGCAGAATGCCCAAGACCGCGAAGCCATTCGACGGGGGCTGGCTATCCTGTCAAAACCCCAGAATGCCGGTCTGGCCCTGCAACTGCTGTACCGCACGGTTGACGATATGTGGTTTGCGGCGGGGGATCGCTCCACGGATTGGAATTTCTATTCCAAACGGATGTTGTTAAGCGGGGTTTATTCTTCGACCCTGATGGTCTGGTTGAATGATCAGACGGAGGATTTTTCCGAAACACGCGCGTTTCTGGATCGTCGGATCGAAAATGTGATGCAAATCCCGAAACTGAAAAGCCGCGTTTCCGCCGTGGCGCAACGATTGCCGTTGAATGTTCCGGGTCGCATGGCAGCCCGGATGAAGGCCTTTCGGTCGTTCGGGCGCGGCGGCATGCGCGGCACTTGGTAAGCCTGCCCTATGCTGATCAAGCACCTGCGGGAGGAATTGCAAGACGCGAAGGCAAAGGGATGGCGGGAAGAGGCGCAACTGGTCTCGCGCAATGCCATCGTTATTGCCGCAGCGGCCTTGTGTCCCCTGGGCGTACTGATGGCTGTTGTGGTGATGATCCTTTGGGATTCACTGCGCAATATGCCCTGGGGAATGGCGGATGCGGCAATTTACTATCCGGTCAGCGGTATGATCCTGATCGGTTTGGCCGTTCTGTTGCACAGCCGGAAAATTTATACGCTGTCGATGTTGTTTGCGCTGGCCCCGTTTCTTTGGGTGCCCGTCTTTATCAGCTCTGGGATTTACTGGGCCGTTCGGTAAGGGCGGGTCGGTGCAGCGTCGTCACATGGCCCATCTTGCGACCGGGCCGGCTTTCGGCCTTGCCATATAAATGCAGCCGTGCGCCGGGCTGGGCCAGAATTTCGGGCCAGTCATTGGCTTCATCGCCAATCAGGTTTCGCATTTCACAATCGCTGATCCGCGTCGTATCGCCCAAGGGCAGGCCGCAAATGGCGCGCACTGTTTGTTCAAACTGACAGGTCGCGGCGCCATCGATTGACCAATGCCCGGAATTATGGGGCCGGGGGGCCATTTCATTGACCAGCACACGCCCATCGCGACAGACAAACATTTCTACTGCCAGCAAGCCGATGTAATCCAGTGCCTCAATCGTCTGGGTTGCGATCTGGGTCGCGCGCTGGGCGACGGTCGCATCAATGCGCGCCGGGACAAGGGTTCTGTGCAAAATATGATCGCGATGAATATTCTCCACCGGCTCAAAACAGGCGATGGACCCATCCAGGCCGCGCGCGGCAAGCACGGAAATTTCCAGGGCAAAATCGACAAAGCCTTCCAGAACACAGGGCACAGAGCCTAGTTTTTCATACGCCCCTGTTGCATCCGCTGCGTTCCGCAGGGTTGCCTGCCCCTTGCCGTCATAGCCCAGGCGGGCTGTTTTCAGAACGCCAGGCAGGCCAATGCTCTGCAAGGCAGTATCCAAATCTGATTGTGACTGGACCGCGGCCCAGGGGGCGGTTTCGATCCCGGCCTTGTTCAGGAAGGATTTCTCTGTCACCCGGTCCTGCGCGATGGCCAGGGCACTGGCCCCCGGGCGAACCGGCACAGTTTCCGCCAAACGCTGAACCGCAGCAATCGGGACATTTTCAAATTCCAGGGTGACAACATCAACCGATTTGGCAAAGGCATCCAGCGCGGCGGTATCATCATAGCCAGCGGCGGTATGCTGGGCGACATGGCTGGCCGGGCAATCGATCTGGGGTTCAAAAATGTGACAGCGATAGCCCAGACGTGCAGCCGCGATTGCCAGCATGCGGCCCAATTGCCCGCCGCCCAGAATGCCAATCGTGCTGCCGGGGGGAAGCGTGCCATCAATCATCACGGTTAGGTTCCTCAGCAATGCCTGCAGTTTGTGTCGCGCGATACGTGTCCAAGGCGGCAGCGACCTTTGGATCATTCAGGGCAATCACGGATCCTGCCAGCAGGCCGGCATTGACCGCGCCGGATCGCCCGATGGCCAGCGTCCCGACAGGAATGCCCGCTGGCATCTGGACGATGGATAACAGGCTGTCCTGGCCCTTCATGACCGTGGATTCTACCGGGACGCCAAAAACCGGCAGCGGGGTCATCGAGGCGATCATACCTGGCAAGTGGGCGGCTCCTCCGGCCCCGGCGATGATAACCTTCAATCCGCGATCCCGCGCGGTTTCGGCATAGCTGACCATGCGTTTTGGTGTGCGGTGGGCAGAAACGATTTTGACCTCATGGGCGATTCCCAGGGTTTCCAGGACGGCAGCGGCGTGTTTCATCGTTGGCCAGTCGGACTGACTGCCCATAACAATGCCGACCAGGGGCACAATGCCGATCAGGGGCGCATCGCTCATCGTCTTTCCTCACCTTTGTGCTAGTATGTAATAGCCCGGTAAGTGACCGGGAAGGGCGCGAGTATAAGGACGCGGCGCGTGGGCGCAAGTCGTGTATGGAGACAGCATGAAGACAGATGAAACCAACCTTGTGAAGCATGAAACCCCGTTCGCTCAGCGCAGCGGCGTGTCTGCTTATGCAGGTGTTACATCGACCCATTTGAAATCCCCGGCAGAGCGGGAGCGAGATGCCCTGGATGCCTGGCGGGACCGCCAGGCAAAGGGGGGGACTGATGAAGACCCGATTGAGGTCCATCAACTGGATCTGGAATCCGCAGACCCTGACACAAGGGCCGCGCTACAGGCCTTCACGCAGACACTGACAGAATTGCAGGATGCGTTGCAGGCGGCGGATCGACGGCTGGCCTGGCTAGAAGATGAGCGGCATCATGACCCCGAGACGCGGCTGCTGCGCCAGGACACTTTGCTGGCGGAAATTCAGCACTTGGAGATGCTGGACCGTCAGGAAGGGCGCGCTAGTGAAATTGCCTTATTGCAGGTAAGCGGGTTTGCCCGGTTTCGCGATACGGTCGGACGGGCAGCGGCAGAGAAGGTTATGACCGCCCTGGGCAAGGCCCTGCGGGCGGCCCTGGAAGACAGTGAACCTGCGGGTAGAATTGGGGATGGGGAGTTCCTGGTTCTGCTGACCGGTCTTGCTGGTACCGCAGCGGAAGAACGCGTCCTGGCCCTGGCCCAGGCAATAACGGCAGAAATCGATTCCAATTCGGATGCGGTGGAATTGCGACCGGGGGAAGTTGCGATTGGTCAGGCAGTTCTGGGGCCACGGGAAGATCCGATGGCGGCCCTGGCCCGCGCGGATAAGGATGCGCGTTAGAACATCCGTTTTAATCCAGCCGGAAATCTTACCGGTGCATGCGCCACAGGTCATATAGGTGGGCGGCAAAACTGCCCGCCAGACAGGCCAGCAGCGCCAGCCAATGCACCTCCCCCAAAGCCAGGCGCAGGGCCAAAACCAGAAAGGCCCCTGAAATCAGATTTGGCAGAAACCGTGCCACTGTCGGACCCTTGTTTTTGGCACGATAGATCAGGAACAGCGCTTCTGCTGCGATGATAAGTAAAATCGCATCTGCGATATGGACCAGGGGGACGGGGGGCATCATCCGCCAAAGGGCCCATTCAGACGCACAACACCACAGTTAAGATGCGATGCGTAACCGACCCACAGCAGGTATGGGATCAACATCAGCATGGCGCGCCGCGAATAGGGTGCAACCACCCACATCATCCAGGCGACCGACAGCCACAGAAAGACGACCTCTATCCGGCCCCAATCCGGTCGCTGGAGGGTAAAGAACAGACCACTCCAGGCGGCATTCAAGACACCATTCAGGATAAAGGCCACAATGATGCGTCGGCGCTGTTGGGCAGTTTCACTGTCGCGCCAGGCCCAGACCCCGGCAATGGCAGTCAACGTGAAGATCAGGGTCCAGGCGGGACCGAAGGCCCAATCGGGGGGCTGGCCGACCGGCTTTGCCAGGTCGTGATACCAGGGGCCAATGGTGGTCAGCGCCCCGCCGACCCCAGCAGTCAGCACAGCCCAGGCCCCCGCCGCCAGGGTTGGTTTCCAGGGGCGGAAACTGTGCAAACGCATCATATGCTTAAGCTTTAGAGGATACGAACCCGCATAAATGGGCCATATCTTTAAAGAAGATTTTGATATGGGCCATAGGATCCCGCCGCGTCAGCTTCTTGTTCATATAGGATTCCCAGGTCAGTCGCTGGACATCCGCATCATTGCACATGGATACAAACCGTTCCCGGCGCTTATCGCTGCTGTACCAGAATTTCTGCATGATTCCCAGAATCCAGAAGACACGCCCATGGTCTTTCATAAACCGTTTGCGACAGCGCGCCAGGGCCCTGACATCGCCGGTCGCCAGCAATTCCTCAACCGCCTCAGCGGCAAAGCGACCACAGATCATGGCATAGTATATCCCCTCACCCGATGCCGGGGCGACAACGCCCGCCGCATCGCCCGCCAACAGGACATCCTTGCCATTATCCCAGCATTTGCGTGGACGCATGGGGATTGGCGCACCTTCCCGTCTTACAGTTTCCAGCCCGGTCATGCCGTTCTGTTCCCGCAAGGTGGCCACCGCACCACGCAGGGAAAACCCCTTATTGGCGCTGCCGGTCCCGATGCTGGCCGTGTCGCCATGCGGAAAGACCCAGGCATAAAAATCAGGGGACAGGCCGCCCTGATAATAGACATCACAGCGTTGACCATCATACCGCGCGGTGGTGCCGCTGTCATTGGCAGGCGCGCGGACAATTTCATGATAGGCAAAGACGCAGGGGACATGTTCTTCCCGCAATGCCTGTTTGGCGACCACGGAACGCGCGCCATCCGCCCCGATGACGGTACGACAGCGCACGGTCTCCAGCGGTCCGTCTTTTCCCATACGATAGCAGACGATCGCCGTTCCATCGGTATCGCGCTCCAGTCGCTCAAATGTACCGGTCGCCCGCATAGCCCCGGACAGGCCTGCCCGGCGGCGCAGATATTCGTCGAAATGCTCCCGGTCCACCATCGCGACATACCCGTCGTCAATGGGCATATCCACCAGCCGATCACTGGGGGAGATGATGCGCGCACCGCGCACTTTGGCAACAAGTTGCCGTTCATCGATATTAAAATCTTTCACCAGACGCGGGGGAATTGCACCGCCACAGGGTTTGATCCGACCTGCCTTGTCCAGCAACAGAACAGAGCGTCCAGCCCGCGCCAGATCATCCGCAGCAGTCGCGCCACACGGGCCGCCGCCGATCACCACAACATCATAAATGTGTAACGAGTTCATTGATCAAACTCCCCTATGGGCCGCCTATTCTGCGGGGGCGGCCATAAAACGCTGTGCCGGACGATCCGGACTGCCAATGCGCGTGGCCAAGATGGCCGAGATAAGAAACAGCACTCCCTCAAAAGCGAAAACACTGCCATAGGCAAGGGCCGGATCCCGAAACACGGCCTGTGTGATATCGACCAGTATCGTTCCCATGAACCCACCGATCCCAAAGGCAAGCGCCTGGGCTGCGCCCCAGACCCCCATGCGAATTCCTTCGCGCCCCGGACGTCCATATCCGGCCAGTTTCATCATCGATCCGATGGCGGCAACGGCGAAGGCCCCATTTGCCAGCCCTAATAGAAATACAGTGATTTGCAGGGGGAATTCCGGGCCCACAATCCCTGCCAGCGACAGGCTGGCCATCATCACGCCAGACCCGATGCATCCCCAGACGGTCCATCCCTTCAAAGATCCGATCCAGCGGCGCAAGGGGCTGCTGCCCGCCAGCGCCACCAGGATCATGCCCAGAAAAACGCCGCCATGCTGCACGCCGGTCAGTTGTGTTGATTCGCCAGGCGTCATGCCAAAGACCAGCCCTGCGAAAGGCTCAAGGATCAGATCCTGGGTGTTATAGGCCAGCATGGAAACAAAGACGAAAATTGAAAACCGGCGGGCCTCTGGTTCGGCCCATACTTCGGCAAAGACCTGCCGGAAGGGGGGCTTCTTGGATGGTTCTGATTGGTCTGCGGGAAATGAATTGGATCGTTCCAGCCGCCATGTCGCCAACAGGGTGACCAGTAAGGCGATGCCTGCGATGCTGGCGGCAACCGCGATCAGGCGTTCCGCACTGAACGGGTCCAGCATTTTCCCTGCAATCGTGGCAGTGACCGCAATGCCCAGAATCATCATCAACCAGGTTATGGTGGCGGCCGCGGCCCGTCTGGCGGGGTCCACCTGTGTTGCCAGCAAGGCCAGCAGGGATGTTCCCGCCGCCCCGACACCGGCCCCAATCAACACGAAGCTGAACACGGCCAGCACCATGCCCGCCGTTGCGGCTGTTTGCATCCAGGCGGTTGCGATGGCGGCCAGCACGGCCCCGATGCCTAAAACCGCAACACCGCCGATAATCCAGTTTGTGCGCCTGGCCCCCATGTCAGAGCCATAGCCCCAGCGGGGGCGCGATAATTGAATGGCGTAATGCAGCGCGACCAGGGCCCCTGGCACCATGGCGGGCAGGGCCAGTTCCACGACCATGACGCGGTTATAGGTGGAGGTGGTTAAGACGACGATGGCCCCAAGCGCGGTCTGCACAAGGCCACACCGCAGAATATCAATCCATCCCATGCCGGATGATCGGGCCGTGCTCATCTACAGCCCTCCGTCCAACAGGTTTTGCAGGGCAAAGGCAGAGGCCATCATGCCGCTGACATACAGGCTGATGCCGGTTGCATTATACCAGGGTGCCTTTTCCCGGGGAGATTCCAATAGCTGGAACATCAGATAAATCTGAACCGTCAGCACAGCGGCGACCAGCGCGCCAAACAGCGGCGCACCCCAGTAAATTAATAGGCCGATGACAACAACCTGCGGAATGCCCATTACCCAGCAGGCCAACCGGGCGGCCTTGTCCGTTCCCAACATGGCGGGCAGGGACTTCAGGCCCATTTGGCGATCCCCATCGATGGATTTGAAATCATTCAGGGTCATGATGCCATGCGCCCCGATGCTGTAGAGCGCGGCGATCAGGATGATCTTGGTATCGGGCAGGGTTGCGGCCATGACAGCCGCGCCGGTGAACCAGGGCAGCCCTTCATAACAGGCCCCCACGGCGGAATTTCCCCACCAGCCATTGCGCTTTAACCGAAACGGGGGCGCGCTATAGGCCCAGGCCAGCGCCATGCCGATACAGGCGGCGGAAAACACCCAAACCCCAAGACTGTAGGCGACGACAAGCGACAGCACCGTCCAGACCAGCGCCATATACAGGCCCCAGCGTCCGGGAACACGACCGGATGGGATTGGACGTCCGGGTTCATTGATGGCATCGACGTGACGGTCGAACCAGTCATTCACAACCTGACTGGTGCCACACACCAGCGGGCCTGCCAGCAATATGCCCAGCAAGATGACGTCCCACCGGTCCATGAAAGAGACCGGGGAAGAAACAGCGCCACAGGCAAAGGCCCACATCGGCGGAAACCAAGTGATTGGCTTCAGCAATTCCAGCAACGCACCAGGCGTTGGCAGGGATGATTGTGCTTTCAAGGCAACCTGTTCTGTCATGCAATCAGCCTAGGGCTGAGACAGAATTATGTCAATCAAAGTTGACAACAAAATGTAAATTTAAAATGACACACAAGGTAGGGATTTCGGCGACAATGATAGCGCCCTTTTTGCCCTTAATCCCGCTGGCTCAGGCCATGACGGCGCAGCTTCACATACAGGCTTTGGCGGCTTAACCCCAGCATTTCTGCTGCAGAAGCCCGGTTGTCCCCGGTCAGTTCCAGGGCGGCTTCGATGCACATGCTTTCAATAATGTCTGTGGATTCCTGCACCAGGTCTTTCAGTGGCACACGCCCGACCAGTTTGGACAGTTGCTCAACCGACCGGGGGCCTGTTCCGGCTCTGGTTTCCGGCAGGGTGACGCGCCCTTCCAGATTGCGAATGATAAAGCCGATACAGGGTATTTCACCGTCTTCAACTGAAACGGCAGAAATTTCGATATCGATTGAACTGCCAAGTTCATTACGCAATACGGTGGCAAAGAACCGGACAGAGCCATGCTCTTTCAGATTCGCCATAAGGACATTCAGGTCAACGGAAGACCGCCCGACCCAGCGATTGATCGAACGCCCCTTGATCTGTTCTTCCGTACCGACCTGGGCCATATCCAGAAAGGCGTCGTTCGCCTTCAGGATTTCCCCATTCATATCGGTGACAACAAACCCTTCCGGCAGCGTTTCCATCACATTCTGAACGACATTATTGGTGTGAGACGATGCCTCGCCCCCCGATGTTTCATCCTTTGCAACAAGTCGGATCAGGAAGAATGTGTTGCCGTCCTGACGGAAAAACGATCCAGCCAATGTCAGGTCAGCATGGCCTTCCGCCGTCACAGCCGATGTTGTTTCACCCGTCGCGCCATCGCGTATTTTGGTAACAAGATCCTGCACCCGGCTTCGGCTGTCGCTGTCAAAAGCGGAGGCGACGGAGCTGCCGACCAGCCGTTTTTCGTCACGCAACAACAGCTTGCATGCTGCGGGATTGGCTTCGACAACTTTATTGGTCGCGGCATCCAGAATTAGAATAGCCTCGGACGCCAATTGGAATAACAGGCGATAGCGGGTTTCCGCCCGGCGCATGCGCGCATATTCCCGTTCCATCGACATCTGGGCTTCGACCAGGCGTTGCTGCATTTCCGCCATGGCCTGCATGTTGCGGCCAATCGCCAGAACCCGACCATCCCCCAGCGAGATGGTGGCATAGCGCACGGGAATTTCCGTGCCATTGTCAGTTTTATGGGTGATTTGTCGCCATCTCAGCGCTGCTGCATTGGCGGCGCTTTCCAGCATGGCTTTCAGCTTTGGTTTGCTTTCTATGGTAACAATATCAAACCAGGATTTGCCCAGCCATTCATCGAAACCAAATTGGGTAAGGTCTTCCGAGCCACCAGCCAAGTCACGGATTGTGCCATCGCTGTCCATCACCAATGTGATATCGGCCGCTGCGGCGACAACGGACCCGGCTTGTTGTGGGTCAAGGCTAAGCAGCATGGGTTTGGCGGATGGGGCTCCGCCATTCATGCTGCTGTCTGCTCGCGTGTCCATCCTTAACCCTTTTCTTGTGGTGACTTTCGTCACCATTACCCCCGCATTGCAACGCCACACAGCGCATTTGCTATGTCTACGGCTTCCTTACCGTCGGAGGCAGTTCCATCCGCCCCAATCTTCTTCACCAAAACTGGGTCATCTCTAAAACAACGGCCACCCACAAGTATTCTAACGTTTCTGTTCTTGGAAACCCTATAAAGATTACGGACATCCGATGCAAGTTGATCCAGCAAATCGTCGCGTCCGGTGGAAAAACCAATGATCGAGAACTCTTCCATCGACGCCAGTTCCAACAACTCTTCCGAGGATTCCATCACACAAGTCACAACGTCCCAGCCTCCACGACGGAAGAACTCTTCGACCATAAACACACCGAATGTATGCTGATCTCCTGGCACCGATGCCAGCAAGGCACGATGCCCAACGGAGATTTCATCCAGAGTGGTATCTGTGCCGGGGCTCAATTCCCTCAGTATCTGCTGCAGTCGCGACAATCCAACCGTCACATCTGCAAAGCTGACTAAATCATCCTCCCATAATGCCCCCAGATTCCGGGCCGCCGGGGCCAGTAAATCCAGAAATACAGTCTCCAGTTTCATGCCCTGACTCTGGATGGCTTCTATATAAGAGAAGGCCACGGGGACTTCCTGTTTCAAGATCAACTGGCAAAACTCTTTTACTTCTGATTCATCCAGCGTCGTCGCCAGCGGCGGGTCCTGGTAGGCTTCTATGCCAATAGAGACGCTGTGGGCGACCATCAGGCGTGGAATGATTTCGGCTTCAATTACAAGGTCTAAGCGTGATTTTTGTGCACCAATCTTTGATGTCGTCACGAATCTTCTATCGCGATGGATCGCGATCCCCCCAGGGCCATACCGCCCCTCATTCCGACCGTCTTCCGCAGTCGTGTCACGCAGCATTAGGCTTGCCATCTCTGACCTCCCGAATTGATTCAATCGCGCCCCGGGAGAGGGGATATGCTCAGCTAATTACTGCTGTATGGATTGGTCGGGCTTTTTTCCCGAAGTCAGACCATTAACTCAGCCTGTTTTCCGGGATATGCCTGTTTCAGACAACCTCTGTCCCAATCCGCTTTGTACTCAGCAATTAGTTAATCACACTTTATGGTGAATGCAGAAGCAGGATTTTCCTGAATCGTCATCCCTGACACAAAATTTTGTAAAGGCGCTCCTTTTTTGCCCAATCTCTATTCGGGGCCTCGCCATCACCTCTGAAAAATTTCAATTCTGTCAGCCTTACCAAAACGCGATAAAAACGCCGCCCTAAGGCGCTATGGGCATCAGTCTATACTATAAAGTTTCAGAATGTAAGTTTTCTTTTACGTCAACTTTAATTGACACTCGGGTCTTTTCCGATTTAGACTGTTTTTAATAAGGCGACATGCAGGAGAAGCAGGCCGATGAAAACAGGCTATAAGCCAAATAGGGTGGTGCGGGAGCTTTACACGCCAGAACAACGCAAACGTCGTGATGCGTCCGTCTGGACACTGGTCCAGGGCGTTCTGGCACCGGCGCAATTCGTTATTTTCCTGGTCAGCCTGTATTTTGTGCTCGCCTATCTAGCGACGGGGGAGGGCTATGAAATCGCCACAGCATCCGTCGTGGTTAAGACTTTCGCGCTTTATACAATCATGATCACCGGGTCGATCTGGGAAAAGGTCGTGTTCGGCGAATGGCTGTTTGCCAAGGCTTTCTTCTGGGAGGATGTGTTCAGCATGCTGGTGCTGGCGTTGCACACCGCCTATCTGGCAATGGTGTTTTTCGGCCTGGCATCGCCTTTCGAACTGATGCTGCTGGCCCTGGCAGCCTATGCCACTTACGTCATCAATGCCGCGCAATTTATTTGGAAATTGCGGGCCGCGCGCCTTCAGCATGCAAGGCTTCGGGCGCAAACAACCGAGTCTGGATCAGAGTCGAATAAGGCTTTCCCCGATCAGTTGAGGATAGCCCTATGACCAGTTCTGTTTTGGACCAACCTGTCACATGCACTTCGGCCCCCACGATTCGGCAGGATGTGGAAAAGCCTGTTATCCGCGAACGGGGCCAGCGGGAGGTTTTCTGTGGCCTGACGGGCATCGTCTGGCTGCACCGAAAAATTCAAGATGCATTCTTTCTGGTCGTCGGGTCGCGAACCTGTGCGCATCTGATCCAATCTGCCGCCGGGGTGATGATCTTTGCGGAACCCCGGTTTGGCACGGCGATCATTGACGAACGGGATCTGGCCGGCCTGGCCGATATGAATGAAGAATTGGACCGGGTTGTGACGCGCCTGTTGCAGCGTCGCCCGGATATCAAGCTGTTGTTCCTTGTTGGATCCTGTCCCTCAGAAGTGATCAAGCTGGACCTGTCCCGCGCGGCGCAACGGTTGTCGCGCCAGTATATGCCAGATGTCCGAATCCTGAATTATTCCGGCAGTGGGATTGAAACCACCTTCACCCAGGGGGAAGACGCCTGTCTGGCCTCTCTGGTTCCAGAATTGCCGATGGAAGACGCCGATGCCCCAGCTTCTTTGATGATTGTGGGGTCGTTGGCGGATGTGGTGGAAGATCAATTCCGTCGCTTGTTTGAAGAATTGGGGATCGGTCCCGTTCATTTCCTGCCACCCCGCAACAGCCGCTCGCTGCCGCCGGTTGGACCCAATACCCAGTATCTTCTGGCCCAGCCGTTCCTGGGCGATACCGGTCGGATATTGGAAGACCGGGGCGCAAAGCGTCTGTCGGCACCCTTCCCCCTGGGCGCGGAAGGCACAACCCTGTGGTTGAAGGCTGCGGCGCAGGCGTTCGGTGTTGACCCTGAGCATTTCCAGAAAGTTGTCGCACCGGGGCAGGAGCGGGCGCGGGTCGCCATTGAACGTCAGAAGAAAACGCTGGGCGGGAAGAGTGTTTTCTTTTTCCCGGATTCCCAATTGGAGCCGCCCCTGGCCCGCTTCCTGGCCCGTGAATTGGATATGACGCTGATCGAAGTCGGCACCCCCTTCCTGCATCGCCATCACCTGGAACAGGAACTGGATCTGTTGCCGGATGGTGTGCAGTTGAGCGAAGGACAGGATGTTGAAAAGCAATTGGATCGTTGCCGTGACAGCAATCCTGACTTGATCGTCTGTGGTCTTGGTCTGGCCAACCCGCTGGAGGCGGAAGGCCGCGCCACGAAATGGTCCATCGAACTGGTCTTCACGCCGATCCAGGGCTTTGAACAGGCCGGTGATCTGGCAGAACTTTTCGCGCGCCCCCTGGTGCGACGCGCCCGGCTGGAGGTCTGATGCGATGCAACTGACCGTCTGGACATATGAAGGCCCCCCTCATGTTGGGGCAATGCGTATCGCAACTGCAATGCAGGATGTTCATTATGTTCTGCATGCGCCGCAGGGGGATACCTATGCGGACCTGTTGTTCACGATGATTGAGCGCCGCCAGAAACGCCCGCCGGTCACCTATACGACATTCCAGGCCCGCGATTTGGGAACGGACACGGCGGAGTTGTTCAAATCCGCCATGGCCGAAGCCTATGAACGGTTCAAGCCAGCGGCTATGTTGGTCGGATCTTCCTGCACCGCTGAATTGATTCAGGACGACCCTGCGGGCCTTGCAAAGGCTCTGAACCTTCCGATTCCCGTTGTTCCCCTGGAACTGCCGTCTTATCAGCGCAAGGAAAACTGGGGCGCATCGGAAACCTTCTATCATCTGGTGCGTGGCCTTGCCGGGGCGAAGGCACCAGACGCCGGTTGGCAGCGCCCCGAACGCCCACAGGGTCAGCGCCCATGCTGTAATCTGCTGGGTCCGACGGCGCTTGGTTTCCGGCACCGCGATGACATAACAGAAATCACGCGATTGCTGACATCCTTAGGCGTGGACGTTGCTTGCGTCGCGCCAATGGATGCGACGGCGGCAAATATCCAGAATTTGGGCGACGCGGATTTCAATGTCGTGCTGTATCCCGAAATTGCAGAAACAGCGGCAAAATGGCTGCATCGCACGTTCAAGCAACCCTATACCAGAACAGTGCCGATCGGTGTTGGCGCGACACGGGATTTCATCGCGGAAGTCGCAGAAATCGCCGGTATCGACCCCAGTGCAGTTCTGGCCCAATCCCCGACACGACTGCCCTGGTATTCCCGGTCTGTGGATTCGAATTACCTGACCGGCAAGCGGGTTTTCATCTTCGGTGATGCCACCCATGCCATTGCTGCAGCCCGGATCGCGGACAAGGAATTTGGCTTTAACGTTGTCGGGCTGGGCACCTATAGCCGGGAGCAGGCGCGTGACGTGCGCGATGCCGCGAAACTATATGGCCTGGAAGCCCTTATCAGCGACGATTATCTGGAAGTTGAAGCCGCGATTGAGGCATTGGAGCCGGAAATGGTTCTGGGGTCCCAGATGGAGCGTCATATCGCCAAGCGCCTTGGGATTGGCTGTGCGGTCATATCCGCCCCGGTTCATGTTCAGGATTTCCCAGCGCGCTATTCTCCTCAGATGGGCTTTGAAGGCGCGAATGTCATTTTCGATAGCTGGGTGCATCCCCTGATGATGGGGCTGGAAGAGCATCTGCTGGGCATGTTCCGGGAAGATTTCGAATTTCATGGCGATGCGCAGGCATCACATCTGGGGCATGGCGCGGCGAAAGAACGTACGGAGACCCAGGACCCGAGTTCCGCCGCTCCAGCAGGCGACAGCACAACAGGCGACAGTACGGCGACCCTCGCCGAATGGACTGCAAACTGGCGACAGGATGCGGAAGCAGAGTTGAAGAAGATCCCCTTTTTCGTGCGGGGCAAGGCACGGAAGAACACAGAGCTTTACGCGCGGGAAAAGGGCATTTCCCCGATCACTTTAGAGACATTGTATAATGCAAAAGCGCATTTCGGACGATAACGCCGTCCCGATCAATGTTGTGATTATCGGCCTCGACAGCGTGCTGCGCGGGGCAATGGACCGCGCCCGCCCGGTGCTGAAAAAGGAATTGCCCGGTCTTGATCTGAAATTCCACGCCGCCGTCGATTGGGACAAATCCGAAAAGGCTTTGGCCTCCTGCCGCGCGGATATCGCAACGGGTGATATCATTCTGGTGGCGATGCTGTTTGTTGAAAATCAGATCCAGGCCGTTATGCCGGATCTGTTGGCGCGCCGGGAAAACTGCGATGCGATGATTGCCTGTATGTCTGCGGCAGAAATCGTGAAGTTGACGCGCCTGGGCCGGTTTGACATGCAGGCAAAGCCGTCGGCGGCCATCAATCTGTTGAAAAAGCTGAAAGGGTCCGGCGGTCAGAAAGACCGGAAATGCAATCAACCGATCCCCTGCAAGTCGCAACAGGCTTGTCGCGGATTGTGCAATTCCGGTGAAAACCGGATGGCGATGCTGCGCCGCCTGCCTGCCATTTTGAAATATATTCCAGGGTCCGCCCAGGATGTGCGGGCCTATTTCATGGTCATGCAATATTGGCTGGCCTGCAGTGATGTGAACTTGGCCAGCCTGGTGCGCTTCCTGATCCAGACCTGCGCATCCGGGGATCGTTTGCCCTTGCGCGCCAAGGTTCAGGCCGCCCCGCCCATCGATTATCCAGATGTTGGTCTGTATCACCCCAGCTTGGGTGCGCGTACTGTCACCGATGTTGCGGATTTGCCGGAAATGGCCGTGCCGGAAAAAGGCCGCGTTGGTCTGATCCTGTTGCGGTCCTATGTTCTGGCGGGGGATGCAGGTCATTATGACGGCGTGATTGCGGCCCTTGAACGGCGCGGCTTGCGGGCGGTCCCGGCCTTTGCCAATGGTCTGGATTCGCGCCCGGCTGTGGAGAAATTCTTCCAAAAGGATGGCAAGGCGACGGTGGATGCAATGATCTGCCTGACCGGGTTCTCTCTGGTTGGCGGGCCAGCCTATAACGACTCCGTCGCCGCATCGAAAATGCTGGCTGGGTTGAATGTCCCCTGCCTGTCGGGTCATGCGCTGGAATTCCAGACCCTGGATCAATGGCGTGGATCGGATCAGGGACTGATGCCGTTTGAGGCAACGATCATGGTCGCGATCCCTGAACTGGATGGCGTGATCGCCCCCAGTGTCTATGGTGGGCGCCGTGGTGGAGAAGTGGAAGGCGGCAGCTCCATGGTCGCGGATCCGGTTCAGGTCGACGTCATGGTTCGCCGGGTCGAGAAAATCGTCTCCTTGCGCCAGACCGAACGGGCGGAGAAGAAAATTGCGGTTGTTCTGTTCAATTTCCCCCCAAATGCCGGGGCGACGGGAACCGCAGCCTTCCTGTCCGTATTCGAATCCCTGTTCAACACGCTGACCGAAATGAAGGCCCAGGGATACACGGTTGGCGACCTGCCACAGGATGCCGATGCCCTGCGTGCCCTGGTTCTCAGCGGGAACAGCGACAGGTACGGAACCGATGCCAATGTCCATGCGACGATATCGGTCGATGATCATGTTCGGAATGAACCCTATCTGAAACAGATCGAAGCCTGTTGGGGCCCCGCGCCGGGCCGGCAATTGACCGATGGGCGCAGCCTATTCGTCTTGGGCATGCAGTTTGGCAATGTCCTGGTCGCGGTTCAGCCCGGCTTTGGCTATGAAGGGGATCCGATGCGGATGCTCTTTGAAAAGGACTTCGCCCCGACCCATGCGTTTTCCGCCTTCTATCGCTATTTGCGGGAAGAATTCCAGGCCGATGCCGCGCTGCATTTTGGGACTCACGGGGCCTTGGAATTCATGCCGGGCAAACAGGCGGGCATGTCGGCAACCTGCTGGCCGGAACGGTTGATCGGGTCCATGCCGAATTTCTATCTGTATGCCGCCAACAACCCGTCAGAAGGAACAATCGCCAAGCGCCGGTCCGCTGCGACGTTGATCAGCTATATGACCCCGCCGGTGCATAAGGCGGGCCTGTATAAAGGTCTGATTGATTTGAAGGCCTCGCTGGATCGGTGGCGGTCGTCACATCCAGATGATGTCGAATCGCGGTTGGGTCTGGCGGAAATTATTCAAAGTCAGGCCGTTGCCCTGGACCTTGCGGAAGAACATCCACAGTGGGGCGTTTCGTCCGAACCGGAAATCTTTGAATTACAGACCCGGTTGCGGGAATTGGAAGCCACCCTGATCCCGGATGGTCTGCATATTGTCGGTCAGGGCATGTCACAAGACGCCCGTATCGACCTGTTGGAGTTGATGAGCCAGTCCGCCTATGACCAGGCCCTGCCACGCAGTGCCATTCAGGCGATTGTTGCCGGGGCGGATGCCAAGGCGGCGGCAAAGATGGCGGGATTGTCTGGGTCCATTGAAGAAATGGCGGCATTGGCAGGCCTGGTGCAATCCAACGCCCTGCTGGCGAAAGATCATGAACTGGGCGCGCTGATCCATGCCCTGGATGGCGGTTATGTACGGCCGGTGCCGGGGGGCGATATCCTGCGCACGCCTGAAATTATACCAACCGGGCGGAATCTTCATGGCTTCGACCCCTTCCGGCTGCCCAGTGCCTTTGCGGTTGAGGATGGGGCGCGGCAGGCGACACGCTTGATCGAACGGCATGTGGCGGACGGCAATGGCTTCCCGGAATCGGTCGCCATGGTTCTGTGGGGCACGGACAATCTGAAAAGCGAAGGCGGGCCGATTGGTCAGGCCCTGGCATTATTTGGCGCGAAACCGCGCTTTGACAGTTTCGGGCGACTGGTCGGGGCCTCTTTGATCCCGCTGGAAGAGCTTGGGCGTCCCCGGATTGATGTTGTTATGACCCTGTCTGGTATCTTCCGGGATCTGCTGCCTTTGCAGACCAAGCTGTTGGCGCAGGCGGCCCTGATGGCGTCCAAGGCAGATGAGCCGCTGGATATGAATTTCGTGCGCAAGCATTCTCTGGCTTATCAGGTGGAAAAGGGCTGCGACATCGATACGGCGGCCCTGCGCGTGTTCAGCAATTCCGATGGTAAATATGGTTCCAACGTCAATGGATTGATTGGCAGCGGTCAGTGGCAGGACGAAGGCGAACTGGGTGCCATGTTCACCGAAAATAAGAGCTTTGCCTATGGCGTGAATGGCAGCCCACAGCCACAAAGGGCATTGATGAATTCAATGCTGGCCGGTGTGCAACTGGCCTATCAAAATCTGGAATCGGTGGAAGTGGGTGTGACCACCATCGATCATTACTTTGACACGCTGGGCGGTATCGCCAGGGCTGCGAAAACCGCTTCAGGCGGGGTGGGCATTCCCGTCTATATCGGCGACCAGACCAGCAATGACGGCAAGATCCGCACATTGACGGAACAGGTTTCCCTGGAAGCCCGCACCCGCATGCTGAACCCGACCTGGTATGAAGGCATGCTGAAGCATGGTTATGAGGGTGTGCGGGAAATCGAAGCCTGCGTCACCAATACACTGGGCTGGTCGGCGACGACCGGTCAGGTAACCCCCTGGGTCTTTAAACAGATCACAGAAACATACGTCCTGGATCCAGACATGCGTCGCCGGATGGCGGAGCTTAATCCAAAGGCATCGGCGCGCGTCGCCAACCGCCTGCTGGAAGCGCATGAGCGTAATTACTGGACACCAGATCCCGAAACACTCGCCGCCCTTCAGGCAGCGGGAGACGAGTTGGAAGACCGGCTCGAAGGCATTAACGCGGAGGCAGCGGCATGAGTTTTGTACTCGACACAATGAAGCGCGACGGATCCACCCTAGCGAAATCGACGGTGGCCAAGCCTCAAGGATTGCGCCGTGGCATGGATGGCGATGGCAGCGTCCAGGTGCATCTGGACCCGGCCATGCAGATCGACACGGCCAAGGTCTTTTCCGTCTATGGCAAGGGGGGGATTGGGAAATCAACGACCTCGTCCAACCTGTCGGTGGCCTTTTCCAAGCTGGGCCTGCGGGTGCTGCAGATCGGCTGTGACCCCAAACATGACTCCACCTTTACCCTGACGAAGAAATTGCAGCCCACCGTGATTGATGCGTTGGAACAGGTTGATTTCCATTCTGAAGAACTGCGCATCGAAGATTTCGTTTTCGAAGGCTATAACGGCGTGATGTGTGTGGAGGCCGGCGGCCCGCCTGCTGGCACCGGCTGTGGCGGTTATGTCGTCGGCCAGACCGTGAAACTGCTTAAGGAACATCATCTGCTGGAAGATACCGATGTGGTGATCTTCGATGTTCTGGGTGACGTGGTTTGCGGTGGGTTTGCCGCGCCGCTGCAACATGCCGAACGTGCGGTGATCGTCACTGCGAATGACTTTGACTCGATCTTTGCGATGAACCGCATCGTTCAGGCGATCAATGCCAAGGCCAAGAATTATGACGTTCGTGTTGGCGGTGTTATCGCCAATCGCAGCGATGCGACGGATGAAATTGACCGTTTCAATGCCGCTGTCGGCCTGAAGACCCTGGCCCATTTCCCACAATTGGATGTCATTCGTCGCAGCCGATTGAAGAAAAGCGTGCTGTTTGAAATGGAACCATCTCCGGAACTTGAGGCGGTCACGAACGAGTATATGAAACTGGCTGCCACGCTGTATGCCGGGGTGGAGCCGCTGGATGCGATCCCGATGAAGGACCGCGATATCTTTGATTTCCTGGGCTATGATTGAGAAAGGCCGGACCGATGGAAACCGGAACCTATATTGCGCGCCGAGGTCAGTTAGAGACCTATTTTGACCGCACAGCGGTTGAAGCCTGGGCGAAGCTGACGACCGATGCACCGGTCAGCAAGATCCGCGCAACCGTGCGGGCTGGTCGGGATCAGATTCGCAATGCCTTACTGTCCTGGTTGCCCGAGGATCTGACCGGGGTTTCAATCCTGGATGCGGGCTGTGGCACCGGTGCATTGTCGATAGATGCCGCACGGCGCGGTGCCATGGTAACCGCCATCGACCTGTCCCCGACCCTTGTGGAATTAGCGCGGGAGCGCGCGCCAACGGATTTGGCGGGTACCGTGACCTGGCTGTCTGGTGACATGCTGTCGCCCGATCTGGGCAGCTTCGATCATGTCATCGGAATGGACAGTATGATCCATTATAAGGCGGCGGATATGGCCGCGATGCTGGTCGGGCTGACGAAACGGACACGCAAATCGATCCTGTTTACCCATGCGCCACGGACCCCGATGCTGACCGTCATGCATGCGGTAGGGCGCCTGTTCCCGCAAGGCAATCGCGCGCCGTTCATTGAGCCGATAGCCAATACAAAAATCCGTCAATTGTTCCTGGCTCATCCTGAAAGTCAGGGGTGGAGCGCTGGGCGCGATTTGCGGGTCACGACCGGATTTTACATGTCCCACGCACAGGAGCTTGTGGTGCGATGAAACGCAGCCGGGTCAAAAAGATTCAGCGGTTCTGGTCCCAGTTAGGACCAAAATATCTGCCTTTCGCGGATGCCGCCTCAACGGAACTGCCGCTGGGTCGCCTGTTGCGCTTATCTCTGTTTCAGATCAGCGTTGGATTGGCAGCCGTGCTGCTGACCGGGACGTTGAATCGCGTGATGATCGTTGAACTGAATGTACCGGCCTGGGTTGTGGCCGTTATGGTTTCCCTGCCCCTATTGGTGGCCCCGTTCCGGGCATTAATCGGGTATAAATCCGATACCTATAAATCCTATCTCGGGGTTCGGCGTCTGCCCTATATCTGGTACGGGTCGCTGTTGCAGTTTGGTGGACTGGCGATCATGCCCTTCGCACTGTTGGTTCTGTCAGGCGATGTCCGGGGCGGCCCGCAGGAGCTTGGCGTCGTTGGCGCAGCCCTGGCCTTCCTGATGGTCGGCCTGGGCATGCATACGACCCAGACCGCCGGTCTGGCGCTGGCAACGGATATCTCCCCAGAAGACAAACGACCCCGCGTCGTGGCGCTGCTATATGTCATGCTGCTGGTCGGCATGGTTGGCGCGTCACTGGTCTATGGTTTCCTGTTGCAGAATTATAATCCAAAACTGCTGATCCAACTGGTGCAGGGGGCGGCGGCGGTGACCGTCGTCTTGAACCTGATTGCGGTCTGGAAACAGGAAACCCGCGATCCGGCACAAACCGCACCTGATCTGGAACGCCCCAGCTTCAAACAAAGTTGGAATGAATTTCTGGCGGCAGGTCGGGCCAAGCGTCTGTTGATTGCGGTTGGTCTGGGAACCGCCGCCTTTAGTATGCAGGATATCCTGTTAGAGCCCTATGGTGGCGAAATCCTGGGGCTTAGTGTCAGTGCAACCACCTTGCTGACGGCATTGCTGGCGGGGGGGACCCTGTTGGGTCTGGCCTATTCAGCACGCAAATTGGGCCAGGGCGGTGATGTGCATCGGCTGGCTGGATTTGGGGCTGTAATTGGCGTTTTCGCCTTTTCTGCTGTGATCTTTTCTGCACCGATCCAATCGCCGACCTTGTTCCGCATCGGTACGTTCATGATCGGTGTGGGCGGTGGGCTGTTTGTCACGGGCACTTTAACGGCAGCGATGGCGCTTGCACGGGATGGTTACAGCGGACTGGCACTGGGGGCCTGGGGCGCGGTGACTGCGACTGCAACCGGTGTTGCCACATTTTTGGGGGGTGCCTTGAGAGATTTTGTCAGCACTTTGTCTGAACAGGGTGCTTTGGGTGTGGCCCTGACCGATCCGTCGGTGGGGTATTCGGTCGTCTATCATTTAGAAATTTTGCTGTTGTTTGCCACGCTGGCGGCGATTGGGCCGTTGGTCAATTACCGGTCTGAACAGACCGTACCTGTTGGAACGAAATTTGGCCTGGTTCAATTTCCAGGCTAGCCGAGAGCGGCTTAGACCATAAAGAAAGGGAGGTTTCCCATGGAAGTCGGAGCGATAACAGGATACATCGATGCAGCGCAGATCGTGCTGTATGTATTCTGGATATTCTTTGCATTTTTGGTTCTCCATCTGCATCAGGAAAGCAAGCGGGAAGGGTATCCGCTGCAGAATGATCTGACGGAGCGTAATCCCCGCGCGTCCAGTCGAGGGTATCCGGATGTGCCATCCCCCAAGACCTTCCGCATGGCGGATGGGTCCACAGTGATGGCCCCCAATGGCCTGTCCGATGATCGCCCGATTGCGGCCAAGCCGTCGGCCGGTCATCCTGGTGCACCCCTGGTCCCAACCGGCAATCCAATGGTCGATGGGGTTGGCCCTGCTGCCTATGCCCAACGTCAGGATATCCCTGATGCGGCCATTGATGGTTCGCCCAAGCTGAAGCCGATGCGGATCGCGGGTAGTTTCCATGTGGATGAAGATGACCCTGATCCCCGTGGCATGGATGTCGTCGGGGCCGATGGTGTTGTCGGTGGCACGGTTGCTGATATCTGGGTCGATACCGGTGAATACATCATTCGTTATCTGGAAGTGGATGTCCCGGGTGCCGGTAAGCGGCTGTTGCCGATGACCCTGTCGCGGGTTGATGCCAAACGGCGTCAGATCAAGGTGAAATCGATCCTGGGTGGACATTTCGTTCAGGTTCCAGCCACCAGAAATCCGGATGTGGTGACACGCCTGGAAGAAGATAAAATCAGTGGCTTTTATGGCGGTGGCACCCTTTATGCCACCCCATCCCGGTCGGAGCCGTTGTTATGAAGTCGGCCCCTGTCATTGGCGAGCACGAGTTTGAACCCGTAGAGGGACTGCCGGAAACCCCACCGGAGGATGAACGCATCCTGTGGCGGGGAAAGCCGAGCTGGACCGGGCTTGCCTATCGCGTCTTTCATGTTCGAAAGGTTGCGATCTATTTTGCCATCCTTCTGGCCTGGGGCGCGGCCTCTGGCTATCATGATGGTCAGGCATTGGCGGATGTCGGCGGAACCTTCGCGATGATGGCACCCATCGCCGCGGTGACGGTTGGTGTTTTGTGTCTGCTGGCATGGTTCTATGCCCGCACCACGGTTTATACGATCACGTCCAAGCGGGTGGTGATGCGGTTTGGCATGGCGCTGACGCTGACGGTTAATCTGCCATTCTCCCTGGTTAAATCAGTGGATATGCGGATTTGTGGCGATGGCACCGGGGACTTGCCATTGGATTTTACCGGTCCGCATCGGGTTGGTTATGTCCATATGTGGCCCTTTGTTCGACCCCTGAAATTTGCGCGCCCACAGCCGATGCTGCGTGCCGTGAAGAACCCAGAAAAAGTAGCACAGCTTCTGGCTGACGCGATTGCTGGCAACCCTGTCACCTTTATGGAGGAAAAGACAGAAGCTCAACATGCGCCAGGCATGATGCCGGAACCCGCGGAATAAAGCATGACGACCCCGCGACACGCTAAAGGCCCGCGATACGCTAAAGGAATGATCCAATGAAGCCAGTTCATCACCATCATGATACCGCCGTCCCACGGCCTTTGTTGATCGCGGTCGCGGTGATGGTGGGTTTGACAATCATCTTGTCGGCCTGGTCCAGCTATCAAAAGCATCAGACCACGGCCCAGCGGGATGCGGATGTCCGTGAAATCATCCAGGCAGGTGAAACCCGCATCCGCGCCATTGGATTTGCGGATCAACCCAATGGCGCGATTGCGGTTCTGGACGGTGAAACTTCTGCCATCATTACCGCTGTGGAGCCAAAGGAAGATGGGTTCGTGCGGGGGGTTTTGCGGGGCTTCGCCCGGGAGCGTCGCGCCATGGGTATCGGTTCAACACCCCCGTTCAATCTGATCCTGACAACAGATGGTGCCTTGATCCTGTCGGATCCACAGACCAATCGGGAAATATTCCTGAATGCTTTTGGGCCCACCAATGCACAGGCCTTCAGCCGCCTGTTTTTCGCCCGTGCGTCATAAGGATGATACTGAGATGACCCCTGATTTCGATCCTCAACCAGCTGAAAACCCGCACTTTTTTAAGCGCCTTGTGTCAGAAGTGCCCTGCGTGGTGGATGTCGAAAACACATTTGATGGTGTTTATGCCCATGTCGATTTGAAGGCCAATGTGCCGGTCGGTCCGGGGGATACGGTTCGGGTGTTGGGGGACAAGATCGTTGCCCCTTACGGGTCCAAATTCACCTTGTTCCGGACAGCGGAAGTACAACGGGCCGGACGGGTGGAACGGGCCTGGACCAAGCTTACAGGGCGCCTTGAATGCCTGGAGCTTTTGGAAGTCAGTTTTTCAGCAGGAGATGCATAATGACCATCACCAGCATGTCGATCACGACCGATGACACGTTGAACATTGCCAAGGAATCAACGGTGTTGAGCCCGCGCTTTTACACCACGGATTTCGATGCCCTGGACAAGATGGATGTCACCCCGGTGCGCAAGGAATGGGATGCGCTGATCGCTGAAATGAAAAGCGATCCGAACCGTCTGCATTTCAAGAAAGATGAAAACTGGGATAAAACCAGCCTGGATGATCTGCCCCCTGCCTTGCGCAAGGAGTTCGTGGATTTTCTGGTCAGTTCCATGACGTCTGAATTTTCAGGCTGTATCCTGTATGCGGAAATGCGCAAGCGCGGGTCCAACCCGGATATCTGCGAATTGTTCAAACTGATGGCGCGGGACGAAAGTCGCCATGCCGGTTTCATCAATGACGCGCTGAAAGAATACAACATCGGCATTGATCTGGGCTTTCTGACCAAGGCGAAGAAATACACCTATTTCCGTCCCAAATTCATCTTCTATGCCACGTATCTGTCAGAAAAGATCGGTTATGCCCGCTATATTCTGATCTTCCGCCAGTTTGAACGGCATCCGGAATTGCGCTTTCACCCGATCTTCAAATGGTTTGAGCGCTGGTGCAATGACGAGTTCCGCCATGGCGAGGCCTTTGCCCTGTTGATGCGGTCCCAACCGGAATTGTTGAAAGGCCATAACAAGCTGTGGATCCGGTTCTTCCTGCTGGCGGTGTATGCGACCATGTATGTGCGCGATCATAACCGCCCGGAATTCCATAAGGCAGCCAAGCTGGACCCGACGGAGTATGATTACAAAGTCTTCAATATCTGTTCAGAAATCACCAAGCAGGTATTCCCTTTCACATTGGATACGGACAATCCGAAACTGCGCGCAGGCTTTGAACAGTTGCGGGTTTTAAATGACCGGATGCAAGGGGCTGGACGCCTGAAAAAGGCGGCCCTGACCCTGGCGGCAGGGGCCGTCTTTGCGCGGCTGTATCTGTTACCGACAATCAGCAACGAAATCCCGGAAACCAGCCGCATGCAGCCGGCCTGGTAGGAGGTTTACGGACAGGATGGATACATATCTGATCCCCTTCTTCTTTGCGGTTTTTATCTGGTGGTTCTCCACCGGACTGGTCTTTATGACCGATGGTCGCGCGCCCAAGGCGCGGGGTTGGATTTTGATTGCCGTTACCATCCTTTTGTTTGCAAGCCTTATCGGCATCTGGTTGACCCGGGATATGACAACGGTTGCCGGGGCATATATGGCTTTTGGCTGCGGTTTGGGAATCTGGGCCTGGAATGAAGTGATGTTCCTTCTGGGCTATGTCACTGGTCCGGTTCAACATGCATTGCCCAAGGGGACTGGCGCGGGGAAGAAATTCCTGTTGGCGGCAGGGACGGTGCTGTACCACGAAATGGCCATTCTGATATCCGGGCTGGTCATCATTCTGTTATCTGAGAATGCGGGGAACCGCGTTGCCTGGTGGACATTTGGCGTTTTGTGGGTGATGCGGCTCAGTGCAAAACTGAATGTCTATTTTGGCGTCGCCAATTTGGCCGTTGATCTGTTGCCCCCGCATCTGACCTATCTGAAAAGCTATTTTGGGACCCGGCGTATCTCCGCTTTTTTTGCCCTGTCTGTCACCGCGGGAACGGTGTTGGCTGCGTTGATCTATCATGGTGCCCATGGCAGCGCGTTTCAGATCACGGCTGCGATGCTGGTTGGCACCATGATGGCGCTGGCCTTGTTGGAACATTGGTTGCTGGTGCTGCCCATTCAGGATGCAGCCCTTTGGAAATGGGCAATTTCGCCCAAGTCAGAAACCCGGCCGGTGGAACCGGCTCCCGACACGGTGAAACGCAACGCGACCGTTGCAGGGACACCGTAAAGGGATAACACAGGCCGATAGCGGCCCAAGAACCCGAGTGGGAGGTTGAACCATGGATTATGAAGGCTATTTCCAGGATGCCTTGAGCGATTTGCGCGAAGAGGGGAACTATCGGATCTTTGCCGATCTGGAACGCCAACGTGGGAACTTTCCCAGGGCTACGCATCATGCTGAAGACGGAGCGCGCGACGTCACGGTCTGGTGTTCCAACGACTATCTGGGTATGGGCCAGAATCAGACGGTTCTGAATGCCATGCACGAGGCGATGGACAAATGCGGTGCGGGTGCGGGGGGCACCCGGAATATCTCCGGCACCAATCACTATCACGTCCTGCTGGAGCAGGAATTGGCCGATCTGCATGGCAAGGAATCCGCACTGCTGTTCACATCGGGCTTTGTCTCAAACTGGGCGACCCTGTCGACCCTGGCCTCAAAAATTCCCGGCTGCATTGTGATATCCGACGAAAAGAACCATTCGTCGATGATCGAAGGCATCCGCCATTCCCGTGCAGATAAGGTCGTCTTCAAACATAACGATGTGGCGGATCTGGAACGGGTACTGAAATCCCTGCCAGCGGATCGCCCGAAACTGATCGCCTTTGAAAGTGTCTATTCGATGGATGGCTGTATCGCGCCGATTAAGGAGATCTGTGATCTGGCCGATAAATACAATGCCATGACCTATCTGGACGAGGTGCATGCGGTGGGCCTGTACGGTCCGCGTGGCGGCGGCATATCAGAACGAGAAGGATTGGCCCACCGGTTGACTGTGATCGAAGGAACCCTGGCGAAAGCCTTTGGGGTGATTGGGGGCTATATTGCCGCGTCGGAAGCCCTGTGTGATTTTGTCCGCAGCTTTTCCGCAGGTTTCATCTTCACAACCGCCCTGCCGCCTGCAATCGCCGCTGGTGCGCGCGCCAGTGTGAAGCATTTAAAGGTCAGCCAGATCGAACGCCATCGTAAGGAAGAGCGTGTCGCCCTGGTGCGCCGTCGCCTTGATGCTGCTGGTCTGCCGCATTTGCCCAATCCCAGCCATATCGTGCCGGTCATGGTTGGCGATCCGGTTCTGTGTAAACAGATCAGCGATCAATTGCTGCATGAACATGGCATTTATGTACAGCCGATCAATTATCCGACCGTCGCCCGGGGGACCGAGCGTTTGCGCGTTACCCCATCTCCGCTGCATACCAACGAGGATATCGACAAGCTGATCAATGCCTTGTCAGAAATCTGGTCCCAAATGGGCCTGAACCGGGCAACGGCGTGACCTATGTTCCGCCCAAATCCGATGCTGTGCGCGCATCGGGGATGATTCCGGCAATTGCGTCGGATCAGTCGCTATACCCGATTGAGAAGATGGAGGCGCATCGCCGGGGTGTGTTTCATCAGGCGATTTCGGCCTTTGTCTTCTCCCAATCCGGGGAATTGCTGATCCAGCGGCGGGCGGCGGAAAAATACCATTGTGGTGGGTTATGGGCGAATACCTGCTGCACGCATCCGCATTTCGGGGAAAGTCACGAAGACTGTGCGGCACGGCGCATGCGGGAGGAATTGGGCCTGACCCTTCCTCTGGAACGTCGCACGACGGTTGAATATCGCGCGGATGTGGGGGGCGGCCTGTGGGAGCATGAACAGGTCGTTGTCTTTCGGGGCCAGGCGGATTCTAAACGTATCATCCTTGCCCTAAACTCCGACGAAGTCAGCGAAACCCGCTGGGTTTCCCTGGATCATCTGCGCGCGGAAGTATCCGCGACCCCCCAGGCATTTACCCCCTGGTTCCGAATATATTTGCGCCGCTGGGAAGAGCTTTCGCTATAATCCGGTGATTTCCGATAAAATCCCCCTCAATTCGCTTGCCGAGTTGTGGCGGGGCGCGTACATCGCGGGGCATGGCAAGACAACTCCTGACACTAGACGATATTCACCTGACATTTGGCGGTCACGCACTGCTGGATGGGGCCAGCCTGTCCATTGGACCGGGCGAACGCCTGTGCCTTGTTGGGCGCAACGGGTCTGGCAAATCTACCCTGTTGAAGATTGCAGCGGCACAGATTGAGCCGGATTCCGGCAAGCGATGGGTCCACCCTGGAACGACCGTGCGCTATCTGCCGCAAGAGCCGGACCTGTCTGGATACAAGACCGTCCTGGACTATGCCCAGGATGGGCTGGATCTGGACATGGAAGGCTATCGCGTTTCCTATCTGTTGGAGCGTTTGGGCCTGACAGGGGCGGAAGATCCAACGACCCTGTCTGGGGGTGAGGCCCGCCGCGCCGCCCTGGCGCGGGTCCTGGCCGCAGAGCCCGATATCCTGTTGCTGGATGAGCCGACCAACCATCTGGATCTGGAAGCCATCGAATGGTTGGAAGAAGAAATTCTGGGCCTGCGTTCTGCCCTCATCCTGATCAGCCATGACCGGCGCTTTCTGACACGACTGTCCAAGGCGACTTTGTGGCTGGATCGCGGCCGCGCCCGGCGTATGGATCGGGGTTTTGAAGCCTTTGAGGCCTGGCGTGATCAGACGCTGGAGGAAGAGGAGCGGGACCGCCACAAGCTGGACCGCAAGATTGCGATGGAAGAAGATTGGCTGCGCTATGGCGTCACCGCCCGGCGCAAGCGCAATCAGAAACGCCTGGGCAATCTGGTCAGCATGCGCCAGGACCGGCGTGACTATCGTCGTGCCCAAGGCACGGTAACGCTGGCCGCCGGGGATGCGGGAACCTCTGGCAAGCGGGTGATGGAAACCGAGGATATGTCGAAATCCTTTGGCAGCCGCGCGATCGTCAAAGACCTGTCGCTGCGGGTGCTGCGGGGCGACCGGTTGGGCATTATCGGGCCGAATGGGGCGGGCAAGACAACCCTGTTGAAGCTGTTGACCGGAGAACTGGCCCCCGACAGTGGCACGGCCATTCAGGGCACTGCATTGGAAATTGCGACATTGGATCAGCGCCGCGCGGAACTGGAACCCGATGTCACTTTGCAAGATGCCCTGACCGGCGGTGACAGCGACAAGGTGATCGTGAACGGTCAATCCCGCCATGTCATCGGCTATATGAAAGATTTTCTGTTCACCCCGGAACAGGCCCGCCAGCCCATTGGGCGTCTGTCCGGGGGGGAACGGGGAAGGCTGATGCTGGCCCGGGCGCTGACGCGGCCGTCCAATCTGTTGATCCTGGATGAACCGACCAATGATTTGGACCTTGAAACCCTGGACCTGTTACAGGAATTGCTGAACGACTATCCAGGTACCGTCATCCTGGTCAGCCATGATCGCGATTTCCTGGATCGAGTCGCTACATCGGTTCTGGTTGCCGAAGGGAAGGGCCATTGGCAGGAATATGCGGGCGGCTATAGCGATATGCTGGACCAGCGTGGCAGTGCCATTCGCGATATCAAGGAAAATGCGACAGCTCAGAAATCCACCAAATCAGCGGCGAAACCAATGCTGTCGGCCACCACATCCGATGCCAAGCGCAAGTTTTCGATGAAAGAGCGCGAAGCCCTGAAAACCTTGCCGGGTCAGATTGAAACCCTGCGCGCCCAAAAGGCCAAGCTGGAAGCTGTTCTGGCGGACCCCAAGGTTTTTACAGAAAAACGGGAATTAGCGGAAAAATCCTCAAAGGCGCTGGAAACAACGATATCCGCCTTGGCCGTGGCAGAGGAAAAATGGCTGGAGCTTGAAATTCTGCGCGAAGAGATCGAAGGGTAATCTTGTTACCCGCTCATGCGACCGCATGATGCGTTATAGCACAGTGATCGTATCGCCCAGCTTGATCGTGCCGCTGCGAACAACCTTCGCATGAATGCCGCAATCGATGTGACCAAAGCCCTTTCGCAGGCTTAGCGGGATGTTCATATCGATGGTGCCGGTCTGTGGATTGACATTGGTTGCCGCACAACGGTCAATGCGTTCCAGAATCTGTAAGACACAATCCCCGATCTGGATTTGCTTGTCGACCCAATCGAATTCTTTCCAGGCGTCCAGGCCCTCCAGATACAGATTGCCGCGAAACCGCATCGGATCAACGGGTTCCCGTGTCACACGCTCAATATCCCGGACACTGGCCATATTAATGATCGATACTTTCGCGGCTTCCACATCGGTGAAGGCAACACCTTGCGGGGCCTCAACAACCTTCGGGTTGCCCCTTGGGCCGTCGGGCATAAAGCCAGTCAGAAATGTCTGTAACAGGGTGCGACCCATATGGTCGTCCAGCTTGGCGCGGCTGATCTGTTTTCCCTTGCGCAGAACCGTCAGGGTGCGGGTTTCTTCATCAAAAGCGATATCCAGTTGCGCCAGTTTTTCATCCCGGGCCAGGCACAGAAAATTCGCCTTCTTCGCCCAGGTTGGGGCGGCGGGGTCGACTTTGCTGGAGCCATGCACAACCGCCCAATGGCGGTCAAAAGGCAGGCCATCGCCCTCCTGCAAGGCAACGCTGTCCAAAGGGTCCGGCCCCATTCCCTTAACGGGAAAACGATAGATTTGATCAAGTGTCACTGTCATGACACCGACAGTATCCGATGCCGCCGAACAGACAAGACTTTCTGCACTGCCGGACTGTGTCAAAATATCCGGCTTTTCCAATGTGCTGTAACGGCCTAGCCTGCCAGTGTATCAAGGTGACAGTAATATGTGTTTGGACAGTTTGTTCTGGTGGAGGATTTTATGGCCGCGCGCAGTTTAAAAGCCGAAAAAGTTGGTATCCCGCGCTTTAAATGGAAGGCCCGCAAGACGGCAGTCTTGTTCGATCTTTCCAGCCACGAGCGTGCCCGCGCCGCCTTGGACTTTGGGTTATCGATGCAAACGCCGGGCTTCAATATCTTCGTTCTTGGGCCGGACCGGGCCGGACGGATGACGGAAACCCTGGCCTATCTGCGTGACTGTAATGCGTCGAAAAAGCCCGCCAGCGACTGGGTCTACCTGAATAATTTTCTGCGCCCGCATCGGCCAAAGCCTTTCGAACTGCCTGCGGGATCAGGCAGAAAACTGCGCCAGTCGATGGAACATTTCATCGCCCAGTTACGCACCGCCCTGAAACAGACTTTTGAGGGGGAAGCCTATCAGGCGCGTGTTCAGGCCGTCACGCAGCGTCTAACCAAAAAGGCCGAAGCCGCCCTGGCTGGCCTGCGGGAAGAAGCAGCACAGGTTGGTCTGGGCATATTCCAGGGGGAACAGGGCCCAGCCTTTGCCCCCTTGGACCCACAGGGGGCTGCATTGCCTTGGGAAAAGGTTCCCCCGGAAGATCGCGAGGCAATGGCAGCTAGTGCCAAAAAGCTGATTGCGAAATTGCAGGTGATCAATGAGGAAATTGCCCAGGACCGCGCAGGCCTTATGCAGGCGATTGCGGATATCACTCAGGATGTTGCCCGCGACGCCTGTGACATCCTGTTGCGGCCTTTGATCGCCCAGTTTTCAGGGCAGGGGCTGAACAGATGGTTTGTGGAACTGGAACAGGATATTCTGGACCACCTGCGCAGTTTTGGGCCTGCGGTTGATCCCCAGGGCCAGCCGATTGCAGTGGAAAAACCGGAACAGCGTTATGCGGTCAATCTGCTGGTTGATAATGGCGATACCAATTGCCCGCCGGTTATTCTGGAATCGACCCCTGATTATGAGAACTTGTTCGGGGAGATTCAGTATCGGCCCGGCGCGTCCCATCTGGAAACAGATTTCACCTTGATCCGTCCGGGCGCATTGCATCGGGCCAATGGCGGGGTGCTGGTCTTGCGTGCCGATGCGCTGGCGGCACTGCCGGGCAGTTGGCAGGCACTGATATCTGCCCTGCGGGATGGATATATCCGTATTGAGGAACGCCACCGCCAGAATGCCATGCCCGTGACAGGTGCCCCTTCGCCAAAGGCCATTCCATTGTCACTGAAGGTCGTTATCGTGGGAACGCCTGCGCTGTATTACGGCGGATATTCCCCCTCCCCTGATTTTCGCGCCTTGTTTAAGGTAAAGGCGGACATCGCCCAGGATATGCCAGCCAGCGCAGCAAATTTGTCGATCTATGGCACCGTGTTGCAGGCGCGGGCCAAGGCCCAGACCGGGCGGGGGCTGAAGGACGGGGCGATTTCTTATTTGCTGGGGCTTGCGGCGCGCATGATCGGCGACCGTTCCCGCCTGTCGGCCAGCCTTGAATTGCTGGATGATCTGATATCAGAGGCCGCCGCGCGGACATCGGGGAAGGGGGCCCTGACAGAGGCGGATCTGATCTTGGCGCGTCGGGAACAGGAACAACGCAATAACCGTGTTGAGGTCAGCAGTCAGGATATGATCGACCGTGGCGTGGTGATGATTGCGACAGAAGGGTCGGTGATTGGTCAAATCAATGGCCTTACGGTCCGCGATACCGGTGATCACGCCTTTGGCGGTCCGTCGCGCATCACGGCCCGGGCCAGTGTCGGGCGTCACGGTGTCTTGAATATTGAGCGTCAGATCGCGATGAGTGGCCCGATCCAACAGAAAGGTGCCTTGGTGCTACAGGGCTATCTTTCAGGCCTGTTCGCCCGTACCGCGCCCCTGTCCTTCAATTGCTCCATCACCTTTGAGCAGAACTATGGCGGGGTCGAGGGGGACAGTGCCTCTATGGCGGAACTGATTGCCGTTCTATCAGATCTGGCAGGTGCCCCTTTGCGACAGGATCTTGCGATTACCGGATCGGTCAATCAACGCGGGGATGCCCAGGCCGTAGGCGGTGTTCATCATAAGGTTGAAGGGTTCTTCAAGCTGTGTGCGGCACGGGGTCTGACCGGCAGTCAGGGGGTTATCGTGCCGGATTCTGTGGCTGATGGGCTGGTGGTTGATGATGCTGTGCGCGATGCCATTGCCGCAGGTAAATTCCACCTGCATACCGTCCAGACGGTGGAAGAAGCCGCCAGTCTTATGACCGGGCTTAAGATCGGGAAGCCGGGTAAGTCCGGCGACTATCCGGCCGATACCCTGTATGGTCGCGTGCAACGCCAATTGGCCGCTTTTGACGCAGCCCTGTTTCAGCGTGAAGCGGCGCTTGTTCGCACGGCAGACGCAGAGTAATCTGCGCGCATGAGCGTTTCTGAGACCTTCTTTGACGATGAATTTGCCGAACATGCCTCTGTCCTGGCGCGGACACATGAGGCATGCCGTGAGGATATGGCGAAGATGCTGTCCGTCTGGGCCAGTTGTATTCGCCGGGGTGGCAAGATCCTGTTTTTCGGCAATGGTGGCAGCGCCGGGGATGCCCAGCATCTGGCGACAGAACTGGCCGTGCGCTATCGCGCGGACCGATCCCCCATCGCAGCCCTGGCGCTCAGCGTTGATACCTCTGCCCTGACCGCCATTGGCAATGATATGGGTTTCAATCACGTCTTTTCGCGACAGATTGAAGCGATTGGCCGGGCGGGCGATGTGGCCGTTGGCATCACTACATCGGGGAAAAGTCCGAATGTGACCCTTGCCCTGGAAATGGCGCGCCGCAAAGGCCTGACCCCTGCGGCCCTGACTGGGCGCGATGGCGGTAAACTGGTCGGGCTGGCGGAACCGATGATCATCGTGCCGTCCAATACAACGGCGCGTATTCAGGAAATGCATATCCTGATCGGCCAAATGCTGTGTGCCGCGCTGGAAATCGATCTGGGTCTGGTCTCCGAATAATCCCATCCCTGCCTGTCGCTGCTGATATCGGATCAAGTCCACGGGTGACAAACAGCAGGCAGCGCAGCAATCTATAGCCCCATAGTTGACGAACCGGGCTGCCAAGCCTAGTTTCCGGCGCGTTTGGCGCATTATGCCCATTATCCTTAACAGAATGAGAAGAAGCGATGACAACAACACTGCGCGACAGAGCCCTCAATGCCCGAGCCTGGCCTTTCGAAGAAGCGCGCAAAGTGTTGAAACGCTATGAGAATAAACAGCCTGAAAAAGGCTATGTTCTGTTTGAAACAGGCTATGGCCCGTCGGGCCTGCCGCATATCGGGACCTTTGGGGAAGTGCTGCGCACGACCATGGTGCGCCGTGCCTTTGAATTGATGAGTGATATTCCGACCAAATTGCTGGCATTTTCCGACGATATGGACGGGCTGCGCAAGGTGCCGACCAATGTGCCCAATCAGGACATGCTGACGGCAGCGTTGAACAAGCGCCTGACCAAAGTGCCCGATCCGTTTGGCACGCATGACAGTTTTGGGGCCCATAATAATGCCAGGCTGCGGGATTTTCTGGACGGTTTTGGCTTTGAATATGAATTTGCCAGTTCGACGGAATATTACTTCTCTGGCCGGTTCGATGATGCCCTGATCCGCATGCTGGAATGTTACGAGGCGATCCAGAAGATCATGCTGCCATCCCTGCGCGACGAAAGACGGGAAACCTATTCCCCCTTTCTGCCGGTCGATCCGGATACGCATGAAGTCTATCAGGTGCCCGTCCTGCATACGGATGCCAAGGCGGGGACAATCGTCTATCGCCATCCCGATGGGCGTGAGGTGGAAACACCGGTCACGGGCGGGCGTTGTAAGCTGCAATGGAAGCCCGATTGGGGCATGCGCTGGTATGCGCTGGGGGTTGATTACGAAATGTCTGGAAAGGATTTGATCGACTCTGTCAAGCTATCCACCCGGATTTGCCAGGCTTTGGGTGCGCCACCGCCCGAGACCCAGATCAATGAACTTTTCCTGGATGATCAGGGGCAGAAGATTTCCAAATCCAAAGGAAACGGCCTGTCGATGGAAGAATGGCTGGCCTATGCGCCTGACGAAAGCCTGGGCCTGTTCATGTTCCAGAAACCCCGCACGGCCAAGCGTCTGTATTTTGATGTCATCCCCAAGGCTGTGGATGATTATCTGACATTCCGGGCAAAGTTTCCGGAGGAAACGCCGGAACAGCAGTTGGAGAATCCCGCTTTCCACATCCATCAGGGGGATGTTCCCAAGGATGTACCGCCCGTCAGTTTCAGCCTGCTGCTGAATTTGGCGGCGGTCTGTAATACAGAAGACAAGGATGTCTTGTGGGGCTTTATCACACGCTATGCACCGCAGGCATCGCCAGAAAGTGATCCGCTGCTGGATCAGTTGGTTGGGTTCGCCATTCGATATTACCAGGATTTTGTTAAGCCGCATAAGGTATTCAAGGTGCCAGAAGAGAATGATCGGGCTGCCCTGGTGGATTTGCGTGAGGTCCTGTCGGGATTTGATGCAACGGCCTCAGCAGAGGAAATTCAGACTCAGGTCTATGAGGTCGGCAAACGTCACGGATATGAAAATCTGCGCGACTGGTTCAAGGCGCAGTATCAGATCCTGCTGGGTCAGGAACAGGGGCCACGCATCGGGTCGTTCTTTGCGCTGTATGGTCTGCCGGAAACCATCGCCTTGATAGACCGGGCACTGGCTGGTGAGGATCTGTCGGCATAGGATCAGATGACGGCTTAGACTTGCCGAATTCAGATTGTAACAGTAAGGATATCGGGGTTCAGGCTGTGTGTCTGGACCCCGTTTTCTATGAAAGGACGACCATGCGCCCTGATTTGAGCCGGATACTGTCGACACTTTTTAAACTGGCGGTGATCAGCTTCATCATTGGATGGCTGTTGGTGCAGTTCGATGTCACGCCCGAGGATATCTTCAATAATTTTGGCGAGACGGTGCGCCGGATCTATGAAATGGCCAAGGGCGCGATTGAATGGAGCGCCGGTTACATTGTCATCGGGGCCGTCATTGTCATTCCCCTGTGGCTGATTTCTGTCCTGTTCAATGTTTTGAAAGGGCGCGGGCGTCGCAATGATTGATCGGATTGCATAAATGGTCCGGCTTGCGCTGATCCTGGGACTGATCAGCCTGATGATGGGCTGTGCCGGGATGCCCGCCAGCTTGCCCTATACGCCCCCCACATATTTCGCCTATCGCTGTTCCGATGGCGCCTTCGAGGTCAAATTGGGGGATGATGAGGCACGGGTGCTGCATCAGGGGTCACAGGTCGTCTTGCCGCTGGTGCCGTCCGCATCTGGTCAGAAATATCAGGATGGGGCCGGTAATCTGCTGTTTATGAAAGGCCAGCAGGCCTTTTTTGAAGGCGCGCAGGGTTTGACATTGAAAGACTGTCAGGGGCAGTTGGTGGATACGCCCTGGCGTGCGGCGGCTGTGCGGGGCGTTGATTTTCGCGCTGTTGGGAATGAGCCCGGATGGCTGCTGGAGCTAGAGTATCTGCGGGGTGCCTTCATCCTGTTGGACTATGGATCCACGATTATTCAGACACCACCCCCGCGTCTGAAAATCTATCCCCTGACGATACAAACACAGGACCATCGCATCACCATCGCCTATCGCGAGGATGGATGCCGCGATCCGATGAGCGGAGAATACTCCCCCCTGACGGTGACGCTGACGGTGGATGACACGCCCTATACCGGCTGTGGCCGCCGCCTTCAGAATGTGCCCTAGTCGTAGCTTAAGTCTGTCGCCTTGCCGCGGAAGACGTAATAGGCGAAAGCGGTGTAAATCAAAATGGCGGGCAGCACGAACAAGGTGCCAATCAGAATGATCGTCAGGCTTTCCGGTGCGGCAGCAGCTTCATAAATGGTCAGTTTGTCGGGCACGACATAGGGATAAAAGGAATAGGCCAGCCCCAGGAACCCCAGCACGAAGATGTTGCCGGTCAGAAACAGCGGCAGCCAGGCATGCCGGTCCTTGTCTTTTGGCAGCTTACGCAAGATCAGAACCAGCCCCAGGAACAAGGCACCCGCCCCCAAAGGCAGGGGGGCCAGGGCCAGGATTTCTGGGAAGCTGAACCATTTGTCAAAAATGCGCGGGCTAACCAGCGGGGTTGCCAAGGAAATCGTTCCCATACCAAAGGCAGTGAAGATCAGCGTCCGCTTTGCCCAGGTAACCGCCTTTTTCTGTAACAGATCTTCCATTTTATAGATCAACCATGTGGACCCGATGGTCATATAGGCGGCCGCCAGACAGCAGGCGATCAGGGCTGCGAAAGCAACATGGGCCAGGGTCCAATCCAGCCCCATCACATACATGCCCAGCATGAAACCCTGCGACAGGGCGGCGATCAGGGACCCCAGAAAGAACAGGAAGTTCCATAAGGGTTTTCGCGGTGGCGATACCTTGGCGCGGAAATCAAACGCGACGCCCCGCAAAATCAATCCGATCAGCATCAGGGCGACGGGCAGATATAAGGCGGTCAGAATGGTTCCATGGGCGGTGGGGAAGGCCACCAGCAACAGGCCAACCGCCAGGACCAGCCAGGTTTCATTCGCATCCCAGAAGGGTCCGATAGAGGCGATCATGCGGTCTTTTTCATCATCCTCTGCAACAATCATCAACATGCCAATGCCCAGGTCATATCCATCCAGGACCACATAGATCAGGATCGACAGTCCCATCAATCCGGCAAAAACCAGGGGCAGCCATACAGTCGGATCGGATAAATCGCCCATAATGTCTACTCCGCTGGTGAGGATGAGAAGCCCGGTTGGTACCCTTTATCGGATTGGGCACCGGGGGTTTGCTTGGCGGCCTTGTCAGAGACATACATCAGTGTCGCGATATAGGCGACGATCAGTCCTGCATAGACCACAAGATAGGCAATAAACGTGCTGGCGATCATTCCAGCCGCCACGTCGGACGCTGCCTCTGTGGTTGTCAGAACGCCCGTGACCAGCCAGGGTTGGCGGCCAATTTCGGTTGTGTACCAACCAGCCAGGGTCGCGATCCAGCCGGAAAATGCCATCCCAACCAGGATCCAGGCCAGCCAGGGTCGCAAATCTTGACCGTTGCGCAGATACCATGTCGCAAACCAGGAAACGGCCAGCATGGCCAGGCCAACGCCGACCATGATCCGGAATGCGAAAAAGACGGGCGCGACGGGGGGGTGATTGATGGTCCCATCGGCGGCAACGAAATCATTCAGGCCCGGAATAATGCCATCGGGATCATGTTTTAGGATCAGACTGGCCCCGTTGGGAATCGCGATTTCAAATTTATTCTCGCGTGTTTCCTGGTCTGGAATTGCAAACAGCACCAGCGGCACATTGCTTTGGGTGGTCCAGTTCGCTTCCATCGCTGCGACCTTGGCGGGCTGATGTTCCAGTGTGTTCAATCCGTGCAGGTCCCCGGCATAAATCTGGACAGGGATCAGAATTGCCGCCAGCGTGACACCGGTTTTCAGGGCGACGCGGTTGCCGGGGCTGCGATCACTGCGCAACCACCGGAATGCGGACAATCCGGCAATCAGGAAAGAGACGGTTAAGCCTGAAGCCAGCAGCATATGGACAAGCCGATAGGGCATGGAGGGATTGAAGACGATGGCAAACCAGTCCGTCGCATGGGCAACGCCGTCGCGCATCTCAAACCCTGTCGGGGTCTGCATCCAGGAATTCAGGGCAATGATCCAGAAGGCGGAAACCGTCGTGCCAAAGGCTACCAGAAAGGTCGCGATTGTATGGACACGATTGGAAACGCGGCTGAACCCGAACAGCATGATCCCCAAAAATACGGCTTCCAGGAAAAAGGCTGTCAGCACCTCATAGGCCAACAAGGGGCCTGCGATATTCCCGACACGCTCCATATAACCGGGCCAATTGGTGCCGAATTGGAAGCTCATCGTGATGCCGGACACCACACCCATGGCAAAGGACAGTGCGAAAATCTTTACCCAGAAGAAATAGGCATCCATCCATTTGCTGTCGCCGCTGCGGGCATAGGCCATTTTGAAATACAGCAACACCCAACCCAGCGCGATCGTGATCGTCGGAAACAGGATATGGAATGAGATATTCGCACCAAACTGCATGCGGGCGAGTGTTACAGCATCCATTTCAAATACCCCTAATGTTTCATAGATTTACGATCACTCTATATATATCGACCTGTCGTGTTGTGATGTCTATCTGACACCGTGTCGCATTTAATGTTTAGGATGCGTCCGGCGTTTCTACACCTTTATGGCGCAGGATGTCTTTGACCCGTTGCGCCACAGCCAGGGTATCATTTAGGGCGTTAAATTCCCAGTCAACCAACGCGCCCTCAAATTTGCGCGTGGCCCCGGCGTCTTCCATGGCGCGGTGAAAGCGTTCAAATTTCGTGGCGCGGCCAGTAATGGGCAAATGAATGACCTGAACCGGGCGGCCTGTGGCTGCGGCCTCTGATACCATATTTACGGAATCGCCGGTGACAATGATCCGGTCGGCCAATCCCAGATAGGCGAAATAGGGATTTTCCCCATCGCCAGACCAGATTTCCGCCGGGGCGTCCTCCAGGGCCGCGCGAATGGCGGCAACGGCGGTGGGGTCGGTGCGGCGGGATGTTGTGACCATCAGACCCGCCCCGGTACT